>Ga0306920_100003089_pt1 | contig 21101 bp, 22 predicted proteins | sample flu12Cox44000170_FD_204666 | JGI IMG/M metagenome (GOLD analysis project Ga0306920, IMG submission 204666) | Lab enrichment of tropical soil microbial communities from Luquillo Experimental Forest, Puerto Rico - flux4day.12C.oxic.44.000.170 (v2)... | ecosystem: Environmental > Terrestrial >... | reverse complement strand
AGCAGCCGTGCCGCCTGCCGGACGAGGAACTCGGTGCGCCGGCGCGGCACGAACACGCCGGGCGCCACGGTAATCCGCAGGCCGCAGAACTCGGCCCAGCCGAGGACCTGCTCCAGCGGCAGGCCGGCCGCGCGCCGGGCGACCATGGCGTCGAGTTCGGCCGGTGTCCGGGCGGAGGACATCAGCAGCCGGGCCTCGTCCTCGGCGAAGACGCAGCCAGCCGCGCGGAGCCTGGTAACGATCGGAGAGCTCGGGATGGTCATCGTGAGCGCCTCTCGTGACGTACGCGGCGCTCTCGCCGTCGGCGCAGGCTCAGGCTACCGCCGCTGGGCGGCCTGGCGGCTCGCCGCCTTGTAGGCGGACTTCCGCGCGAGCTTGGCGATCTTCTTGTCCGGGTGCTGCCTGCCGATAACCGTCAGGACGTCGGCCGCCTCCGGATGCGGTACCCGCGCCATCAACTCGAACACCACCAGTTCCTGCCCCGCCGGGATCGCTTCACCTAGCCGCTTCGCGAGAGCCTCCGGTTCGTGGCCGGCATCGTCGCTCAGGTCGTCCCAGCCCTCCGCGGCGAGCGCGTCGGTGAGCATCCAGGCCACGTCGTGTTCGTCAGGCTCCAGCCCCGGTAGCGAGGCCACGGCGGGATCGCCGCCGGGCAGCGTGGCCAGGGCGGTTTTCGCGTACCCGCGCAGCTCGATCCGGCCGAGCGCCTCACGCCACGCCGGCTCGGCGAGTGCGCCGAGTTCGGTAATCACGACGCTTACCGCGAGGATGCGCGACGCCGGATCGGATGCGGCGGCGACAGCCAGCAGTTCCCGGGCCGCGGGCTCCGCGGTCCGGTGCGACAGCCAGGCGGCGGTCTCCGCGGCGAACTCTTCCTCGGACACGCCGTCCGCCATGGCGATCAGCTGTGCCGCGGTCATGTGCTCGGTATCCGGGAGCAGCGGGATCTCCACCCCGGATTGGACGAGCTGAGTGCGGACCGCGGCCAGGCCCAGCGGCATCAGCCGGGCCACGGGGCCGTCCCCGGCGTCGGCTATCTCGATGGCTTGGAGTTCGGCCATCAGATCCAGTAGCAGGCGGGCGGGATCGCCGTGCGCGCTGACCCACGACTGCCAGGCCTTTTCCGCCCGGGCAGGCGGCAGCTCGTCCGTCGCGGCAACCCTGATCACCTCGCTGACCTCGGCCACGGGCAGGCCCTCCGGCCGGGCCAGGAAGAGCGTCACCGCCAGCGCCGCTCCGTGTCCGGAAAACTCCAGTTCGCCGGACCGGTCCGGGTCCAGGGACGCGGCGGCGTCCAGCGTGTCTCCGATAACCAGGGCGAACACCATCTCCCAGATGTCGAGAACCTCGTCCTCGTCGCCATCGTCCCAGACGTGTGCGGACTCGCCGGGGATGGCGTGAGTCTCGTCCTCGTCCAGCTCGATGAGTACCGCGTCGAGAGCCAGCCACCACAGGTGTTGCAGGCGCGCAACGTCAACGCCGAGCTCGGCGGCGGCTTCGGCGAGATCACCGCCGGCCAGCTCCTCGTCCTCGGTAACCGCACGGCCCGCTCCCAGCCACCAGGCCAGCCTGCGTAGCTGGGCCATCAACGGAGCCCGGCGGGCCAGCGCGGCCAGTTCCGTGGGCGCGGGCAGCCGCAGCGGCGCCATCTGGTCGGGCAGGCCGAAGGCCTCCTTCAGGTCGACGATGTCCTCGTCCTCGTATTCCTCCTCGTCACCGACCCCGGCCAGGCCCGCGTTGTAGGCGCTGATCCAGCGGTCCACGGCCGCCTGGTCGTCTAGGTCGACCCCGTCGGCGGCCATCGCGTGGACGATCGAACCGGCCATCCCCCAGTTCGACGGGTCCATCATGACGTCGCCGAACCGCGGCGCGATCTCGTCCAGCTCCCGTTCCAGCGAGCGTGCCCTGCCCTCCGGTATCTCACCGCGCTCGGCGAGGTAGGCGAGGAAGTCCCGGACCGCGGGAACCGTGTCCTCGGTGTCGGCCACGTCGAACACGGTCATCTTGCGCGGGTAGATCCGCAGCAGCAGCTCTCTGAGGTCCCCCTCACCGAGATCGGCCGGGCCCTCGATATCGAGGTAGTCCCGCGCCAAGCCGAGCAGCGTCTCCACCTCGCTGACGGCCGTTTCGGGATCGGTGCTCAGCTTCCGCGACGTTGTCGTCGTCCACCGCTCGAAGCCGGCCAGCGCCGCATCGAAGGGATCCTTTGCCATGGGGCACAACCTTAGCCCCCTGGGGAGGGCACTTCTGTAACCGCTGCGCCGACTATGTACTTACCGGAGCGACCGGAGCACGTACTGCATGATGCCCCCGTGCCGGTAATAGTCGGCCTCACCAGGAGTGTCGATCCGGACGACAGCGCGGAATTCCTTATCACCGGCCGTCACCGTTACCTCGTTCGGTATGTTTCCTGAATTTATTTCCTCGATGCCTCGGATGTCGAAGGTCTCGTCTCCGGTCAGTCCCAGCGAGGCCGCCGACTCTCCCGGCCGGTACTGCAGCGGCAGGACGCCCATGCCGATGAGGTTGGACCGGTGGATGCGCTCGAACGACTCGACGAGCACCGCGCGCACGCCGAGCAGCAGCGTGCCCTTGGCGGCCCAGTCGCGGGACGAGCCCGAACCGTATTCCTTGCCGCCCAGCACGATCAGCGGGGTGCCGTCCTCGATGTACCGCCGGGACGCGTCGTAGATCGACATCTGCTCACCGTCCCGGGTGGTGACACCGCCCTCGGTGCCCGGCGCGAGCTGGTTGCGCAGCCTGATGTTGGCGAACGTGCCGCGGATCATCACCTCGTGGTTGCCGCGCCGCGAGCCGTAGGAGTTGAAGTCCCTGCGCTCCACGCCGTGCCCGGTCAGGTACTTCCCGGCCGGGCTGTCCGTCTTGATCGCCCCGGCCGGCGAGATGTGATCGGTGGTCACCGAGTCGCCCAGCATGGCCAGCACCTTCGCGCCCCGGATGTCGGTGACCGGCTCCGGCTCGGCGGGCATCCCGTCGAAGTACGGCGGGCGGCGGACGTAGGTCGACGCCTCGTCCCAGGCGAAGGTGTCGCCCGATGGGATGTCGAGCCCGCGCCAGTTGTCGTCGCCCTTGAACACGTCGGCGTAGTCGCGGGTGAACATCTCCTCGGCCACCGCGTGCTGCACCACGTCGGCGACCTCCTCCGGGGACGGCCAGAGGTCGGCCAGGTAGACCGGCTTGCCCTCGGCGTCGGAGCCGAGCGGCTCGCGCCGCAGGTCGATGTCCATGGTCCCGGCCAGCGCGTACGCGACCACCAGCGGCGGGGAGGCCAGGTAGTTCATCTTCACGTCCGGATTGATCCGGCCCTCGAAGTTCCTGTTCCCCGACAACACGGCCGTCACCGCCAGGTCGTTCTCGTTCACCGCCGCGCTGATCGCGGGCGGCAGCGGCCCGGAGTTGCCGATGCACGTGGTGCAGCCGTAGCCGACCAGGTTGAAGCCGAGCTTGTCCAGGTAGGGCAGCAGTCCGGCGCGCTCGTAGTAGTCCATGACCACCTTGGAGCCGGGCGCCAGCGTGGTCTTGACCCAGGGCTTGCGGGCCAGTCCCCGGTCGACCGCGTTCTTGGCGAGCAGCGCGGCGCCGACCATGACGCTCGGGTTGGACGTGTTGGTGCAGGACGTGATGGCGGCGATGACCACGCTGCCGTGGTCCACGGCGGTTGTGGTGCCGTCCTCGAGGGTGACCTGGATCGGGTTCGAGGGGCGGGTGCCGTCACCGACGGCGACCGGATCGGAGGCCGGGAAGGTGCCGGCCAGGCCGTTGTCCAGGGTGGTTTCCGTCACGTAGTTCGGCAGGGCGTCGCGGAAGGCCTGCTTGGCGTCGGCCAGCGTGATCCGGTCCTGCGGGCGCTTCGGCCCGGCGATGGACGGCACCACGGTGGACAGGTCGAGGCTGAGCTCCTCGGAGTACCGGGTCTCCCGGGTCGGGTCGTGCCAGAGGCCCTGCTCCTTGGCGTACGCCTCGACCAGGTCGACCTGCCCGCGCGGCCGGCCGGTCAGCTTCAGGTAGTCCAGGGTGTTCTGGTCGATGGGGAAGATCGCGCAGGTGGAGCCGAACTCGGGCGACATGTTGCCGATCGTCGCCCGGTTGGCCACCGGGACCGCGGCCACGCCCTCGCCGGTGAACTCGACGAACTTGCCGACCACGCCGTGCTTGCGGAGCAGTTCGGTGATGGTGAGCACCAGGTCGGTGGCGGTGGCGCCGCTGGGCAGCTCGCCGGCCAGCCGGAAGCCGACCACCTTCGGGATGAGCATGGAGATGGGCTGGCCGAGCATGGCGGCCTCCGCCTCGATGCCGCCGACGCCCCAGCCGAGCACGCCGAGGCCGTTCTGCATGGTGGTGTGCGAGTCGGTGCCCACGCAGGTGTCGGGGTACGCGGTGCCGTCGCGGCTCATCACCACCCGGGCCAGGTACTCGATGTTCACCTGGTGCACGATGCCGGTGCCCGGCGGGACCACCTTGAACTGGCTGAACGCCTCCTGGCCCCAGCGCAGGAACTGGAACCGCTCCCGGTTGCGCTGGAACTCGATCTCGACGTTCCGCCTGAACGCGTCCGGGCTGCCGAACACGTCGGCCACCACCGAGTGGTCGATGACCAGTTCGGCCGGGATGAGCGGGTTGATCTTGGTCGGGTCGCCGCCCAGCGCCTGCATGGCCTCGCGCATCGCGGCCAGGTCCACCACGGCCGGCACGCCGGTCAGGTCCTGGAGGATGACCCGGGCCGGGGTGAACTGGATCTCGGTGTCGGGCTCCCTGGCCGGGTCCCAGTTCGCCAGCGCGGTTATCTGGCTGGCGGTGATGGTGGCGCCATCCTCGTTGCGGAGCAGGTCCTCCAGCAGGATCTTCAGGCCGAAGGGGAGGCTGGCCGAACCTTCCGCAGCGTCCAGCCGGTAGATCTCGTACCGCTCGCCCGCGACCCGGAGGGCCGCCCGGCTGCCGAAGCTGTTCGCTGTCATCGTTACTGAGTCTCCTCGCTAGTAACCGTGCGGTCCCCGCGCTGCTGACCTTATAACCTAACAGTATCTCGACATCAAGCTACTCAGCGAGGGTTTCGGCAGAAAATCTCGACGTCAAGCTACTTTTGGGTGACCGCCGAGTCCCCCTAATCCACCCGCAAGCCCGAAATAACCACGTAAAGATTAAGATTTAGTACTGATGTGCTAATAAGGATAGGGACAGCTTTATGGGACTGGCGGGACATTCAGGACCGAAGCGAAACGCCGTCACGGCCGCGTGACGGCGGGCCCTGCTCGAGGAAGCTCCCCATCGGGCTCATTAGGATGACGCTGTAACGGCCGGTATCGGCTCGGAGAGGACGCTGCGGAATGCGCTTCGCGATCAAGACACGGCCCGAGCACCAGACGTGGGAGGAGATCCGTGACGCGTGGATCGCCGCGGACGAGATCCCGCTGTTCGAGTCGGCGTGGAACTGGGACCACTTCTACCCGCTGACCGGCGACCTGACCGGGCCCAACTTCGAGGCCTGGACGATGCTGGCCGCGCTGGCCCAGGCGACCCGGCGGATCCGGCTCGGCTGCCAGGTGACCGGCATGGTCTACCGGCACCCCGCGGTGCTGGCCAACATGGCCGCGACGGTGGACATCATCTCCGGCGGGCGGCTGGAAATCGGCCTGGGCGCCGGGTGGAACCAGATGGAGTGCGACGCCTACGGCATCGAGCTGCCGCCGCTGCGCGAGCGGTTCGACCGGTTCGACGAGGGCGTCGAGGCGATCATCGGCCTGCTGAGCCAGACCACCACCACGTTCGCCGGGCGGTACGTCAAGCTCACCGACGCGCGGTGCGAGCCGAAGCCGGTACAGCACCCGCACCCGCCGGTCACCATCGGCGGCCGCGGCAAGCAGCGCACGCTGCGCACCGTGGCGCGTTTCGCCCAGCAGTGGAACGCCATCGCGCAGAGCCCGGAGGACTGGCTCGAGCTGAGAAAAGTGCTGGCCGGGCACTGCGCCGCCACCGGAAGGAACGTGAACGAGATCACCTGTTCGGTCAACGTGCGCATCGACCCGGACGCGGGCCTGGAGCCCGTGGTCGCGTCGGTGGCCGCCTACCGCGACGCGGGGGTCGACCTGATCATCGTGAACCTGCCGCTCCACGCCAAGCCCGATTCGCTGCTGCCGCTGGCCGAGGCGCTCACGCCGCTGGCGTTAGCCGCCGCCGAGGTAAGCCGTCTCCCGCGAGGCGCTGGTGCAGGGCGCGGCCGGCGTCGGCCATCAGGGGCGGCACGCCCAGCTCGGTGAGCATGTCCGCGGCCGCCTCCATCTCGGCAGCCCGGCGCACCGCGTGCCGGCGGGTGCCGTCGGTGATCCGGTCCACGGTGGCGGCGTCGGCCGCGGCCAGTTCGGCCGCGATGTGCTCCCGCAGCCACGGCTCGTCCCCCGCGGCCCGCGCGGCCTCCAGTGCCTCGACGATCGAGGCGGCCATGCCCTTGTAGAACACGCTACGCAGGAGCTTCTTGCTGGCCGCCAGCCCGGCCGGGCCATCGAGCACCTCGATACGGGCGCCCAGGGGCCCGAGCAGGGCCGCGTAGCGGGCGGCCCCGGTCCCGCTGGCCAGCATCGGGACACGCAGCCCGCGCCCGGGCACCGGGGCCATCATCGCCACGTCGGCGAACGACACGCCGGCGTCAGCCGCGAGGCCGGCCAACTGCCGTTTGGTGCCGGGTGAGGCGGTGTTCAAGTCCGCCCACAGGACGTCCGGCCGCGGCCGCCCGCCGGCGAACAGGCCGGGTAGCCCGGCTTTGAACGCCTCCACCGCGGCCTTGGCGCTGTTGACGCTGAGCACGAGCTGAGCCTCCCGCGCGGCCTCGGCCTCGCCGGCGGTGTCGAGGACCGGGCCGGCCGCCGTGACCGCCGGGTCGTACCCGCGGACCCGCGTCCCGGCGGCGGTCAAGTCACGAGCGATGACGGAACCGGCCTCCCCCAGGCCGAGCACCGCGATGACCAGCTTCTTCCCGTCCCTAGTCACCATGTGCGGGGCTGGTCGGCGGCGACGCGGGCACCCTCGGACGGACCCGCCGGGCCGGCCGGGCCGGCCGGAGGCGGGCCGGGGTACCGCGCCGCGCCCGGATCGGTCTCTGCCTGGTCCGCGAAGCCGGGCCCCCCGGCCAGCGGCCCGGCCTCCCCGGCTGGCGGGCTGCCCGCGGCGGGAGGCCTGGCCGGGCCGGCCTGCCTGAAGTAGTCGCTGATGAGATCGCGCTGCTGGGCCAGCAACTGGTCGAAGTGCTTGTCGACGTTCGCCTCGCCGATCGCCTCCGCGGTCAGGTACAGATCCTTGATCTGCTCGAGCTTGCGCGCGCGGTCGTACGTCGTGTCCTCGTGCCCCGTGTTCTCCCGCGCGTCGTCCGGCCCGGCGTCCCGGGGCACCTGACCCTGGCGGGGGGCGTCGGGCCCGGCGGGCTGGACGGCGTCGGGGCCTTCCGGGAGCCGACGGGGCGCGCCCGGATCGGCGGAAGACACCAGCGGCTCGAACGGTCCCCGGCTCTCCTCGACCACGTGCGCCGGGGCGTCCGTACCGGCACCGGTCCCGGGCAGGTCGTACCAGTAGGCGGCGTCGTTCTCGCCCGGTCCCGGCGCGGCCGCGGCGGGATCGCCCGGGTGGTCGCTGGTGTCCCGGTAGACGAACACGTCGGCAGGCCCGGGCGCATCGGGGCGCCGAGGCGGCTCGGCGAGGCGGCCGAAGCCCGGCGGCCGGGCCGGGCCTGCTGGACGGACCGGGTGATCCGACGCGCGGATGACCTGCGCGTACCCGCCTTCGAACGTTCCGGGGGCTTCGGCCGGCCGACGGTGTCCAGGGGCGCTCGCCTGACCCGGCGCCCTCGGCCGGCGGTCGCCAGGGGGGGCGTATCCGGGACCGCCCGCATGCCGTCCGGTACCGCGATCCTGGGCGCGGCCCTGGCCAGGCGGCGGTGGATAGCCGGGATCGCGCGGGGGCATCGGGCCGCCCGGCCGGATGGGTCCGCCGGATCCCATGCCGTCGCGGGCCGGGCCAGGGTCGCGCAGCGGCCCGGAGTCGCGGGGCGGGGCGGCGTGGCCCGGCCGCGAGGCGCGGCCCGGCGCCGAGTAGCCGGATCGCGGCGCCTCCCGGGGACGTCCGTGATCACGGGGCGGCATCGGAGGCACCGGCCGGCCGCCAGGTCCGTACGGCGCCCGGCCCGGACCGGCCGGGTTCATTCCCGGCGGGTAGCCATGACGCGGCGGCGGCGGACCAGGCCTGCCTGAGGACGGCCGGTCCTGGGCTCGCCCGCGTGCCGCGCCGGGTCCGGCGGTGCGCAGGATCTCCGGGATGTCCTGGTTGCCTGGCGCTCCTGGTCCGTGGCCATCCCTGGGCACGTCGATGAGCCCGCCCGGCGAGTACACGTTCGTCGGGTTCAGCACGTGGGGCCGAGCGGACCGTGCTCCGCCGTCGCGGCCGGCGTGACCGCCGGCTGGCGGGGCGCCGGCCCGGAGCCGGTCCTGGCCATGCCCCGGTGCCCGGCCATGCGCGCGGGAGGCCGCCGCGGGGTCCTGGCGGGCGGCTCCCCGCCGGTGATCCGCCCTGCCCGCCCGCGGCCGGGGCTTCCCTGCTCCCCCGATCCGGGCGATGGCGAACACGACCAGGACCACGAGGCCGAACGCGATGCCCGCCGCGGTGACGTCCAGCCCGAGCCGGGTCACATGAGCAGGCTGATGCTTGGTCACCATCCGCATGACCACGCCGGCGGCCATGAGGATGACGCCGATCATGACCGTCACGGCGGCCGCCACCGACAGGACGATGACCAGCCGCACCCTCCTGGTCGTGGCGGTGTCCGAGCGCACTGCTCAACGATCGCATCGCGGTTACCGGCCCGCAAGCCAAATGGCCAGCTGTAACCATTACGACCGTCATTCCGGAAGGTCACCGGCCGGCCTAGGGGAGTACATTGTGCCCGCGCCGCCGCCAACGGCGCCGGGCCAGGCATTTTTCATTTGTGAACGGCACTGGGTTCAGGTGCCTGCAGTGACTGGCGATACGTTATGTCCATGATCAGTCAGGCGGACAAAGCACAGCGATTCCTGGCCTTGCACCGGCCCGGTGAGCCGCTCCTGATGCCGAACCCCTGGGACCTGGGCTCGGCCAGGCTGCTCGCGTCACTCGGCTTCGAGGCCCTGGCCACCACGAGTTCGGGCTTCGCAGCCACTCTGGGGCGCAACGACGGCTCGGTGACCAGGGACGAAGCGATGGTTCACGCCGCGGTGATCGTGGCGGCGACGGACCTGCCGGTCTCGGCGGATCTGGAAAACGCCTACGCGGACGAGCCGGCCGGAGTGGCCGAGACCATGAGGCTGGCGATCGAGGTCGGCCTGGCCGGCGCCTCGGTCGAGGACTTCGCCCGCGAGATCTACGACATCGGGCTGGCGACCGAACGCGTCGCGGCGGCCGCGGAGGCGGCCCACGCGGGCCCCGGTCGCCTGGTGCTCACCGCCCGGGCGGAGAACTACCTGCATGGCCGGCCCGACCTCGCTGACACCATCGCCAGGCTGCAGGCCTACCAGGAAGCCGGCGCCGACGTCCTGTACGCGCCGGGCCTGCGCCGTCTCGAGGACATCAGCCAGCTGGTCCGGGAGGTGGACCGGCCGGTCAACGTGCTGGCCCTGGAGGGCGTCCCGCCCGTGGCCGAACTGGCCGAGGCCGGGGTGAGCCGGATCTCGGTGGGCGGCGCGTTCGCGTTCGCCGCCCTGGGGGCGGTCGTCGCCGCCGCCACCGAACTGCGCGAGCAGGGAACGTACGGCTGGCGGGCGGGCAGCGCGGCCGGCGCCGCTGCCGCCCGCCGCGCGTTCAGCTGACCCGGGTTAGACCTGCGGCACCACGTCCGAGGCGATCAGCGCCAGGTGGTCGAGATCGTGCAGGTCGAGCACCTGCAGGTACACCCGTTCGGCACCGATCTCGGCGAACTCGGCTAGCCTGGCCGCCACCTCGCCGGGCGTGCCGGCCACGCCGGTCTGCCGCATGATGTCCGGCGTCCGGCCGATCGCGGCGGCCCGGCGGCGGAACTCGGCCTCGTCCTTCCCACAGCACACCGTCTGCGCCGCCGAGTAGATCAGCGACGAGGGACGCCGCCCGGCGGCCTCGCAGGCCTCGCGGACGCGGGCGAACGCGGCCGCCGAGTCCTGGACGGTGTGGAAAGGCACGTTGTACTCGTCGGCGAACCTGGCGGCCAGCCGCGGCGTGCGGCGCGCGCCCGCGCCGCCCAGGATGACCGGTGGGTGCGGGCGCTGGGCGGGCTTCGGCAGCCCAGGCGAATTCGCCAGCTGGTAGTACGTTCCGTCGAAGGAGAACTTCTCGCCTTCCGCGGTCCCCCAGAGCCCGGTGATGATCTCGAGTTGCTCCTCGATCCGGTTGAAGCGCTCGCCGAGCGGCGGGAACGGTATGCCGTAGGCGGCGTGCTCGGCCTCGAACCATCCGGTCCCGAAACCGAACTCGACCCGGCCGCCGCTCATCTGGTCGACCTGCGCCACGCTGATCGCGAGCGGGCCCGGCAGCCGGAACGTCGCCGCGGTCACCATCGTCCCGAGCCGGATGCGGCTGGTCTCGACGGCCAGGGCACCCAGCGTGACCCACGAGTCCGTCGGGCCGGGCAGCCCGGGCCCGCCCATCGCCAGGTAGTGATCGGACCTGAAGAATGCCTCGAAGCCAAGTTCCTCCGCGGCCAGTGCCACCGCGCGCAGCGTCCGGTAGTCGGCGCCTTCCTGTGGCTCAGTGAAGATCCGGAGTTTCATGACCCCATCCTGCCAGGGCGCCCCCGGGCGGCAGGATCGGCTCAGAGGAAGAACCTTTCCCAGGCCACCTCGCCGCTTGGCCTGCGACGGCCCAGCCACCCCACCCCGGTCCTGACGTAGCACGGCGCCAGCGTGTGCGCCGCCATGCCCGGGCGCACCACCTCGATGATGACCATCGCCGCACGGCCGGACCGGAGGGTCTCCTCACCTGCCCTCATGGCCCGGCCGCGATCGTCCGTGATTCCCATGGCGACCGGCGATCCGGCGGACCAGGGGTCGCCCGCGCCCGGTGCTGTCCGCCTTCTCAAGTCCAGTAGCGCCGGGTCGCTCCCGCTCACTGCGACCCACGAGTAAAGGATCATGACCTGCCCAGGGAACTGGATCCGCGCGGCCGTGGCGGCCCTGACGGTTTCAGACGTTAACGCACGATTAGGTTCCTCGTCTAATCTCGACTAGTGTCGAAGCGTTGCGATTGGCAATATTGCCAATCGAGTACGGTACGAGAGTGTCGATAAGCGACGAATCGGACCCAAGAGCTTACGTGCGACTGGCCGCACGGCTGCGCCGGGAGATCGCCGAGGGAAAACTCACCCCCGGCATGCCGACGCCGTCCATCACCACCCTCAGCCAGGAGTACGGGCATGCCCGGCAGACGTGCGCCAAGGCGCTGCACACCCTGGAAGAGGAGGGCCTGCTAACCCGCATCCCCGGCCTCGGCTACTACGTCACCGGGACCGCCGAACCAGGATCCGCGGCCCAGCCAGGCGCCTGACCCGCTCAGGCCCGATCGCTGACCAGGGTGGCGACGCACTCGACATGATGGGTCATCGGGAACGCGTCGAACGCGCGGAGGGCGGCGAGGACCCAGCCGCGCGCCGTGAGCAGCCCGATGTCGCGGGCCAGCGTGGCCGGGTCGCAGGACACATACGCGAACCTGGCCGCGCCGTGCTCCGGCGCGCCGAGGTACCCGATGACCTCACGGGCCAGCCCGGAGCGCGGCGGGTCGGCCACCACCAGCCTGGCGGGCGGCAGCGCCGCGCCGCCACGGCGCAGCACCGCCGCGACGTCTCCCTTGTGCACCCGGGCCCAGGGCCACCGCCGCAGGTTGTGCCGGGCGTCCCGGACAGCGGCGGCGTCCGCCTCGACGCCGACCACCGTCCCGCCCGGGCCGACCGCCGGGGCCAGCACCCCTGCGAACAGCCCGGCGCCGCAATAGAGGTCGAGCGCGACGTCGCCGGGCCGCGGCTCTAGCTCGGTCATGACGGCACCGGTCAGCGCGTCGGCCGCGCCGGGGTGGACCTGCCAGAAGGCGCCCGCGCTGACCCGCCAGTCCCGCCCGGCGGCGCGCTGGCCCAGGTAGGCGCGGCCGCGCACGGGGGTCAGGCGGCGCGCGGCCCGGTTCAGCACGGCGTCAGCCCCGGGGATGTCCGGCGGGACGGATCCCGCCGGGGCGGCGTCGCCCGGGCTGATGATCACGGCCCGCTCACCCGAACCGGCCGACACCAGGGCCTCCACCGAGGAGGTGGCCGGCCAGCGGCGCGCCGTCAGGCCGAGGTCGGTGATGCCGGAATGGGCGATCAGGCATTCGCCGATGTCGATCACCTCGTGCGAGCGATGCGCGCGCAGCCCGGCCACCCCGTCCGCCCGCACCGCGAACTGCACGCGCGTCCGCCAGCCCAGGCCCGCGCCCGGCTCCTCGTCGCCGGGCAGGGGCTCGACCGTGATCTCGCGGTCGAGGCCCGCCAGCCGCCTGAGCTGCTGGCGGATGACGGCGGCCTTGAGTGCCCGCTGGGCCGGCAGCGCCGCGTGCTGCCAGTCGCAGCCGCCGCAGCCTGCCGGGACGGCGTGCGGGCAGGGCGCCTCGACCCGGTCCGGTGACGGCGTCAGGATCTCCACCGCTTCCGCGCGGGCCAGCCGCGACGTGACCTCGGTGACCCGGGCGCGGACCGTCTCGTCCGGCAGCGCATGCCGGACGAACACCACCGGCCCGCCGTCGGGCCGGGCCACGCACCAGCCGCCGTGCGCCACGTCGACGATCGTCAGCTGGATCAGCTGGCCTTCCTGGAGGGTCGCCGGGAACGCCGGAACCTGGCCGGTGCGGGTGATCCGCGAACTCAACGCGCGCTCCTTCCTGGAGCCGACGAGAAAATCCCACGCCTCCCAGGCAGGGAGGAGGCCAAGTGAGGGCATACCTTTGTGGTGCCGGTGTGGTGGCGAGGCGCCGCTCTGCTCAGGGACCTGCTCATTGTGGGAGGACGGTCGTGCACATCGTAATCATGGGCTGCGGTCGGGTCGGGTCGACGCTCGCCCACATACTCGAGGACCGGGAGAACACCATCGCGGTGATCGACCGGGATCCGGAGGCATTCCGCAGGCTCAGGTCTTCGTTCAAGGGCGAAAAGATCACGGGCATCGGCTTCGACCGGGCCGTGCTCATCCAGGCAGGTATCGAGCGCGCCGATGCTTTCGTCGCGGTCAGCAGCGGCGACAACTCCAACATCATCTCCGCCCGGGTAGCCCGCGAGACGTTCAACGTGGAGCGAGTGGTGGCCAGGATCTACGACCCGCGCCGGGCCGAGGTCTACGAGCGTCTCGGCATCCCCACCGTGGCCACCGTGCGCTGGACCGCCGACCAGATGCTCCGCAAGATCATCCCGGAAGGCGGCCAGCCGCTATGGCGCGACCCGACCGGCAAGATCGTGCTGACCGAGCTGGGATTCTCGCGGGCCTGGATCGGTGAGCAGGTGAAGTCGATCGAGGCGAGCACGATGAGCCGGATCGCCTTCATCGACCGGCTGGGTCAGGCGTTCGTGCCCGAACCGGGCACGGCCCTGCAGGAAGGGGACGTGCTGCACGTCGTGGCCCGGGAGAGAGACCTTGACCGGATCGCGGCGGCCTTCGCCACCCGGGGAGGCGGGCACTGATGCGGATCGCGATCGCGGGGGCCGGGGCGGTGGGCCGCTCCATCGCCGGCGAACTGCTCGAGAACGGGCACGAGGTGCTGCTCATCGACAACTCGCCCAAGGCCATCAAGGTGGACACCGTGCCCAGGGCCGAGTGGCTGCTCGCCGACGCCTGCGAGATCAGCTCGCTGGACGACGCGGCGTTGCAGCGCTGCCAGGTGGTGATCGCCGCGACCGGCGACGACAAGGTGAACCTGGTCGTGTCGCTGCTGGCCAAGACCGAATACGGGGTGCCGCGCGTCGTGGCACGGGTGAATCACCCGGGCAACGAGTGGCTGTACAACGAGTCCTGGGGCGTCGACGTCGCCGTCTCCACCCCGCGACTGCTTTCCGCCCTGGTCGAGGAGGCGGTCAGCGTTGGTGACCTGGTGCGGCTGATGACGTTCGGGCAGAGCGAGGCGAGCCTGGTCGAGCTGACCATGCCAGACGACGCGCCGCTGGTCGGCCAGCGTGTCGGCGGCATCGACTGGCCCTCGGACACGTCGCTGGTGGCCATCTTGCGTGAGGGCCGGGTGCTGGTCCCACACCCGGACGACCCGCTCCAGGCCGGCGACGAGCTCTTCTTCGTGACCAGCGAGGACGTCGAAGAGGAACTCGGCCGCCTGCTGCGGTCCAGCGAATAGCCAGGCCGGCTAGCGCGTCTCGGTGAACTCCGGGCCGCGCTCGAAGGGGTTCAGGTCCCCGCGGAACCGGTTCTCCTGTTCCGCGGCGTCCTGCTCCTCGAGCGCCTGCTGTGCCTCGGGCGGCAGCTGCAGCTCGAGTATCTCCCGTGGCGGCACCGGATGCTCCCCGCGGACCACCACGACGTCCCTGAACACCTCTTCGAGCAGGTCGGCCTGCTCGCCGCCGTCCGCGGCGGGGCCGGTGAACAGCCCGCGCAGGAACCAGCGGGGCCCGTCGACGCCGACGAACCTGACCAGGCGCACGCCCGAGGCCGGCTGTCCCGGCTCGGTCGGCACCTGCGCCATCAGCTCGATCCCGAACGATCCCTCGATCTCCTGGCTCCGTCCGCCCGCCGCGTCCACCTCGGCGGCGATCTCGGCCCGGACGTCGTCCCACAGCGCGCCCCGGCGGGCCGCGGCGAACGCCTGGATCTGGACTTCGCTCTCCCGGTACCTGACCGTCACCCAGGCACCGTGCTGCTCGGCCATGACCAGCTGGATCTCATGCTCGGGCCCGACCGGGACCTGGAGGCAGCCGAGGTCCACCCGCTCGAGTGCGGGGAAGGACTCCTCCGCGTCCCACGGGCCGCCTTCCGCACGCGGGACTCCCGCGGGCTGCTCCGGCTCGTCGTAATCGAACTGGTCGCGGTCCGCGTCTTCTGAACGACGCCGACGAAACACTCCGCACGCTCCTTCTTGTTCTCAAATTCAGACGGTGCGCCAGCTAGGCGTCACGACACCGCTTCGCGGCGTTCGCCATCGTGGCCCCCGGTCGAACCGAAACCACCGTCTCCCCTGCTCGAGCCCGGAAGCACCGTCACCTCGTGGAACACCGCCCGTTCCACGCGCTGGATGACGAGCTGGGCGATCCTGTCTCCGCGGCGGAAACTGACCGCGCGGTCCCGGTCCGTGTTCAGCAAGGTCACTTTGATCTCACCACGGTAGCCCGCGTCGACGGTCCCGGGCGCGTTCACCAGTGTCACCCCGTACTTGGCCGCCAGGCCCGAGCGGGGATGCACGAACGCCGCGTACCCGTCGGGCAGGGCGATCGCGATCCCGGTCGGCACCAGGGCCCGTTCGCCCGGCCCGAGCTCGACGTCCTCGGCCGTCGTCAGGTCGGCGCCCGCGTCGCCCGGGTGGGCGTACGACGGCAGCGGGACGCCGGGATTGAGACGCTTGATCAGCACGTCGGGCTGGGAATGCGGCAACGGAGAACTCCCTACTGCTTGCGCACGGTGAGGATAGCGCGACATCCGGGCACTGTCGCATCTTACGGGCCACCGGAACCGGATCTCGCCGTCGTCGCGGGCCACGACTCCATCTGAACAACTACCCTCGAGTGCATGCGTGATTACCGGGAACGGCTCCGCGTACCGCTCGCCTGGTGGCTGCTCGCCATGCCAACCGTCCTCATCCTCGGCGCCACACTCTACGCCGGCCTCGCCGAGCCCTGGCCGGTCGTCATCATGGCCGGGCTCATCGCGGGCTGCGCCGCCTTCCTGATCACCATGGGCCTGGCCACGGTTGAGGTCCGCGACGGAACCTTGCGAGCGGGGAACGCCGTGCTGCCCCTGACGGCCGTCAGCGAGGTCGTCGCCCTCGACGAGAACCAGACCGCGCGGTTGCGCGGGCCGCGCGGGGACCCGGCGGCCCACCTGTATTCGCGACCCTACCTGAAGGAATCGGTCTATCTGGCCGTTGCGCCGTCAGGGCCGCCGGCCCCTTACTGGCTGATCGGCACCCGGCACCCGGCGGAGCTGGCCGCCGTCGTCGAAAGGTGCCGGGTACAAGCCGGTCACGAGCCAGTGGCATGATGGCGCGGACGAGGGTAGAGGGTGAACATAAGGAGGAGTGATGGCGGACAACCAGAAAAAAGAGGACTTCAGCGCCAGGGCCTTTAACACGCTGACCATGCTGGCGGCCCCATTTATCGCTCGCAGGGCGATCACGGTCGTCTGGACCAGGGTTACCGGCAAGAAGCCGCCCACGAACCCTGAGGATCCGGGAGTGGCCTTCGTCGAGGCGCTGACATGGTCTGTGCTGACCGGCGTAACCGTCGCGACGTTGAGGCTGCTCGCGACCCGAGCTGTAGCGCGCAGGGCGCTAGACGGCGCGGACCGCGAGGCAGCTAACGCCGCGGACGGTTAGGCCGCGCACTCCCGGCAGACAAGCTGACCATTGCGGTCTTCGGCAAGCTGGCTCCGGTGGTGCACAAGGAAGCACCGGGAACACGTGAACTCGTCCGCCTGTCGTGGTATCACCCGGAACGAGAGTTCCTCGTTCGACAAGTCGGCCCCCGGCAGCTCCAGGGACTCGGCAACATCGTCGGGGTCAAGATCGATGGTGCTCGATGACTTGTCCATCCGGCGCGCCTGAAGTTCCTGAAGGCTGTCCTCGGTCAGGTCGTCGTCCGTCTTCCGCGGGCTGTCGTAGTCGGTAGCCATCTGAGTACTCCATCCCCCTTCATCCGTAGTGCGCAATCGCTGCGCGGTTGTAACGCTTTCAAGGCCGTAGTTGTGCCCGATTCCGGCGGGGAATTCTGTCACGTTCGCGCCGAGCGCACACGCGGCACGCCGATAACTCCTGACACATGCCGTTTCTACCCTGCTGACGAGCCGTCTCCCCCGGTCGGCTTACGCCTCCCGCTCCTGACTACGTTGCCCGTCCCGCTCCGGGTTCAGCCTGCTGAGGAACGTATCGAGCTGCTGGTAGAGGCCCGGCCCGGCGGCCACCGCCATGGAGGTGCTCTCGGTCCGTCCGGCCAGCCCGCCGACGAGCGCGCCCGCCTCGCGGGCGATCAGGCCGCCCGCCGCGAAGTCCCAGTAGTTCAGGCCGCGCTCGTAGAACGCGTCAAGTCGCCCGGCGGCCACCGAGCACAGGTCCACCGAGGCGGAGCCGCCCCGGCGGATATCCCGTATGTACGGCAGGAGTGCCGCGATCACCTCGCCCTGCACCTGACGGCGCCCCGCGTCATAGCCGAAGCCGGTCCCCACCAGGGCCTGACCTAGCGGCACCCCCGAGGAACAGTGCAGCGCCTGCTGAGCTTCGCCGCGGTGCAGCCAGGCGCCCTGACCCGTCACCGCGGTGAACGTCTCGCCGGAGCGCGGCACCTCGACCACCCCCGCGACCACGGTGCCGTCCACCTCGGCCGCGATGGACACCGCCCAGTCGCGCAGGCCGTAAAGGTAGTTGACGGTTCCGTCCAGCGGATCGACGATCCAGCGCACCCGCCCCGGCTGGCCTGCGTCGCTACCGTCGCCCGCCGGGCCGCCCGAGGTCTGGCCGCCCTCCTCGCCCAGGATGGCGTCGCCGGGGCGGTGCGCGCGTATCCGGCTGGTGATCAGGGCCTCGGATCGGCGGTCCATCTCCGTGACGACGTCGGTCGGGCTCGATTTGGTCTGCACGATCTCGGGCCGCTCGTCGCCTCGCCAGGAGGCCAGCAGCCGGCCCGCCTCGGCGGCTGCCGCCACTGCGATCCGCAGCAGTGCCTCGGCATCCTCGCTGACCTGGGGGACGGTCATGGCCGCGACGCTCCCCGCACGTACCGGCAGCAGTCCGCCGGGCAGTCGTGGCTCGGCACTCCCATGTCCCCGAGCGCGGCCAGTCGCCCCTGATCCCCCGTCGGCAGCGCGAAGCGCTCCCGGACCAGTTCGGTGATCATGGAGACGAACCTCGGGTGGCGGCCCGGGGTGGCCGCCCGGGCGAAGGCCAGGCCCAGCGAGTCGGCCGTCTCGGCGGCTTCGACGTCCAGGTCGTGCCGGACCTCCATGTGGTCGGATACGAACCCGACGGGAATCACCACCACGGCCTTCGTCCCTGACTTGGACAGCTCACCCAGGTGGTCGCGGACGTCGGGTTCCAGCCACGGCTGGGAGGGCGGCCCGCTCCGGCTCTGGTAGGCCAGCGTCCACGGATGCGTGCCGCCGACCCGTTCGGCCACCAGGCCGGCGGCCTCGGTCAGCTCCGCGACGTAGCGCCCACCCACCTCTTTCGCGCACGGGGGGCTCCCGCCCCCCGTCCCCCCTGACCCTGCCCCCCCGTTCTCCGGCCCGCTGGCCTCGGCCATCGCGACCGGGATGCTGTGCGCCGTGAACACCAGGCGGGCGTCGTCCCGCAGGTCGGCCGGGAGAGTGGCCAGCGCGGCGCGCGTGCTCTCGGCGAACGGCTCGATGAAACCCGGGTGGTTGAAGAAACGCCTGATCTTGTCGATCCTGGGCGCGCCGGGGCCGACCGCGGCGCGCGCCCGCTCGATGTCCTCCAGGTACTGCCGGCAACTCGAGTACGAGCTGTAGGCGGCGGTCACCAGGGCGACGGCTCGCCGCACGCCGTCGTCGGCCATGGTCCGCACCGTGTCGGCCAGGTAGGGCGTCCAGTTCCTGTTCCCCCAGTAGACGGGCAGCGACAGGCCAGCGGCCGGGAAGGCGGCGCGGATCGCGCCCAGCAGGTCCCGGCACTGCTGGTTGATCGGGCTGACCCCGCCGACCGCGTAGTAGTGCTCGGCCACGCTGGCCAGCCGCTCGGGCGGGATGCGGCGGCCGCGGGTGACGTTCTCCAGGAACGGCATGACGTCGTCGGGGCCTTCCGGGCCGCCGAACGAGACGAGCAGGAAGGCGTCGTAGGCCGGCATGTCTCCATCCAACCAGGACGGCCGGACGGCTATGCCTGCCGGAGGGTCTGACAGTCGCCAGGAAATCCGGTTGGCGATGTCCGATATCGTGATGATCATGGGGCAATGCGGGCGATGACGGGGATTGACGACGTGGAAAGGCCCGCCAGCCGCTCTTCCGCCGGGCTGCTGACCCGGCCGCTGCGGCCGTACGCGGAGATCTTCCAGATCCCCGGGTCCTGGCGTTTCTCCACGGCAGCCATCATCGGGCGGATGCCGATGTCGATGTTCGGGCTCGGTACCGTCCTGCTCATCTCGGCCGTCACCGGGAAATACGGCGTGGCGGGCGCGGTGGCCGCGGTCGGCTCGCTCGGCTACGCGTTCACCTCACCCCGGATTGCCCGGGCGGTGGATTCGCGCGGCCAGCGCCGGGTCCTGATCCCCCTGCTTACGGTCTTCGCCCTGGCCACCGCGCTGCTCATCGTGACCGTGCAACTTCGGCTGCCCACCTGGGCGTTCTTCGTGCCGGGAGCGATCGCGGGAGCGACCATGCCGTCGCTGGGCGCGATGGTACGGGCGCGCTGGAGCGTCTTGCTCGCGGGCTCGCCCCGGCTGCACACCGCGTTCTCCTTCGAGTCGGTCGCCGATGAGCTGTGCTTCATCGTCGGTCCGGCCGCGGTGACGCTGCTCGCGACCGAGGTCTTCCCCGCCTCCGGGGTGGGCGTGGCGGCCCTGCTGTGCCTGCTGGGGACCCTGTGGTTCGCCGCGGAGCGCGGCACCGAGCCGGCGGTGGTCCGGCCGGACCGGCTCCCCGGCCGGGCGGGGGCCGACCAGGCGGGAGCCGGCCGGGTCCGCGGCGCGGCCGCGCCCGGGCTGGTCGTGCTGGCCCCGGTGTACATGCTGCTCGGCGCGATGTTCGTGTCGATCGACCTGAGCACGGTGGCGTTCGCCCAGCACTTCGGGCACAAGCCGCTGGCCGGCTTCATCCTCGGCACGTACGCGTTCGGCAGCGCGACCGGCGGGATCTGGTACGGGTCCCGGCAGTGGCGGGCGCCGATCGAGAAGAGGTTCGCGCTCACCCTCGTGCTGACCGTGCTCGGCGTGGCGACGTTCTGGGCGCAACCGAACCTGATCACGCTGACCTGCGGGATCTACCTGTGCGGGCTGGCCATCGCGCCGACCCTGATCGCCGGGTTCAGCCTGCTCGAGGCGCAGGCCAGGCCGGGTCGCCGGACCGAGGCCATGTCCTGGCTGAGCAGCGGCATCTCCATCGGGGTGGCCGCCGGGGCGTCCGTGGTCGGCTTCGTGATCGACGCGCACGGCCCGCGGCTCGGCTACGCGTTCGCCGCCCTGTGCGGTGCCGCCAGCGCCGCCACCTGCCTGGCGGGCCTGGACCGGCTCAGGCCGGCACCGGCGCGGGCGTAGCGGGCCAGGCTCTGGCCAGATCCTGGAGATCATTGTTTCGGGGTTAACGGAAGCGCGGCGGAGACCTGCCGTCGGGTCGATGAGCCGCCGGTCCGCTCAGCGCCCGGTACTGCTCAGCTTGCCGTCGCGGCGGGCCACCCGCGCAGACACTGGAGCAGCACCGGGAGCCGGCACGCCGGCCTTGCCTCCTGGTGTTGCCACGCTCCCAGCGTGCTGCCGTGACTGGTGATACGAGCCAGTCGCTCCGATCCGCCCAGCTAATAAGGCGTGGATGTCCCAGCCATGTTGTTCATACGACGTGGATGTGGCATCCACGCCTTACGCCCTGGTGCAGGCGGTGCCGGAGTGACTGGTGTCCGTTTTCTTGTATGCGGCGCGGGCGCTGTAGCAGCAAGCTGGCCGGGGATACCCGATTCCGCGCCCGCGCGACACCCCACCGGCTGGATAACTGGGCTAAGCGCCGGACTGCCCATGGCCGCCAGGGAGTACGAGGCAGCTCTCGCGACCCGGGACGCGCGGGCACGCGGGCACGCGGGCAACGATGGCGCAGTCGGCGTCGAGGTGATCGTCATAACCTGACCGGACCGACGGTCTGTCGCAGGAACGCCTTCCGGATCTCGGTGACCGCGATGATCGACAGTGCCACGGCTGTGCAGAGGAGCCACTGATC
>Ga0306920_100003087_pt1 | contig 21105 bp, 24 predicted proteins | sample flu12Cox44000170_FD_204666 | JGI IMG/M metagenome (GOLD analysis project Ga0306920, IMG submission 204666) | Lab enrichment of tropical soil microbial communities from Luquillo Experimental Forest, Puerto Rico - flux4day.12C.oxic.44.000.170 (v2)... | ecosystem: Environmental > Terrestrial >... | reverse complement strand
GCCAGCGTTGCAATGGGTCAGGACATCGACCCGCCCGCCCGAGCCCTTGCGCCGCCGGGCCTCGGCGATCAGGCTCTCGCCGTGCTCGCCGATCGCGCGGTTGATCGCGACATCGGCTTCGGCGATCTCACCCGCCTGCGCCAACGCCGCGGTGTAGCGCCGCTCCTCCGGCAAACCCCGCAGCGCGCGATGCATCTCGGCGAGCGCCCAGCGCAAATTGACCGCGGTCGGGCGGGTGGCGGCAAGTGCGGCGACCGCAGCCGAGAGACCGGCATCGGACGGATCGTCGGCGACCGCCAGCGCCACGCCATAGGCGGCCGCCGCGCCGATCAGTGGCGCGCCGCGAACCTGCATCGTACGGATTGCCTGCGCCGCGTCTTCCAGCGTTTGCAACCCGACGGTCACCAGCTCATGCGGCAGTTTGGTCTGGTCGATGATCTCGACCGTGCGCCCGTCGGCGGCCGGCCAGATTGTGCGCATCGGCCGGCCCCGGACTTTCATGCTCCCGCCTCACGGCCCAAGGGCCGCAGCACCCGCCCGGCAACCGCATCGAGGCGCGCCGACACCTTCGGATCACGGCTTTCGGGTGTCGTAATCAGCGCCTGATCGAGAGCCCGCTGGCAGCCCTGCCGGCACGGCCCAGCGTGCCCCGACAGCACTGGGACGACGCTCTTGACCAGCGCCTTGGCCTTCTCCGCGTTGGCGAGCAGAAAACCGACGACCATGTCGACGGTGACCGCATCGTGGCCCGGATGCCAGCAATCGTAATCGGTGACCATCGCTACGGTCGCGTAGCAGATCTCGGCCTCGCGAGCGAGCTTGGCCTCGGGCATGTTGGTCATTCCGATCACGTCGCACTTCCAGGCGCGATAGAGCTCGCTTTCGGCAAGGCTCGAGAATTGCGGCCCCTCCATGACAAGATAGGTGCCGCCGCGCTTGAAGGCGATACCGGCCTGAGCTCCGGCCGCGATCAACGCATCGCCGATCCTACCGCAGACCGGATGCGCCATCGAAACATGCGCGACACAGCCCTTGCCAAAGAAGCTCTTTTGCCGGGCAAAGGTGCGGTCGATGAACTGATCGACGACGATAAAGTCGCCGGGCTGAAAATCCTCGCGCAGACTGCCGACGGCGGAGAGCGAAACGATGTCTGTGACGCCGCAGCGCTTGAGCGCGTCGATATTGGCGCGATAGTCGATCTCGGAGGGCGGCAGCACGTGGCCGCGCCCATGGCGCGGGACGAATATGACGGGCTGGCCGTTCAGCGAGCCGAAACAGAATTCATCGGAAGTCCGGCCGAATGGGCTTTCAACCGGCCGCCACTCGATCTCATCGAGCCCGTCGATCTGATAGAGCCCACTGCCGCCGATGATGCCGATGACGGGCCCGGCCATTGGCACTTCAGTGGATCGGGGCCCAGATCTTGCGCTTGGCCGCGTAAAACACGCCGGCGGCAACGAGCAGGAACAAGATCACTTTGAACCCGGTGCGATGCCGGTCGTCGAGGTTGGGCTCGGCTGCCCAGGTCAGGAAGCTGGTGACGTCGTGCGCCATCTGCGGCACGGTGGCGGGCGTGCCGTCGGCAAAGGTCACTGCATTGTCGCTGAGCGGCGGCGGCATCGCGATTTGATGACTCGGGAAGAACTCGTTGTAGTTCATCCCCTCCTGTAGCTTGAAGCCGGCCGGAGCTTCCTTGTAGCCGGTCAGGATCGCATAGACGTAGTTCGGGCCGCCTGGCCGGGCCTTGACGATCAGCGACTGGTCCGGCGGCAAGGCTCCGTTGTTGGCGGCGCGGGCGGCCTGATCGTTGGGGAACGGCCCCGGGATCGGGTCCGAGGGCCGTCCCGGCCGCTGGAACATCTGTCCCTCGTCGTTTGGTCCATCGGTGATCTGATAGCCGGCGGCGATCGCTTTCACCTGGTCCTCGGTGTAACCGATCTGCGTCAGGTCACGAAAGCTGAGATGCGTGACCGGATGACAAGCCGAGCAGACCTCCTTGTAAACCTGAAAACCGCGCTGCAGCGAAGCCCGGTCGTAGGTGCCGAACACGCCTTCAAAGGACCACTCCTGGCGTGGCAGTGGGGTCTCGTCGGCCGCCCCGGCGAGCACAGGAACCAGTAGGACACCGCTCAGTGCCGCGGCAGTAAGAGTGTGCTTAAGCATCTTAAGGCTTCGCCAACGGCGCCTCGACGCCGCCGAGGGGCGCCCCGCCGGTCGTCACCGCGACGCCGATGCTGCTCGGCAGCGGGTACGGTCGCTCCAGTTTTCCGATCAACGGGAACAGGATCAGCATATGGAAGAAGTAATAAAATGTGGCGATCTGCCCGACGGTCACGACAATCCCCGCGGGCGGGTTCGCGCCGACCCAACCAAGCGCGATTACGTCGATCACCAACTGCGCACCGGCGAAGTGTCGAGCCACGGCAAGAAGAACAATACGAAAAGCGACGAGAATGCCAAAATCACCCCGGCCAGCTTGCTCGAGATGAACAAGATCGGGAATGTAATCGAGCGCAGAATGGCATAGTAGGGCAGCAGGTACCATTCCGGCACGATGTGGTTTGGTGTCTGCATCGGGTTCGCCGGGATATAGTTATCGGGTTCACCCAGAAAGTTCGGCGCGTAAAACACGAAGAAGGCGTAGATCAGCAGGAATACCGTCAGCCCGAACAAGTCCTTGATCGTGTAATAAGGGTGAAACGGGATCGTATCCTGCGGACCCTTGTGATCGATGCCGAGCGGGTTGTTGGAACCGTGACGGTGCAAGGCCACAAGGTGCAGGAGGACCACTGCGAGGATCAGAAAGGGGAGGAGATAGTGCAGAGCGTAAAAGCGGTGCAATGTCGGATCGCCGACGGTAAAGCCTCCCCATAGGAAGGTCACGATACCCGACCCGATGACCGGAATCGCCGAGAACAGATTGGTGATGACGGTGGCGGCCCAGTAGCTCATCTGGCCCCAGGGCAGCACGTAACCCATGAAGGCCGTGGCGATCGACAGCAGCAGAATGATGACACCTATCATCCACAAAAGCTCGCGCGGCGGCTTATATGATCCGTAGTACAGCCCACGGAACAAGTGGATATAAAGAATCGCAAAAAACATCGAGCCGCCGTTCATATGCATGTAGCGAATGAGCCAGCCGTAATTTACGTCGCGCATTATGCGCTCAACAGAGTCGAAGGCGAGGTCGGCGCTCGGTGTATACTGGGTGGCCAATATCACCCCGGACATGATCATGACCACGAGCATGATCCCGGCGAGTGACCCGAAGTTCCACCAATAACTGAGGTTGCGCGGGGTCGGATATTCGTTCAGCTCGTGATTTAGGAACTGAACGAAGGGCAACCGGTAATCGATCCAGCGGATGATCCGGGCCGTGGCACCGGGGCGGTTGTCGACCATGGCGCCCTCCTAGCCGATGGTTATCGCAGTGTCACTGGTGAATTTATAAAGAGCCTTGCTCGCCAGATCGGCATCTCCCGGCAGCCACAGATTGAGCGGCGCCGGCCCCTGACGGATCCGCCCGGAGGTGTCGTAGATCGAGCCGTGGCACGGGCAGAACCACCCGCCATAGGGCCCGCGGTCGTCACCTGTCGTCTGGCCCAGCGGGATGCAGCCGAGATGCGTACAGACGCCGACAATGATCAGCCATTCCGGTTTCTGGACGCGGTCAGAATCCTTTTGCGGATCGCGCAGCTGTGAGATGTCGACGTCCTCGGCGGCCTTAATTTCCTCGGGTGTCCGGTGCGCGATAAAGACCGGCTTGCCGCGCCATTTGACGGTCAGACGCTGACCAACCTGAACCGGTGCGAGGTCAACCTCGGTGCTCGAGAGCGCCAATGTGTCGCGCGCCGGGTTAAGAGTGTCAATGAATGGCCAGATGGCCGCGGCGACGCCGATGCCGCCGATCGCTCCAGCCGTTAAATAGAGGAACTCGCGCCGTGTTTCCCCCGAATGCGCTTGGCTAATGTTCTGTTGCGCCACGTCGGCCATTCATAAACCTCATACTCGGGCGGGCCGTCGATCCGGCACGGTCCGATCCCGGAAGCTATACCGTTGATAAAAGCGAACTATGCGACAGACTGCCGCAGAATTAAGCGGCGCATCGAATATTTGATGCTTCGGTTATGATGCTTTGGTTCGCAGCCCACATTCGGCTGGAGGTTATTTGCGCCTCGCCTTGTACGAGCCTGACATACCGCAGAACACTGGCGCGCTATTGCGGCTTGCCGTCTGCTTTGGGGTCGAGGTCGATTTAATCGAGCCGTGCGGGTTCCTGCTCGACGACCGGCGCGTCAAGCGCGCCGGGCTCGATTATTTGGCCAATCTTTCGGTTCGGCGACATGCTTCATGGGAAGCGTTTGTAGCTAAGCGCGATCCCCGGTCGCGACTCGTTCTGATGACGACTTCGGGGTCTGTGGCGCTCCACCGCTTCGTTTTTGCGGCGAAGGATACGACCCTTCTCGGCCGCGAGAGCGCGGGCGCGCCCGAGGTGGTGCATCGCGCCGCCGTCGCCCGTGTGGTGATTCCCTTGCATCCGCCGGCCCGATCGCTCAACGTTGCCCTCGCTGGCGCCATCGCGCTGGCCGAGGCGCTGCGTCAAACCGGACTGTTCCCCCGCAGTGAGCGACGTTTCTGACGTTTTTCCTCCCGATCGCGGCCACTGCAACAGGGTCGAGACGTGGTTCGCGGAGGTGCGCGACCGGATCTGCGGCGCGTTCGAGGTGATCGAGGGTGAATACGCCCAGGAGCGCCCCGGAGAGGGAACAGCCGGCCGCTTCGAGCGCATCCCATGGGATCGTCAAGGTGGGGGCGGTGGGACGATCTCGATCATGCGCGGGCGTGTCTTTGAGAAAGTCGGGGTCAACATATCGACTGTCTATGGCGAGTTCTCGCCCGAGTTTCGCAACGATATCCCAGGGGCTTCAGAGGACCCCCGTTTCTGGGCGAGCGGGATCTCGCTCGTTGCTCACATGCACTCGCCGCTGGTGCCGGCTGTGCATATGAACACCCGCCATATCGTGACCACGAAAAGCTGGTTTGGCGGCGGCGCGGACCTCACCCCGATTTATCCCGACGCCGCTGCGGTCGAGACATTTCACGCCGCGCTCGCCCGCACCTGTGCCGCTTACGATCAGACGAGCTATGCCCGCTTCAAGGCCTGGTGCGACGAATACTTTTTCTTGAAGCACCGGGGCGAGCCGCGCGGCGCCGGCGGGATCTTTTTTGATTATCTCGACAGCGGCGACTGGGAGCAAGACTTCGCGTTTGTTCGCTCGATCGGCGAGGCCTTCCTCACCGTTTACCCGGAAATCGTGCGGCCGCGCGTGCGGCTTCCATGGACGGCCGAGCAGCGGCGCCACCAATTGGTGCGCCGCGGCCGATATGTCGAGTTCAATCTCCTCTACGATCGCGGAACCATATTCGGACTAAAGACCGGCGGTAACGTCGAAGCGATCTTGATGTCGCTCCCTCCCGAGGCGGCGTGGCCCTAATGCGCCTCGTTCAGACCTGCTGAATCGCCGAGAGCAGCCAATCGCCACCACGACGGCGAACGAAGGTCCACACCTCTTCGGCCTCGACCGGCACACGCGGGTTGCCGCTGACGATCGACTCCGGGTCGCCTGCGGAACGCCCTAGACGAATGACGTAGTCGTGAGCGCGCCAGCGCATGTAGGCGGTGGCGTACTGCAGATCGCGTTCTTCCCAACCTTCGGTCAGCTCGCCCTTGAGGAGCTGCACATCGGAGACGATATTTTGTACGCCTTGACTGGCGTTGCGGGTCAGCTCTTCCGAGAAGTAGCTCAGCATTTCCGGTGTCATCAATCGGCGAAGATGTCCGAGATCGCCCGCGCTCCACGCTTCCTGAACGGCCGAGTGGATCGCCTGAAATGCGCTGAGGTCGGCATCGGACAGGTTTATGTCTCGGCCGCGATCGCTCCGGGCCGGGACGGCTGACGCTCCCAGCGAGCGCGGCATCGAGAACGGCGCCCTGCCGGGCCATCCATTCGAGAATGCGTGCCGACGGAACAGCCGGACCGCGAAATAAATCAACAAGCCGATGATCAGGAGCTCGAGCAAGGTACCGATCGCCGAGCCGCCCGAGGTGCCGTCCGCAGCATAGCCGCTATGGCCGAACAGCCAGGACCCGATCAGACCGCCCGTCAATCCGGTCAAGAAGGGATGGCGCTGGAAAAAACCGCCACCCCCGTAAGCCGGCGCGGCCGGCGCAAAACCGGGTTGCGCCGGTGTCTGTGGAAGCGGCGTCATGCTCCGGTTCAGCGGCTGGGCGTTGTTGTTCTCGTAGGTACGCAACCCTCGGCTGCCCATGCTTGAGGAGCGACCGCCGGCCGAACCGCCGGCCCGCGCCTCGGCGATCGAGGGCGCCAAGGCGAGGCTCGCGCAAAAGAGGAGCGCCAGGATGATGCGCCAATTGGTCGGTCGTTTCAGCATGCGCCGCTCGCTCAAAGCCCGAGGACTAATTACCTGCGCGAGGATATGGGGTGTGTCCGGGCCCGCGGAAGCACCCGCGAGCGGAATGGCGCCGTCGGGCCGAGCCGAAGCGCCGGTGAGTGGCGTCGAGCCGGACCCCCGGCGGCCAGCTTGCTTGATTGACCAACACCCGTGCCCAAATAATACCCACTAATAGCTATGCGATCGAGCGCCGCACCCGGGTTCGGTCTGCAACTCTCGCTCACCGATGAGGAGAAGCAATGTCACGACTGTCGATGTTCAATTCACCCCTACTCCTAGGTTTCGATCATTTCGAGCGGGCGCTCGATCGGGTAAGCAAGATTTCCAGCGATGGATATCCTCCATACAATATCGAACAGCTCGGCGAGAATGCCTTGCGGATCACTCTCGCTGTCGCGGGTTTTACAATGGAAGACCTCAGCATTACGGTTGAGGACAACCAGCTTGTTGTGCGTGGCAAGCAGGCGGACGACACGGAGCGCGTATATCTGCACCGCGGCATCGCCGCCCGGCAGTTTCAGCGCTCCTTTGTCCTGGCCGAGGGCATCGAAGTCAGTGGCGCTCGGCTGGATAATGGGCTTCTCCATATCGATCTGTCCCGTCCCGAGGTTGAGAGCCGGGTGCGAACTGTCGAGATCACGACAGGCTCCGATAGCGCGCCAAGAGTTCGCCCTCGCCGCGATGATGCGGTGGTTCCAAACGCAGCTGGGAAAATAAGATGAACAAAATCGAAAGAATCCGGCAGATGTCGACGCGGGAGCTGGCCCTGTTCGGTATGCAGGATATCGCCTATGTAAAGCGCGCGGACGCTAGCGACGCGCCGCGCTACTCTATGCATGCCGCTGACGGGACTCTTATCGCCGAATTCGCGGATCGCGAAGTTGCCTTTGTGACCGCGCGTCAGCATGATCTCGAGCCGCTGAGCGTCCACTGAGTTCCGACTCGCCAAGCCGTCGGTCGTCACGCGGCGTGGCTAGGAGTGCGATCGATCAAGAGGGCGTAGAGCGCGTCCGCGTTGTCGGTGCCGCGCAGCTTTTCGCATACGCTGCGATCCCGCAACAGCCGCGACACCCGTGCGAGCGCTTTGAGGTGGTCCGCTCCTGCGCCTTCTGGTGCCAGCAACAGAAAAATCAGGTCGACCGGTTGATCGTCGATCGCGTCGAACGGAACGGGTCGGTCGAGACGGGCAAAAACCCCGCACAGCGTATCGAGACCCGGAAGCCTGCCATGCGGGATCCCGATACCCATTCCGATTCCGGTCGAGCCGAGCCGCTCGCGCTCGATTAGCACATCAAATATCGTGCGCTCTTGGATCCCGGTCAACGCCGCGGCTCGCTTTGCAAGCTCCTGTAGGGCCTGCTTTTTATTGGTCGCGCGCAGCTGGGCAACGACACTGCGCGGCGTTATCAGATCGGCAATCTCCATCGCCAATCGCGAGGTCACTCCTCGCCATGACGTAGCCGCCGGGTGGGGTCGAGTTCCGGGTCGATCCACCCAATATTGCCGTCCAGGCGACGATAGACGATGTTGAGCTCGCCATGCGAGCGGTTGCGGAACAGCAACACCGGGGCGTTGGCAAGATCCATCCGCATCACTGCCTCGCCGACAGTCAGACTGGGCACGTCGGTGCTCATCTCGGCAACAACCGCTGGCCCTTCCTCCCCTTCCTCGGCCACGGGTGCCAACACGTAATCCCTGGCGCGCTCACCAACCTCGAAGGCCTCGCGCGCGTGCGCATGATGGTCGCGCAAGCGACGTTTGTATCGACGCATCTGCTTGGCGATCCGCTCTGCGGCTGCATCAAAAGCCGCATAGGTCTCCGCCGCCGAGGCGCTGGCATTTACCACGATTCCGCGGCCAATATGGATGGAAACCTCAGACCGATTCAGATGCGCCTCTTTAGAGAACACCACATGCGCTTCGATCGCAGTCTTGAAATATTTACCGAGGATTGCAGCGAGACTTGCTTCGACATGCTCGCGCAATACTGCCCCGGTGTCGATCTGCTTGCCGGTGACGGTCAGTTGCATGGATGCGTTTACCTCTTCCCGCCAAAGCTGGGATGAGATCGAGGCCCCGGAGATCGAAGGTGGGAACGCACTCGCAAGCGGTCAAGCGGCGCACGGTGGGCGTCCCCGGTTTTCGCGTCGAGCGGCGGCGGCACCATGTCCTCTTGCCTTTATCGCGCGAGCAGCTTGTCCCGGCGCCGCCGAACCGAAGCAGCGATGCGCATGGCCTCGCGGTACTTGGCGACCGTGCGGCGGGCGATGTCGACGCCCTCGCGGCGCAGCAGTTCGACGATGCGCTCGTCCGAGAGTGTGGCCTCCGCGGGTTCGCCGTCGATCAGAGTGCGGATCCGATGGCGCACCGCTTCGGCCGAGTGCGCGCTGCTGCCGCCGGAAGCCGCGATCGCCGAAGTAAAGAAATATTTGAGCTCATACAGACCGCGCGGTGTGGCCATGTATTTGTTGCTGGTCACCCTGCTGATCGTGCTCTCGTGCATCCCGATCGCATCGGCAATGTCGCGCAGGATCAAGGGGCGCAGCGACCCCACACCCTGACGAAAGAAAGCGGCCTGCTGGCGGACGATCTCGGCGGCAACCTTAAGGATCGTGATGGCACGCTGGTGCAGCGCTTTGACCAGCCAGTTGGCGGCGTGCAGCCGCTCGGTCAGGTAATCTCTCTCGGCCTTGCTGCGCGTCGCCTGGCGGATCCGAGCGTAGTAGCTGTTGTTGACCAGAACACGGGGGAGCGTCTCGGCATTCAGCTCGACGACCCATCCCCCTTTGGGTTGCGCCCGCATCAGGATATCGGGCACCACCGGCTGTGCGAGTGGTGGATCAAAGGCGAGCCCCGGCTTCGGATCGAGCGATCGGATCTCGCCGATCATCTCGTCCACATCCACGGCGTCGACCCCGCAAATCCGAACGAGTGCGGCGACATCCTCGTTTGCCGGGCCGTCGGCCAGCAACTCCAGGTGATCGAGCAACGCCTCCATCGCGGGATCGAGCCGGTTCCGATCACGCAATTGGAGCGCCAGGCATTCCTTCAGGTCGCGCGCGAAGACGCCGGCCGGATCGAGTTGCTGGAGGCGCGCCAACACTTCTTCGACCCGATCGATACTGCAACCGAGCTGCTGCGCCACCCCGTCGAGGCCGGCGCGAAGATAACCATCCTCGTCGAGCAGATCGAGAAGGTACAGCGCGATCACTCGGTCGCCATGGTCGCTAAGGTCGGTCCCGATCTGCTCGAGTAGATGTTCGTCAAGGGTGTTCGTTCGGAATGCAGTCTGATCAAGTCCGGGGCGGCCCTCCCCATCGAACCCTCCGTTGCGACTGTGCCATGGCTGCGGGTCGGCGCCAAAATCGACCGCGCGGCCGCCATCCTCTCCCCATTCGGGTTGCCAATGCTCCGCCACGTCGGGCGCGAATTCGCCTGAGAGAGTTTCTGGCGCACCTGCCGTAGATGTCCGCTGTGCGTCCTTGTCATAGTCGCCGAACGCGTCTTCCCCGAGCCGTTCGCGCCGCTCCAGGAGCGGGTTTTGTTGGATCTCGCCATCGATGAAATCGGTCAGCTCGAGGTTTGAGAGCTGCAACATTTTGATCGCCTGCTGCACTTGCGGCGTCATGATCAGAGTTTGCGACTGACGCACCACGAGCCGTTGGGAGAGACCCCTCATTTTTGCATCCCGCTCTCATCCGCCGCCGCCCTGATTGCTGCCGCATGCCGGCTTTGAATATCTCCTTTGGCCACTGCCGGTGCCTCTATCGCTGTATGAACGTCATCTCATACTACCCTTCCTTGCATATTGGCGCAAGTTTTGCATAAATCTTAACGTTGGTTTAGGCGAAAACGTGTCACCGAATTCTGCTTGTGGAAGCATATAAATTGCTTATATGATATCAGCGCGTCTATTGCTCGACGGCACTGGCGGGCGTCGTGGGCACCGGAAACCAATCGCAACTTGAAAGGGAATTTCTGCTGCAGATTTGCTGCAGGTGCAGCATCCGACAATCCGAAGACTCAACCTTTTGTTGCAGCAGAGCCGGCAGCAAGGTCGATTGCCGGAGCGTTTGCCATCGACAGCGTGACGCAGGCATGCCCCTCGTACTAGGATCTGCAGCGGAGCGCACGGCGCGTCGCGCCGCGAACCTGATGTGGGAGAAGACGTGATGGCGAAGAAGAAGATTGCGATCGTCGGCGCGGGGGCAGTTGGAGGCTATGCCGGCGCGCATATGGTGCAGGCCGGCGAGGACGTAACCTATATCGATCCGTGGCCGGAAAACGTCGAAGCCATCCGCAAGGACGGGTTGAGGATCACCCACATCCGCGATGTCGAGCCGTTCACCGTGAGGCCGCGCGCGCTGCACTTGACCGAGGCGCAGCAGCTCAGCAAAGAGGCGCCGATCGACATCGCCTTTATCTGCATGAAGTCCTATGACACCGCGTGGGCGACGGCGCTGATCAAGCAATACTTGGCGCCCGGCGGGTACTGCGTGTCGCTGCAGAACTGCATGAACGAGGAGACCATCGCCGGCATTGTCGGCTGGGGCAAGACCTTGGGCTCGATCGCCAGCTCGATCACCGTCGAATTGCACGCGCCGGGTCAGGTGCGCCGCGCCGCCGGCAAATCGGGCTCGCGCCACACGGTATTCCGCGTCGGCGAGGTGCACGGCCGCATCACCGACCGGGCCAAGGAAGTCTGCAAGCTCGTCGGCTACGCCGACAGCGCGGTGGTGACCGAGAATTTGTGGGGCGAGCGCTGGTCGAAGCTCGTCACCAACGTCATGGGCAATGGGCTATCGGCCTGCACCGGGCTGATCTCCCGCGACATGATAAAAAACGACGCGATACGCCATTTCTCGACCCGGCTCGGCAGTGAGGCGATCCGCGTCGGACAAGCGCTCGGCTACGCCTTTGACGAAGTCAGCCACATGGACCCGGAGACGATCGCCCGCGCCGGCGAGGGCGACGCGACGGCGATCAAGGAAATCGACGAGCATCGTCTGGCCGAGGCGAACCGGCCCGGCGGCGGCGAGCACCGGCCGTCGACCGGCCAGGACATGTTCAAGGGCCGCCGCACCGAGATCCAATTCCTGAACGGCTTTGTCGCTCGCAAGGGGGACGAGGCCGGCATCCCGACACCAACCAACAAGATCCTGACCGACATCGTCACGCGGGTCGAAAAGGGCGAGCTGAAGCCCGACCCGAAGCACATCATCGATCTGCGGCTCAACTGACGTTGATCGGCCGGCCATTGGCCGATCAACGTCATCCCCGGGCTTGATCCGGGAATCTCGTGCAGCTTCGTGGATGGCCGGGTCGCGCCCGGCCATGACGAGCAAGGAGGAGCACCCGGCATGCTCGCCATCATCAACACTCCCGGCGGCACGGCACCGATCGAATTGCGCGAGGTCGCCGAGCCGCGGCCGGCGCCCAACGAGGCGCTGCTCGAGGTGCGCGCCTTTTCGCTCAATCGCGGCGAATTGCGGCTGTTTCAAATCCGCCCCGAAGGCTGGCGGCCCGGTCAGGACATCGGTGGGGTGGTGCTGAAGCAGGCGGCCGACGGCAGCGGGCCCGCGGCCGGCACCCGCGTCGTCGCCCTGACCGACAATGCCGGCTGGGCCGAGCGCGCGGCCGTGCCGGCGCATCGGATGGCGGTTCTGCCGGACAATGTCCTCCTCGAGGAAGCCGCCGCCTTGCCGGTCGCCGGCCTGACAGCACTACGCACGTTGCGGCATGGCGCGCCCCTGCTCGGCAAGCGCGTCTTGATCACCGGTGCCCCCGGTGGGGTCGGGCACATGGCGGTTCAGATCGCGGCGCGATCTGGAGCGCGGGTCACTGCTGTGGTCGGCGGACCCGAGCGCGGGCGTCACCTGCATGGCGCGGAGGAGATCGTCGAAGGCATCGATCACGCGCAGGGGCGATTTGCGCTGATCCTCGAATCCACCGGCGGCGCCTCGCTCGCCGCCGCGATCGCGCGCATCGAGGCAAGGGGGACGATCGTAATCTTTGGCAATTCGTCCGGCGAGCCGACCCCGCTCAGCTTCCGCGACTTCGCCGAGCACCCCAACGCCCGCATCCAGAGCTTCTCCTATTTCACGTCGGAGCCCGAGGACCGGTTTGCCCCCGATCTGGCGTTGTTGGCCTGGCTCGTCGCGGACGGCTCACTAAAGCCCCATCTCGTCGAGCACAGCTGGCGCGAACTCGCTCAGATCGGTCCGCAACTGCGCGACCGGCAAATCCGCGGCAAAGCCGTTTTTCACATAGATTGAACGGAGACATCCAATGGCGATCAAAGTGGGTGACAAGCTGCCTTCGGTGACCCTGCGCTATGTCGCCCCGGATGGGGTCAAGGCGGTCACCACCGAAGAGTTCTTCGGCGGCAAAAAGGTGGTTCTGTTCGGGCTTCCCGGGGCCTACACGCGGACTTGCTCGGAGCGCCATCTGCCGGGTTATGTCACGCACGCTGCTGAGCTCAAGGCCAAGGGGGTCGATATGATCGCTTGCCTATCGGCCAACGACCACTTTGTGATGAATGCCTGGGGCAAGGAACGCGGGGCCGACGACAAGGTCGTCATGCTGGGCGACGGCAGCGGCGACTTCACCCGTGCGATCGGCCTCGAACTCGACCGGACAAAAGAGGGCATGGGGATGCGCTCGCAGCGTTACTCGATGCTGGTCGAGAACGGCGTCGTCAAAGCTCTGAATATCGAGCAGCCTGGCCAGTTCGATGTCTCCAGCGCCGAGGCGATGCTGAAGGCGCTCTGACATTATGCGGCGCCGGTGCTGGCCCGCCGCACTGTTCGTAACGGCGGCGGTCTATGCGCTGCCGGCTGCGGCGCAACAACCGGTTGGCGGAGAACCAGTGACGCTTACCTTGCCACCGCATCCCACCGATGCCGGCAAGCCCGTCATCTACGATCCGCAATTCGCTGCGAAATCCGATGACGAAAGGGGCTGCGCGCTCGGCCTCTCATGCCGGCTGCGGCTGCTTGGCGTTATCCAGAACAATGGTGCCGTCGAGCTCAGGGCGAGGGCGCTCACCTGGTGAGCTTTGCCGCGGCGACAAAGGCTTCCACTCTTGCAAAATCTTTGCCGCTCGCACCCGGCCGATCGGTCTTGCTCTTGGAATCGACCCCGGCCGGCCGGACCGCAGCGATCGCCGCGGCGACATTCTCCGGGCCCAGCCCGCCGGCGAGGATCACCGGGATACCGACCTCGTCGACGATGCGGCGACTCAAGCTCCAGTCATGGGTACGGCCGAGTGCCCCGAACTGCCGTTTCTCGAGGTCGTAGCTGTCGAGCAACAGGAAGTCGGCCACGCCCTGATAAGAGCGCGCGATTTCGATGCTCGTCTCGTCGAGAACCGGAACCGCGCGAATGATCGGAACCTCGCGAACGCGCAATTTGAGCGCCGTCGTCATGGCCACCGAGAAATCGTCGATCTCTGCCTGCACTTGGACGATGTCGGGCCGGGTCCCTGCGACCACCCGAGCGACTTCGTCGAGATTTGCCGCCAGCGACAACGCGACCCGCTTCTTATCGGCCGGTACGGCCGCGAATATCGCCTTGGTTTGAGCCGTCGACTGCTCGCGCGGAAACGCACCATCTCCGACGAGTACGCCGATATGATCGACCCCCAGCCGGGCCAAGCCCGCGGCTTCTGCCGGAGTCTGCACTTCGAAGATCTGCACCAGCATGTCGCCGCACCCGACAAGTGAAGAGATAATGGGAATACCATGACAGACAGCCTCTCGGTCACCGTCGTCGGTGCCGGAGCGATCGGCAGCGCCGTCTCGTTTTCGCTCGCCCACGCCGGGTTTGCGCCAAAGCTTGTCGCGCGGGGCGAGGCCGTGGCAGCGATCCGGCGCGACGGATTGCGTGTCGACAAGTGGGACGGGGGAGGGACGGCGAGGCTCGAAGTTACCGATAATGCGGCTGAGCTCGGGCCGCAGGATCTGGTGATCGGCACGATGAAGGCGCAGGACTGGCCGGCCGGCCTTGCCACGCTGACCCCGCTGATCGGGCCGCAAACGTCACTGTTGCCACCGATCAACGGCATCCCATGGTGGTACTTTGATGGGCAAGACGGCCCGCTCGGGGGACAGCCGATCGCCGCGGTCGATCCCGACGGCACCTTGCTCGCGGCACTGCCCGCCCGATCGGTGATCGGCTCGGTCGTCTACATGGGTGTGGCCCGGGTCGCTCCCGGCGTAATCCGGTGGACCAGCGGCAACAAATTCGTGATCGGCGAACCCTCCGGCCGGCCCGGCGAACGGACCAAACGGGTCGCCGCCGTCCTCCTGCAAAGCGGTTTCGATGTCACGATTGCCGATGACATTCGCGCCGAGATCTGGACCAAACTGATCGGCAACGCCGCGTTCAACCCGCTTTCGGCGATTGCCCGTGCGCGGATCGACGAGCTGATGAACGATAGGGGCCTCGGCCATATCGCGCTCGCCTCGATGCGCGAAGTCGCAGCGGTTGCGGCGGCGGCTGGCGCCCCTTCCGGGATGGATATCGAGAAACGTTTTGCGATCAATGCCGAGCTCGGCGCCTTCCGCACCTCGATGCTGCAGGATTACGAGGCCGGCCGCACGCTCGAGCTAGGCGGGCTCGTCGATGCCGTCGTCGAGATCGGCTCCCGCCTGGGGATCGCAACCCCGATGACCGAGGCGCTGGGCGCGCTCGCCCGCCGGGCGGCCGCCGTCAGAGATCGCGCAAATAGCGTTTGAACAGACCGAGGGCTTTATGGCGGACGACATCAATGCCTTTGTGCCCGGTCCGCGCGTGCACATCGACGGGCGGCCGGGCGGCACGCTTGCCGGGCTGACCTTTGCCGCCAAGGACCTGTTCGACGTCGCAGGATATCCGACTGGGGGCGGCAACCCTGACTGGGCGCGGTCGAACCCCGTTCCGACGCGCCACGCCTGGGCGGTGCAACGCTTGCTCGATGCCGGTGCAACCTTGATCGGCAAGACGATCACCGACGAGGTGTCACTCGGGATCGCCGGAGAAAACGCCTTCTATGGCACGCCAATCAACAGCCGGGCGCCTGACCGGGTGCCGGGCGGCTCGTCCTCGGGCTCGGCGGCCGCCGTCGCTGCCGGGATCTGCGACACCGCACTCGGCACCGATACCGGCGGCTCGGTGCGGGTGCCAGCGAGCTTTTGCGGCCTTTACGGCATACGGCCGACGCATGGACGGCTGCCCGTCACCGGGATGATGCAGCAGGCTCCGAGCTCCGACACGACCGGCTGGTTCGCGCGGGACATCGCCACCTTCACGAAAGTGTCGAGCGTCATGCTCGACGAGACGGTCCCGACAACGTTGCCGCGTCGCCTCATCATCGCGGTCGACGCTTTCGCGTTTGCCGAGCCCGAGGTTTGCGCCGCACTACAGCCGATGGTCGAGCGGTTGCGGGCGTTGATCGGCGACGTGCGGGAGGAGGTGATGGCGCCCGCCGGAATTACCCAATGGGCGCGGGCGCAGCGAACGTTGCAGCCCTCCGAGGCCTGGCTCACCTTCAAGGACTGGATCGATCGCGATAATCCGCGCTTTGCGTTTAATGTCGCGCGGAACATCATCCTCGGATCGATGATCCCCGAGAGCGAGCGCGGCCGGGCTCGGTTAGTCCGCCGCGAGGCGCGCGGACGCATGCGCTACCTGTTGCCGGAGGGGACGATCCTCTGCTTGCCGACCACGCCGTTCCCGGCGCCGAAGCGGGGAGAGCCGCTTTCGGCGGCGAGCGAGCAACGCGACCGGCTGCTGTGCTTGTGTTGTCACGGCGGACTGACCGGGGTGCCGCAAATCAGCATTCCGGGCGCCACGGTCGACGAGCTGCCGGTCGGGCTGTCGATCGTCGGCAGCCCCGGCCGCGATGCGACGCTCATCGGAGCCGCCCGTGCTCTAGCTCTAGCGGCTAGACTGGCTCAATAAGCGGCCCAGGTCCGGTGTCGCAGCCGAAGTACTCGGCGGCTTCAGCGTGCGTGCAGTCGAGACTTGCCAGCCGAACAGGCGCATCGGGCGTGACTGCGATTTTCGGTCTCCCCCTTCGAGGTGAGGTTGGAGCGGATGGCCGCGCGTCTGTCACGTGAGTCCTGCCTGTTCCAGCGTTCGCGGGCACAGAAGGTCTCGGCGAGAACTTCAACCGGAGTTTCCAATGTCCCAATTTCAAAGCCGTCTGCAGTCATTACGCGCGCGAGCGCAGGACAGCGAGGTGGCCACCCGGCCCGTCTGATACGGTAAGTTCAAGCTGGTGGCACGACCACACTTCACCCGAATCCTTGAGGAAATCAATTGACTCAGACTTTTGCGCGTCACTTCGATGGTTAGATCCGCTCCCACAGACCAGTCTCTTCGTCGAGGCGATCGAGTTCGGTGCCGCTGAAATCGAAACGCGAGACGATTCCCACCACTTTTCCATCGTCAACGATCGGCACATGTCGATAGCGTCCATCTTCCATCAGCCGTAGCGCGTCGATCGCAGTCTTGTTCGGCGGCATCGTGTCGGGATCGCGTGTCATGACCGCGGCCAGCTTCGTCCGCGCCGCGCTCATTCCCTCTGCCAGCACGCGATGAACGGCGTCTCTCCCCGTGAAGATGCCCAATAACCGCTGATCGCCTTCGGTCACCAGGACCGCGCCGACCCGACGGGCGCGCATGCGCTGGCAGGCATCTCTTACCGTGGCATCCGGAGGGAGTGTTACCGGCACCTGGTTCCTTACAATGTCCGACATCTTTCTCATGGGCAAACCCTATACCGAGAGCAAGCCTTATCGCTTGCGAAGGATATTGGTGTTGCCTCACGCGGCAGCTTCTCCGGTTCTGTCCTACGGTCCGCGGGCTCTATTTCGATCAGGGTAGCATGAATTTTCCAGTCGCGGATGCCCTCGAGTTCGGCGAATTCTTGCTTTGCCGCTTCGAGGGCCCGTTCGATATTCGGTGCGGAGCGAATGAGTATCGAGCGTTGGCAGCAGCGAAAAAGCCTATCGTTTCTTGGAATTTCATTCATGAAACAGACGCGGTAGCTCGGCATCTGTCGCCCTCCCATTTCTGTTAGCAGTATATCATCGCTCCGGGTTCGATGGAGGTTGATGATCTGGATCAATTTCGGCGCACCTAGCGCCAACCCTTCGCCCAGCAACGCCCGCTTCGCACACGGTATTTCTACGTACGTATTATTCCATACGGATAATTCCGGATTCCCTACTCCAGCCGGCGCGCCATTCTTGGCGCAGGCAACGCCAAGGAGGACGAAATGTATAGGCAGCCGGCACACTCGTCCCAACCCCAGCCTTTCGGGTGGAGCATCTCGGATGCGGTTCGATCGGGACAACTCGACGCGCTTATCGCGCTCGAAACAACTGGTACTCGATTGCAGTTTTCGCGCAATCAGGAGATCTATGCCCAGGGTGAGGGTGTTGGCTCTTGGTATAAGGTGATCGTCGGTACTGTGCGGATTACCAAACTGCGGTCGGATGGTCGCCGGCATATAGCCGAGTTTTGCTTCAGCGGTGACGCGTTCGGTCTCGACGGCGCCGCGGAGCGCGACTTCTCAGCCGAAGCAGTCGAGGATGCGACCGTGATGCGGTATCCGCGATCGGCTACCGAGAAACTCATCGATGCCAACCCCGCGGTTGCTCGGCTGATGCGAGACATGACGTTGAAAACCCTTGCGGCTGCGCAAAGCAGGTTAGCCCTCCTCGGTCGAATGACCGCATGCGAGCGGGTCGTATCCTTTCTCCTCGAACTGTCTGAACGCAACGACGACGAGAAACATGTCGAGCTAGTGATGGGCCGTTGCGACATCGCCGATTATCTCGGTCTGACTGTTGAGACGGTATGCCGGGTATTGTCGGACCTGAAGCGACGCGGAGTGATCGAGGTGTCTCCGCATTCGGTCACACTGCTCGACCGTTTCACGCTAAACGCGATCAGCGAGGAATAGGAGGGCAGGGGAAAGCCGATGAAATACATGCCTATCAGAAGAGCCACAGCACTCGCGCGGAGCGAAACACTTCGGGGCGACGCTCTTGCCCTATTGGGTTACTGCGCTCTGTTTGGAGCGGTTATCGCCGCGGCGATGGCGACACGCAGTTTGCTGGCGTCGTAAAACAAGTTTCAGCCAAAGGTGCAAAGCGCTGGCTATATAAGCAGCTGGAGCAGCTCTTCATCCTGCGGCGTAAAGTGAATATTCTGCGTCGCGAGCGGGCCGCTAACAGAGTTCACCAACTCGATTCGTCATCCGCCGGCATGATCGAGGCCGAGCATTCGCGTCTGGTCGTTCGATCTGTGCACCCTTTTTGGCTCGGAGGGCGTTCCTTGATCCGGATCAACGCCGCTCTGCCCTTTACGGTGATATGTTTATTAGTCAAGCTTAGGAGCTTTCATGCTGACCATCCCACTTGAGAAACTGGCTTACATCGTCATCAAGGCGCGAGAGTTCGATGCCGAGGTGCCGCCGGTCGATGAAGATTCGGGCTCCAACCCCTCGGACGACGCCGAGAGGGATGTGCTGGAGTCCGGTGCCAACAATCCGACCTACCAGGAACTGACAGACGCGATCGATTCGTTGAGCGACCGGGAGCGCGTCGAGCTATTGGCGCTCACTTGGCTCGGCCGAGGCGATTACACCAAGGAAGAATGGACCGAGGTACTCGAGGAAGCGCGCCGGGTCCACGATGAGAGGGAGACCCAGTACCTCGTCGGCACGCCGCTGCTTGCCGATTACCTAGAGGAAGGGCTGTCGCAACTGGGCTACTCGCTGGAGGATTTCGAGATCGGTCGAATTTAGCCGCCGACGGCCGAAAGCAAGCTCAAGAGTGGCATCCGGCCTTGCGCATCGCTTCTGCGCCGGTAACGAGGTCGAATAGCTCCGTCGTGATCTCGCTCTGTCGAGCCTGACGCGCGTCCTGGCGCAGTTCTTCCAGCTTCTTCGACACGTTGTCATATGCGGACCCCATCGCGGCAAAGCGGGCCGCGTTTTCGGCGGCGAGCGATTCGACGGCCGCTTCGGTCAGCAACGCGAAGACATAGTCGCCAACAAGCTTTTCGAGCAAAACGTTGGGCGCGAGATTGTGAAGTGGCGGTAGTCGGGGTTGCTTCAACGAGAAAGACGCGAGATCGAGCGGAAGCAATTGTCGTCGCTCGATCGTCGTGCCGGCGCCCTGGCGGTGTCGCGCAAACATAAGGTCGACGCGGGTAACATGGCCGCGCACAATTAGGCGGTACAGCTGGGTGGTCAGCGGGCGGATGGTCTCCGGAACGCCTTCCGGGCGCGTCGCCATCGGATGCATCCAGGCGGGAGTCCAGCCACGTTCGCGCGCCAGGGCGGCGCCGCGGCTGCCAAGGACAAAAAATGTGTCATCACGACCGAGCACTCCTCCCGCCGCGTCGATGACACGTGCATTGAAGCCGCCGACAAAGCCGTGTTCGGCTGTGCACAGAATGAACGCCCGCGGAGCTCGTGGCGTGCCTCTGGCTATGCTTGGCTCGGGCATCAGGAGAAGAGCGCTGCCGATCGCTTCAGCCATCGTCCCGGCGTAGCGGCGGATGCCGGGAAGGGCACGGTGCGCCTCTTGCACACGCATACTGGCGAGCGATCGCATGGCACCGACAATGTCGAGCAACTCACTGATCCCGGCGATTTGGCTTTCGATCTCGGCGAGTCGGATCATGACTCGTCTCCCGCCGGAGGTCCTGCAACCGAGCGCGCGAGTTCTTTGAGGGCCGCCTTCAGGCGCCCCTGCAGATCCTCGGAAAGCCTCGTTGTCTCATCATCAATCGCCAACGCCTCGCGGCAATGCTGAGATAGCCAGGCGCCGAGACCGGCGCAAAAGGCATCCACCCGGTCGAGACGAATGTCGTCGAGGGTACCTTCGGCCACGGCGAACAACAGCGCTACCTGTTCCCCGAGTGCGCGGGGCGCGAACTGCGGTTGGCGCAACACCGCGCGAATGCGGCGCCCATGCCCGATCAGCTTGTGCGTGCGCTCGTCGACCATCGTGTCGAAGCGGGTAAACACTTCGAGCTCGAGAAACTGCGCGTACTCGAGGCGCAGACTCTCCGAAAGCTCTTGCAAGACCGGTGCCTGGGTCTTGCCGCCGACACGCGAAACGCTCTTGCCGACATCGACCGCCGGCTTCTGATCCTCGTAGAAGAGGCGCGGATCGAGATAGATCTGGCCGTCGGTGATCGAGATCAGATTGGTCGGAATATAGGCACTGATGTTGCCGGCCTGGGTCTCGGCGATCGGCAAGGCCGTCAGCGAGCCGCCGGAGCGCTCGGGCGCGAGCTTCGCCGCACGCTCGAGGAGGCGCGAATGAATGTAGAAGATGTCGCCGGGGTAAGCTTCCCGCCCCGGCGGGCGCCGCAGCAGCAAGGAGATTTGGCGATAGACGGCGGCGTGCTTGGTGAGATCGTCGATGACCAACAGCACATCATGGCCGCGTACCATGAAATGCTCCGCCATGCTGCAGGCGCTATAGGGTGTCAGCCACTGCAACCCCGGCGCCGCGTCGGACTCACCGACGACAAACAGACACCGTTCCGGCGCGCCGTACCGCCGCACCGCCTCGATAACCTGGGCAACCGACGATGCCTTTTGTCCAATCGCAGCATAGA
>Ga0306920_100003084_pt1 | contig 21109 bp, 24 predicted proteins | sample flu12Cox44000170_FD_204666 | JGI IMG/M metagenome (GOLD analysis project Ga0306920, IMG submission 204666) | Lab enrichment of tropical soil microbial communities from Luquillo Experimental Forest, Puerto Rico - flux4day.12C.oxic.44.000.170 (v2)... | ecosystem: Environmental > Terrestrial >... | reverse complement strand
ATTGCGCCAGCGCCTGCGCGAAGGCGGTGTTGCGGACCTGCCCTTCCGGATCGTCCGCGGCCAGGTTCGTCAGCACGCCGATGCGCCGCATGCTCTGCGATTGCTGCGCGCGTGCCGCGAGCGGCCAAGTGGCTGCGCCACCGAGCAGCGTGATGAAATCGCGCCGGTTCATTCGATCACCTCGTCGGCGCGGGCGAGCAGCGTCGGCGGCACCGCGAGGCCGAGCATCCTCGCGGTCTCGGCATTGATGACTAATTCGAACTTGCTCGACTGCACCACCGGCAGTTCCGCGGGCTTTGCCCCCTTGAGGATGCGGCCTGCATAAACGCCGACCTGACGCCAGGCATCCTCCAGCGCTGCTCCATAACTCATCAGTCCACCTACCTGGGCAATTCGCCGGAGATGTTTTGGCGCTTGCGCTCGGCAGGAACGTGATCGCGTCCAGCCTCAAAACCGAACCTCAAAAGGAACACGACATGACCATATATCCCGTAGAGTTTCAAAGACGCTTGGAGCAAAAGTGGGCACGTCGCATCGGCCAGATTATCGCCGTCACGGGCAACGCGACACCGCCGCGAGATCCCAACGAGGACGATGATTACGAGGACGAAGGCGAAGGCTCGACGCTGTCAATACGGTTATCAAGCGTAATCATATTGCTGTAAGTGGGCGGCCAAGTTCCCGGAATCGCATAACATTGGCGTAAAAATTGGTATCGGCCTTGGCTCACATCACGCTGCGGCCCAAATTGTGGAGTGCAAGCGCGCATCGAAACGGAGGACTATGCTATGTCGCTCATTCGAAATCGGGGAGTTTTGATTGCGTTGTTCTCGGCATTTCTGGCTCTCGCTCTGTATCATAATGACCCGGCGACTGCGCAGGAGGTGAAGCAGATCAAACTCACCGACAAGCATATTCAAGACTACATGGCCGCCTACGAGGACATTGCGAACGCCTATGATGGCGCGGGCTCGGACAAACCGGAAGATGCGAAGGTGGAAGCGCTGGCTGCGGCTGTTGCCAAGAAGCACGGCTTTGCGAGCCTCGCCGAATATGACGACGTGTCGATGAATATTACGATGATTATGTCTGGCATCGACCCGCGGACCAAGAAATTCACGGAACCACCCGAACAGATCAAGAATGAGATCGCGGCGCTCGAAGTCGACAAATCCGTGCCCGAGGCAGAAAAGAAAGAGGGCCTGACGCAGCTCGAAGCAGCACTCAAAAACGTAAGGTCTATTCAATTCAAGGAAAATATCGCTCTCGTTCTAAAGTACTTCGACCAGCTCGCGCCCATCATGCAAGAACAAGATTCGGAACTGCGCCCAGCAGATTAGAAACGACACATGTGCAAATCCGCTCGGTCAGCGCTCCTCGATGTTGACATTGCGACCTTCGATCCACCTGAGATTTTGCAAGCCGCGGCGGAACGCCGCCAAGAGCTTCCGCCATGGCGCTGTCTGATTTGTTGCGGACCATATTCCCGCGGTCATTCGCTTGCGCCCCTTGAGAAATCTGCCTTCGCCCTTCGCCACTTCCGACCTGCGACAGAAATGCTTTGCGTAATGTTTTAGCGCATGCGCCAACGGAAGCGGCACAAGACCTTTACGGGATTGATTGAATGATGCGACTTGCATTCGTTGCGTTGATCACCGCCCTGATGGCCGGTTCAGCGCCGGCCGGCTCCCCGGTGACAGACAGCAGCGTGGAAAGAATCATTGCCCGGGAGCTCGCGACGTGGCCGAAGGAGCCCGGCGGAGCAGCGGTCGCCGTACGCATCGCCGGGCGGTCGCTGTTCTTTAACGAGGGTATGGCAGATCAGGCGACGAAGCGTCCGATCACGTCGGATTCGCTGTTCAATCTCGCTTCGCTTGGCAAGGTTTTCGATGCAACGCTGTTGGCCCTCGCCGTTCGGCAGGGCGAGCTCAGTCTCGATGATCCCGTCGACAAGTACGTGACCGAGCTCCAGCAGAGCGGCGACATCCGCAAGGTGACACTCGGGCAGCTAGCAACTCACACATCCGGGCTGCTGCTGCCGCAGGATCATCCGCCCTGGCCCACGGAGGGCTACGCATTGCCGGATTTCATCCGGGTCCTCGCCGCCTGGAAAGCGGACAAGCGCCACCAGCCTGGCAAGCAGCACATCTACACGCACGCTGGGTTCATATTGTTGCACCTCGCCCTCGAACGCCGCTTCCGATCGCCGATCGGTGATCTGATCGACGCGCGCGTGCTTAAGCCGCTGGGCATGGCGGATACCATACTGCCCCTCGGCGACGAGAGTGGGCGCGCTCAGCTTGCCCCCGCGCTGTTGGAGCGGACGGTGCAAGGATATTCGGAGGAGGGCCAGGCCATTGGCGCCACAGGCGACGTGCAAGGCTATTATCATTGGCCGGGAACCGCGCAGATGTATTCGTCGGCGCGCGATATGGCGCGCTTTCTCGCCGCCAACCTCGGCGAGCTGCCGATTGACCCCGCGCTGCAAGCAGCGTTGCAGGATGGGCAGCGCGGCATTTTTCCCATGAGCCGGCGCGTCACCCAGGGACTCGCTTGGGAGGTGAATCGTGGCCCGCGGCTGATCGTTGAGAAAAACGGCGGCCTCAACAACACAACGACCTACATCGGGATGATGTCTGATGAGAAGCTTGGTATCGTCGTTCTCTCCAATCGCGGCAGCAACAATGCCGGCGCGCCCATTGGGCGACGGATCATGCTCGGGCTGGTCGGGTTAATCGGCGCCGAGGTGCCGCGCACCAAAAAGCCCCCGGCCTCAATGTAATGAGCGACCGTCGGCAAAGCGGCCTGTGAGTCTTCTGCAGGAAAAGAAGCCAATCACCCGAGGCCTCCGCGCGCGCGTGCGCGCGTCATGGGGGGTCTTAGTGTTTGGAGGCGGAAATGAAGGATCTCGAAGATTAAGAAAGGTCCTCCCGGAGCGCCCCTGAATGGGTTGTGGTGTGGAGGACTTGACCGACGAGCAGTTGAGACAAGTCAGGCGCTCATGGTCTCAATACACGAGCAAGAGGCGAGCGGGAGGAGGCTGCTTTTCCGATCCGCGCGCGCGACCAAACCAAAGATTGCTACGCTGTCGCACCCCGGGCAGACACCCACGGGGGATACACGTCCTGGGGACAACGGGGAAGCGCCTTTGGCAGCCCAGTCATGCGCTTGCCAAGCGCATGCGACTCGCGGAAGGTCACCGGGCGCGTCAGCGGGATAGCCACGACCGGCGAACAGGACTGCGACTTGCGGCTACTACTGTCAAAGCTATTCCGACGGTGTCGCCTGCCCAACGAAAGGGCGGATCGGTCTCTGCGAGCCCGGCAAAGAGACCACTCGGATGCTCAGAGCGTTGCATTAGGAACTTGGCAGCACGCCAACGCTGACAATCTCAAAGGTTCCTTCGCCTGCCGATGCTACGGCTGCACTGGCGCCGGCCGGCTGTTCGCGGGAAAATCCAGTCCCATGAGTGGCGCGACGTAGAACGACAGGATTGTTTAACTGACGCAATTCAATCGGCAAGCCGGCCTTCTCATCTAAACTCCTTTTGCTTTGCCCCACTGCTCGTTTGTCAGCCGAATCATCCGACATTTATAGCCGATCGACTCCGCCTAGCAATTTTGAGATAGGTTCTAGATAACCCCCGCGCTCAAACGAATATTTTTCATTGATGAAAAATATCCGCAGGATAGCACGCTCTGCGAGCGGACTGCACCGGCAGTAGGTGGATAGCCAGCAGGGCTATGGCGTTGGCAAAAAAACCAAGCCGCCCTAATCAAGGCGGCCTGAGAATATCTTCAGCGGTTGTGGAGAACGCCGACAGCGGGCGATCACCTTACTGGCGTTAGCTTCGACGCAAAATCCTGATAGGACTTGAACGTCTCCTGGGCCAAGTCGGTATAGAGTTGGCCAAGCTTCGTAGCGTGGCTGACGTAACTTTCATAAGCCGCTTTGGCATATTCGCTCTGCACCTCGAACGCTTTGTCAGCCGACTTCACCGTGAGCAGCTTTTCCAGTGTCTTGTTGCCCTGTTCGAATGAATGCTTCGAATAGTCTGCGATTTGACTCGCGATCTCTTGCGTGACCCTCGTCGCGCCTTCAAAAGAGCGGGTCGCTGCATTCAGGGTGTCGTTTGTTGTCTTCAGGGCGTGGTTTGTTATCTGTTGCATCTCGTCGAGTTTCACCATCGGAACCTTTCTCTTTCCCTTAGTTCGTCGTTTTGCCATGTCTTGCGTGTGGATTTATGTGTGCGCTTACCCGTTCGCGCAATGCAGCCTATATGGCCGCGGCAAAATCAATATCAAGGATATTTTGCAATCCGATGAACCCGCCGCCCCTTGATTCCACGGCATTTTTCGCAAGATGTGCCATTTGTCAAATGTGCAGTCAGAAAACTGCAAAGAACTTAGGGCGCTCTGCAGTCGTGCTTCTACGCCCTAGCGCACGACCTTGCGATGAGCTCGCCATAAAGTTTCCTAAATATGTGGTTTGGTAAAAAGCGGACGCTAACCGTAGTTCTAAATTGGAGTTTGAACCTTTCATGGTTCAAGCTATCTGGAACCCGCGGCGAGCCAATCAACAAAACGACTGAGGAACATCTGAGGAGGTGACGGAGTATGATTGAGTTCAATACGGCCCGAGTGCGGGGCCATCGGCGAAACATTCAACGATATTGCAGGCTGCTTGCGACCGAGCTTACCGATCTGGAGCGGCAGTACCTGCACAAACGGATTGCGGAGGAGTACGCTCAGCTGGAGCAATTAGAGAAGGCGGCCTCTCCGAGAGACGCATTGCCGCGTGATACACGTGGCGAGCAGATGGCCAGTTTGTCGACAGTGACATGAATCAATGGGGCCCAACCATTTTGCGACGGTTGTGCGGGTTCCCAACGCTTGGTTCAGGTGCGGATCGTTAAGCACCACCCAGAGCTGATTTATCACCTCCCGATTAGTCCGCGGATCGGAAATCGCCCGCTGCCCCACGTCTGGGTCGGGTTTGCTACTCGTAGTTCGCCGCTAGGCTTCCATCCCCGGAAGCGGAGGACTTCGACCCAGCCCGGCCGGGGCTTTTTCTTTTCAGACCTTCTGTAAATTGGGACTCGTGGGGCTTCGTAGCCTGCTTTGCCCCGCGAGGAAGACTTAGCCCCGCGTTCTTCATCAGCGGGGCTTTCTTTTGCAGGGGTCTAAATGTCCAGGTCATGTCAACGCTGATCGTCGCATTACTTCTTTTGCCCTGTACAATTTTGCCCGTAAGCGCGGCGTGGGCGTATTTGCGGTGGCGTGTACATCTCCTTTTGTGTGGTGGAGGAAAAGTCTTCTTGGCCTTGTGGACTAGGCCTTACTGAACGCGGTGGTCGAACATGGCCCAACAAGTGGGCGGCATGTAGAGCCATATTGAGCGGCACTCACGGTCTCGACCACCTATGTTTTAACAGACCAGTGCCGGGCTGCAGTTAGCGAGGTGAGGCGGGCTTGATGGAAATGGCCGACCGAATGCGCGGCGGCCGCTGGAGGGTTTTCGAAGGCGACAATGATACATGGCTTGAGGAATATCGCCTCTCCCACCGCGACGAAAACGGCCGTGTGGTTGCGGAAAATGATGACGCGATTAGCGCAAGTCGGTACGGCTTAATGATGCGCCGGCACGCGCGCGCTGCGGGAATTCCTCATTCGGAAAGATACGACATCGTCACTAAGATGCCCCCGAGTGCGATCAGCACTCCGAGACCGAGCGGTGCAGCACCCATTACCGAACCGATGTCCATACGCCCGCCCCAGTGAGTGGAAAACCCCCGGCCGCTTTATGTTCGTCGGGCGCGACCGCGGGGTAGGTTGAGCATCCCCTAGGTTCAACTACTAAGTCCTAAGACTATTTGCTTTCACCAACATTACACCGAAGATGGTTGTCGCCTGACTGTGGCGTGCCGGCAACAGAAAACGGCCACGAGGCCAGCCCCGCCTAAGAGGCCGTCGCTGTCGAGCGCGATCCCGCGTCGAGTTGCGCGCGGGCTTCGAGCAAAGCGAGGGCGATCTTGCCTCCGCGTCACGCAGCTAAGCCGAACGCTGCCGCTGCTCGGCGAGTTCAAGCCATTGATGCGCTAGCTCTTCGTAGCGCCGCTTGCTTTCTTCGTGCCAGCAACGGTTCGCGAGCTCCCGGCATTCTGCCGCGTGCGCACGGAATCCTTCCGTCCTCGGGTCCGAAGGCTCGCGCTCCAAGTGATTTCGGGGTGCGAGGAAATTCGTCGTCATCGCGACCTCCACCACTTGCCACCCGTCGACTGGAAGCTATTGCGATTGTCGCGCTCGCGCTGTGATTGTGATCACAAAAGGGCGTTTTTATTTACCGATCCCGAACCAGGCAGTGTTGCTATCACCTTACGCTGGTTGTCCACCAGCCCGGTGAATCACGCCCGTAGGCCGGCTCCGCTTGTGGCAAAGCTTAGCGAGAGCGAGGTCGCGACCGCTACCGTAGCGGTTTTAAGCCATCGACTGCGATCTGCGCGTTAATGAGTACACGGCCTAATCAGCCCCAAGCTGATCCAGGATTAGCCGTCGATGCCGTTCAACAGCGCGAAGACCATCCTCCATAGCGTGAAGCATCGATTCGGAAATGTCCGTATCGCGACCTTTTTGGATCGCTTTCTCAATCACTTGACGTTCACGAGCTATATGGCTTTTTTCGAAGTCCCGACGAAATGAAGGTCTTTGAAAGCGGGGAAAATGCTGCACTGAGTCGGCTAAATGACTCTTCCTGCATCTATGTGGCTATAGGATATTCCTATCATTGGCTTCGACTGGCCGCCTGCAAGCAACGGAGGGCGCGCCATGCTCCAGAACCTCAGCGAAGAAATCCGCGAATGCCTTCGCCATGCGGAGGAATGCAAGCGGTTGTCTAAAATCGCCCTGAATTATCTCGACATGGAGCAGCGCTGGCTAAATTTAGCCCGCAGCTATGAATTTACAGAAGGACTGTCGAGGTACATCGGACCTGCCCGCAAGGGCAGGCAGCAGAAAGAATAGATCGTCGCCTTCTTTCTTGGTTTTTTGAGTCGGGGATCGAACCGACAGCGGCCCGGCATTCTGGCGAGATGAATGAATAGGGGCGCATCGCGCGCTCCGGCTCGCATGACCGCCGACTCTTACCATGTGAGCAACAGCCCCCGCTCAGGGTGGCCCCCGGCGGGGGTTTCCTTTTGGAGCGCAAAAAAGCCCCGCTGATCGCGGGGCTGAGTTTGGGAGTGTGCCCAATCGCACGTTCGCATTCGCGACCGTTTGACGAGCACATTGTCTCTAGCACCGTCGATGTATTCTCGATGTGATGGCGATCACAAGAATGCAGCGGGGGCCGTGTCGTTTTTTGGACAACGACCTGCATTTTTTGGACAGCCATTTGTGTATTTGTGCTTTGGGATAGAAATCAGAGCCGTCTAGGGGCGATCCCTTAGACCCGCCTCCAATGAGTCGCGTGCAGTGAAAGCCCCGGTAGCGAGAAGCCGGGGGCGACCGCCCCGAAAATATCGCGACTTACCCAAAGACCACCGGATCAATCGACATTTTGCGTCCAGAAAGACACGCCGGGCGCTGATAAGGAAAACAACTGGCTACCCGCACCCGCAGGCAAGTTCATCCTGATGCTGCGAATGTACTGGCCCAAAGAAGGGACCCGTCGATCCTCGATGGAACGTGGACCATACCCCCCGGTGAAGGTGGCGTAACAGTTAACTGCCCCGCATCGGCTTACGGCACTTCTCGGACCTCGGGAGATGTCCGACTTGAGTCCGCAAAGTGGGCCAAAGCGGACATTGATCAGGTCGCTATCCGACCTCACAAACGAAGCAGGAACGGCGAATCCCCTGCTACGTTCCGGCTGATTTGGAGAGGTGAGGCTCCGCAGATGAACGACGCTCAATCGACCACGGATCCCCAACCTGACCCGGCACCGTTCAAGGTGCACTTACTAACAAGGGCAGGACGGGTCGTGCGCGCGCGCAGCGAGGCAGTGCGAGCGTTTTCCGCTAAGGATGAAGCCGTCAGATTTGCGGGTCGCCAGCTTGGCGGGCACTATGCGGTGTACCACAAGCACAAGAAAATTTGGCCGGCGTCGTAACGAGAATCCCGGCACAAAGCCTAGGAGCGCCTGTTCCGCAGTTGCTGAAAAAGCACTTTCTTTTGCTAATTGGTGAGCGCTCCAAACCTTAGACTCAAAAAGGGCACCGAGCCGCGTCTTCCCTCCGCCGCAGCTCAAACGAGAATAGTCTCTGTGGCCAGAATTCGGCTTGATCCCCGGAAAATCTGTGCGAGGTTTCAAAGGGATAATTTGCCGCGACATTTCTGAGTTCGAGTCTCACGTGCCCAGCCACGCAGTCGTCTCGACCGGCTGATTGCGAATTTGGGCAATGCCAGCGCCGCAGCCGCAGCGGCAGTCGTGCAATGCAACAGCCGCGATGATCTGACGATGGAGCGATTGCGAGCAGCACGCCTGCGATCAGCGTCATGCAGCGACTTCGTGCAGCAAGTCGGCCACTTCGCGTGGATGAGTGATGTATGGCAGGTGGGAAGTCGCGAGCTCGCGGGAACGCCATCCCGGCGTCTGTCGCGCTGCTTCGGCATGGCGGTCGTACACGGCATTCGGCCACTGCAGACAGCGAATGTAGGTGCGCGGCAGCTTCTCGGCCGCCGCGTTCTTGCGCTGTACCGACTCTGTGAAATGTCCGAACGGTGTCGGCTTGAGACGCGGCAACGCCCAGCGTAGGTCCGCCCCATCGGTGATGCGCCAGGCCTCCGGCACGAATTTTTCCCACGGCGGCGGCGCGAACCGCGGCAGCAGCCGGACCGCGGTGCTACTTCACGGTCGCCAGGAAGGTCGGATTCGTGCCACCGTCGGCACCGGTCGTAACCGGCACGGTCGGAGTGCCGCGGTTGATCAGTTCGGCGGTCTCGATCTCGTCACGGCGCTGCTTCTCACGTACCGCTACCGCGATGTCCTCTGGTACCTTGTAGGCTGGGCAACGCCCGGCGGGGCTGAAGCTGTCCGTCGATTCGGCATCGAAAATATAGCGCTTCTCGCACACGTCGATCTGGGGCTCGAGGTGCGTGACCTCGAAATGGTCATAACCCTGCTTGATCATTTTCCAGAACGCCATGTGCGGCGAGGTGCGGTGGCGCGCCATGTTGACCGGGGTCATGCGGAACGGATAGGCCTGCAGCTGGAACGACGCCTGGCCGCCCGAGAATGATTCGCGGGCGAGCGCGTAGATCTCCGCGATCTGCTCGTCGGTCATGGCGTAGCAGCCAGACGACGAGCAGCCGCCGTGAATCATCAGGAACGCCCCCGTGCGGCCGTTGGCGCGATCGTACGCATTCGGGAAGCCGGTATTGATGGCGAGATAGTTGTCGGAGTTCGGATTCATTAGGCCAGGGGTGATGCTGTAGAAGCCTTCCGGCGCCTGGCGGTCGCCAGTCTTGATCTTGGGGCCCAGCTCACCAGACCAGCGGCAGATCGGATACGCGCGAAGGAGTGCAAAGCGCCCGCTGTCATCCTGCTTCCAAACCTCGAGCTCTGCCTCTTCCTTGAAGATGCGCAGGAGGATAGGAGATTCCTTCTCCATCTTCTTGGCTTTGAATTCGGCCAACATCCGCTCCGACAGGGGTTGCATGTGTCGCGCGCTGGTAACTGGTCTGCCACCGCATCCTGCAAGCGTTATCGCTGCGACGACCGCGGACGACGCTAGAAGCGCACGCACCAGAGCTCCTGAGCGAACGGTAATTTGATGGCGCACGCCAGCCCCAATCCCGACCGGCGGACGCTAGATCGGCAGTTGGCCGGGTTTACGGCGATGGCCTGCCATTTCCGATTTTATTTATGTCTTTCTGCTGACCGCCGTACCGGTTACGAGGACATCCACGTCGAGGCGAACCAACTCCGCCGCGAGCTCGGGAAATCGCTCGTATCTCCCACCGGCAAAGCGCGCCTCCAAGATGAAATCGCGCCCCTCGGCGTAGCCGAGTTCACGCATGCCTTGCAGGAATGCATCATAGTTGGCGGAGCCACCCTCACGTGAGGCCCCAGAGAGCAATCCGATGCGCCAGACCTTGCCGCCCTGCTGCGCACGCGCCGCGAGCGGCCACGCCACTGCCAGAAGCGTGATGAACTCCCGGCGTCTCATAGTCGCCCCCAGGGGTCAAAACCACGCACCGCATCGTCTCACAGCCGTCCGGGTCTTGGAACGGGCTAAGAGGGATGCGAACTGCGACCAATTGTTCTGGGCTGGGAATGTCTGCTCTGGGTCCCACGATCGGGTCAAAACCGGAAACCTGAGATAGAGCAAACGTTTTCCGTTTTGCCCCCGAAAGCGGACCTCAGCGCCTCATCACGGCATACGCGACGGGAGGACAATCATGCAGAAGGCGTTGCTCGCAGTCACCGTCAGTATAACCGTCCTGGCACTTTCATCCTCGCAGCCGCTGGTCGCCCAAAGCGATGTCGATCAGCAGCTCGGTACCGTCCATTTCCAGACCTCATGCAACGAAGTGGCGCAGCGCCGCTTCGATCGGGCCATGCGTTATCAGCACTCCTACTGGTACGTCCCTGCCGAAGAGGTGTTCGAGGAGACGCTGAAGGCCGATCCCACCTGCGCCATCGCCCAATGGGGCATCGCCTTGACCCTGCTCGACAATCCGCACAGCGCGATCCCGCAGGCCAATCTCGCGCCGGGCCTTGCAGCCATTTCAGAAGGCCAAACAAATGGGCGCCAAGACCGAGCGTGAGCGTGAGTACATCGACGCGCTGATGCTGATGTACGCCGACTATGACAAGCTCAGCCATGTCCAGCGCATCCGCTTGTTCCGCGACGCGCAGGAGAAGATCGCTGCGAAGTATCCGGACGACGACGAGGCACAGATCGCCTACGCCATCACCCTCAATACCTCGGCCGATCTGAACGACAAGACCTACGCCCAGCAGATGAAGGGCGCGGCGATCCTAGAACCGATCTCCCAGCGGCAGCCACGGCATCCGGGGGTCACGCACTACCTTATCCACCTCTACGACTATCCGGAGACCGCGGTGAAAGGCATCGACGCGGCAAATCGCTACGCCAAGATCGCGCCGGCTGCGCCGCACGCCCAGCACATGCCGTCACACATCTATACCCGCGTCGGCTACTGGAAGCAGTCAATCGACTCCAGCATTGCCTCGGTAAAAGCCGCGAAGGCAGAAAAATCGGTCGGCAATTATCTGCACGCCCAGGATTACATGGTGTATGCCCACCTCCAGCTCGGGCAGGACAAGGAGGCCCGCGACGTCATGGACGACATGCGGCCCTCACCGTAACGCCGACGCCATTTGAGACTGCCCGCGAGGCCGACGCCAATCGGTTTCTGGTCCTTTGGAGTACGTGAACTACATTGGCTCTTGCCAGCAGCGCCGCTGGGGGGCACTCTAAGTCATGGAGGCCGGCCGTCGGGAGAGGTCATCCTCTGTTCAGTCTCTTCAGGCGGCTAGGCCCACTGCGCGTTCCAGGATGAATGCTCGTCTGGCGCAAGCACGCTTGCGCGTGGCCAGCTGACCGATCCGAAGCGGCTCGGCCGCGGATCTCGCGAACAGGATAACAGCCCGGGACGCGTGATGCTCGGCCGGATCACCCGCTCGTTAAGAACGCACTACGGGAGGAATCACATATGACCAAACATGATGAGGCGCGCCGCGCATTCCTGCTCGGCGCGGCGGTCGGCGCAGGTGCGGTTGCTGGCGCGACGATCGTGCCCAACGCGTTCGCGCAGACGCATGAAGCAGCTACGATAGGAACCGCGCCCCCTGCTACCCCTTCGCATGCAGGCGGTCAGGGACTCGGCGCATTCTTCAATAGCGAAGACGCCGCCACTGTTTCGGCATTTGCGGAGCGGCTGATGCCCGGCGCACCGGGCACACCAGGCGCGCGCGATGCCGACGTGCTCAGCTATATCGATTTGGCACTGTCGGGTGCCTACGCGGACCTCCAGTACTTTTACCGGCGCGGGCTCGCTTCACTCGATGCCTACTGCCGCGAGACTTACAAAGAGCCGTTCCGGCGTCTTTCCGCCGCGCGACAGGATGAGGTCATCACCGCGCTCGAACAGGGCAAAGCGAGCGAGTTCTCCTGGCCCTCGGCGGTCGCCTTCTTCAACACCATGCGCACTCACACAATGGAAGGAATGTTCGCCGACCCGATTTACGGCGGCAACAAAGACTTCGCCGGATGGCGCTTGGTGGGGTTCCCCGGCGCGCAAATGGAATTCACCGCGGCGGACATGCAGAGCAGCGGACCGTTCACGCGGCTGCCCATCGTCGGACTGCAAGCTAAGGCCGGTTGAGGGGAGGATAAGCTATGGCAACCGAAAAGACTGACGTTGTCATCGTCGGGGTGGGCGCGGCAGGCGGCGTCCTCGCAGCCGAGCTCGGCAAGGCGGGCATGAAGGTCATCGGCCTGGAGCGTGGGCCGCGCCTGACCACTCAGGACTTCGACCCGCACGACGAATTGCGGTATTTCCAGCGCCAGGACCTGCGCCCAAACATCAAGCGTCAGCCGATCACCTGGCGGCCCAACGCCAATAAACGGGCAACTCCGCTCCCGCTGCAGAACTACGGCAATCAGGCGGGCGGCGGCACCGTCCACTACGGCGCCGTGTCATGGCGCTTCCACGAGGATGACTTCCGCGCACGGTCGCATACGATTGCGCGGTATGGAGCGTCCGTGATCCCGGACGACTCCTCCCTCGCCGACTGGCCGCTGAGCTACGCGGACCTCGAGCGCTATTACGATCAAGCCGAATACGAGCTTGGCGTCTCCGGCAAGGCGGGCAACCTGCAGGGAAAAAAGATCGATGGCGGCAACGTGTTCGAAGCGCCGCGCCGTCGCGACTATCCACTGCCGCCGTTGCGCTGGGACCAGGGCGCGATTCTGTTCGATGCCGCGACGCGCAAGCTCGGCTATTACCCATTCTCGACGCCGCGCGCAATCCTCTCGGAGGCCTATCAAGATCGGCCCGCCTGCACCTATTGCGGCTTCTGCCAGGCGTTCGGCTGCCACGTCGGCGCCAAGTCGAGCATCCTGGTCACCAAACTGCCCGAGGCCGATGCGACCGGCAACTTCAAGCTAATCACAGGGGCAATGTGCCACCGAGTGAACAGCGACAACAGTGGTCGCGTGACTGGTGTGGCCTACTATGGCCCAGACGGTTCGGACAACACGATTGAGGCCGAACTCGTCATCCTCACGACCTTCATCTACGACAACACGCGCCTGCTGCTGCTGTCGAAGACGGACAAGTTCCCGAACGGGCTCGCAAACTCGAGCGGACAGGTCGGCAAGCATCTGATGGCGCACATGATGCCCAACGTCTACGCGATGTTCGACGACCGGCACGTCAACAACTACATGGGCCCGAGCGCACAGAAGCACACGATCGACAACTTCAACGCCGACAACTTCGACCACGGCGGCGCCGGCTTCATACGCGGCTCGCAGATCTCCGTCGGCACCGGCAATCTGCAGGGCGGGCCGATTGGCCACACCACGACGGCGCCGCCGCCCGGCACGCCGCGCTGGGGAGCGGCCTATCGCGATTACCTGGCAAAATCATTTACCCGCCAGGACGCGATGGTCGCGCAGACCGAGAATCTGCCCTACGGCGACCAGGTCATCGACCTCGATCCCGACGTGAAGGATGCGTGGGGCTTGCCAGCGCCGCGTCTGACCTACGACTGGCGCCGGCCGAACGAGCTCGCACGCGTCGAGTTCATGATGAAGAAGATGGAGGAGATCGGGCGCACCATGGGGGCGACGCAGGTGTGGCGTTCGCCTTTGGGCCCGGGCGCGCCGGGCGCCCATCACGAGGGCGGCACCCGTATGGGAAGCGACCCGAAGACCTCCGTGGTCAATCGCTACGGGCAGAGCTGGGATGTCCCGAACCTGTTCATCATCGGGAGCTCTACATTCCCGACCATGAGCGGCTTTAATCCGACGCTCACGATCCAGGCGCTCGCCTACATGAGCGCCGATGCGATCGTGAACCGTTATAAGAAGAGTCCGGGATCACTCCTGTAGTGCTGGTTCAGCCCGACCGGCTTTGCCTTGCAACACAAGCGCGAGCCCTGTGCGGACACAGGACTCGCTCATTTTCGTTGTCGACGGGTCTAGCACCCCACTCGCAGATTGCGAGCTCCTGCTCCGCACGCGTTCGGCGATTGAGACCGGTCCGCACCGGCATTATTGTTCGCTGTTGCGTGCGTTGCGGTCGCGACGGCCGTTCGCGTAGGGCTCGGGCTTATCAGTCCAGACTGCGCAGTCTTTGCTCCCTATTACTCCGCTACGTTAGTCTCTGCACTTGTCGGGGGAGCCGAGGCTGGTGCCTTGGCCGCCGGATTGGGAGGGCTTGCCGCCTATTGCTTGTTCGTGCCGGCGGAGTGGGCCATTGCCGCATTCAGGCTCGAGCAGCTGGTCAGCCTCGTTCTGTATAGCACGTCCTCTATAGTCATTATTTGGGCCGCGGAAAGCTATCGAGGTCTCTTGCAGCGCCTCCGGCGCGAACAAGACATGCGGCAACTTCTCAATCTCGAGCTGGTGCATCGAATCAAAAACATTCTGGCAGGGGTTCAATCCATCGTCAGTCGGTCCCTTCGAGATCATGAAGACCTCCTCGAAACGGTCAGTGCTCGCCTCGCAGCCTTGGGCGCAACCAATGATCTTCTCGTCAAGTCCGAGTGGCAAAGTGCATCCTTACGAGAAATTCTCGAACATGAATTCTCACCATACGGTCTCGCCCGCTTTCAATTGCGAGGTCAAGCTCCGATCTGGAAGACCATTTGAGGCGACCATTTTGACGAAAGTGGCCCCGATTCGCACCTCGTCGACCCCCATCTAGCCATTCCCGCACCTGCGGGTCCTGCAAAAAGTCTTCGGCCACCATGGGCTCAACCCGCCATGCCAATTCGCCGTGAGACGGGCGAGCAAAGGCGCAGCCACTCCGCCAACTTCGACCACCGCTGCCGGCCCGAGGCATTACGCACCGCGATGGCGATGGCCTTCTTCTGCCCGACCAGCACGACGAGTCGCTTGCCTCTGGTGACACCGGTGTAGAGAAGATTCCGCTGCAACATGGCGTAATGTTGAGTGAGCACCGGGATTATCACAGCGGGATATTCCGATCCTTGGCTCTTGTGAATGGTCGCCGCGTAGGCCGGCACCAGCATGTCCAGTTCTCCGAGCCCATAAGTGAGGGGCCGGCCATCGAAGTTCACAACGATCTCGCCCGTGTCTAGGTCAACATCACGGATGTGGCCGATATCACCGTTGTAGACCTCCTTGTCGTAGTCGTTCTCGACCTGCATCACCTTATCGCCGGGGGCAAAGGTCCAGCCGAATCGCTCGACTTTGCGATCGTCCGCGGGGTTGAGGGCTGCCTGCAGCGCGATGTTCAACGACCGCGCGCCTACCCCACCCCGGTTCATCGGACACAGCACCTGGATGCTGCGGATGGGATCGAGGCCGAACCGCTTGGGAATGCGTACCTTCGCCAGTTCGATGATCCGGTCGACGGCCGTTCCCGGATCGTCCGCCTGCACGAAATAGAAGTCGCTCTCGGTTCCGGGCGGGCTGAGATCAGGCATCGAGCCCTGGTTGATGCGATGGGCATTAGTGATGATCCGGCTCTGTGCGGCCTGCCGGAATACTTCAGTGAGCCGCACCACCGGCACGGCGCCTGACGAGATGATGTCCGCGAGCACCTGGCCGGGGCCGACCGAAGGAAGCTGATCGATGTCGCCGACGATCAGGAGAGCGGCCTTGTCCGGCACCGCCTTCATCAGAGCTTGCATTAGTAGGACGTCGACCATGGACGTTTCGTCGATTACCAGTAGGTCGCAATCGAGCGGATTGTCCTCGCCACGCCTGAAGCCGCCGCCCTTAGGGTCAACCTCCAGCAACCGGTGGATGGTCTTGGCCTCGAAGCCGGTCGCCTCGGTCATGCGCTTCGCAGCGCGGCCGGTTGGCGCACAGAGCAGAAGGCCGGTGCCTTTCGCCGCGAGGATACGCAGGATCGCCTTGACGATTGTGGTCTTTCCGACGCCCGGCCCGCCGGTCATGACCAGCACCTTGGATATCAGCGCGAGCCGGATTGCCGCGATTTGACTCTCGGCAAGAGCGAGACCGATGCGCTTCTCCACCCACGGCAAGGCCTTGTCCGGGTCGATCCGGGGCCAGTGCACCGGGCCATCTGCCAATCGCGTCAGCCGCTCGGCGATGGTGCGTTCCGCTCGGTGCAGACCGGCAAGAAATACGCAAGACGATTCGCCTACCCGGTCCGCGATCACGGTGCCCTCCTGCAGCTCGAGGTCGAGCGCAGTCCGGATCAGTTGCTGCGGCACTTCGAGCAGCTTCTCCGCGAGCGGCTCCAGCTGGCCCGCCGGAAAACCGCAATGGCCCTCGTTCATCGCTTCGGTCAGGGCGTAGGAAATCCCTGCACGAACCCGAATCATCGCCGTCTTTTCGATGCCGAGCTTCATGGCGATGGCGTCGGCGGTCTTAAAACCGATGCCACGAATGTCGCGCGCGAGCCGGTACGGGTTCTCGGACATGACCTGGATAGCGTCGGAGCCATAGGTCTTGAAGATCCGCACCGCCCGCGCGGTACCGACGCCGTGGCTGTGCAGAAAGACCATGATTTCGCGCACGGCCTTCTGTTCGGCCCAAGCCGCGAGAATGCTAGCCGCGCGAACCGGCCCGATGCCGTCAACCTCGCGCAGCCGATCTGGTGCGGTCTCGATGACTTCGAACACTTTCTCGCCAAAGGCGCGAACGAGCTTCCTGGCGTAGACCGGTCCCACCCCACGGATCATGCCGGACGACAGGTATTTTTCGATGCCGTCGGCCGAAGTCGGCGGCGATGTGCGCAGGAACCGCGCCTTGAACTGCTGGCCGTGGGTGCGGTCGTTGACCCATTCGCCGGAGGCCGTGATCCACTCGCCGGCGGAAATGGTGGCGGCATGGCCAACCACGGTCACGACGTCACGATGCCCGCGCGCCTGGGCGCGTAAGACGCAAAAACCGTTCTCAATGTTGTGGTAGGTTACTCGCTCGACGAGGCCCGCCAGCACCTCGCGGTCGGATGGTTTGGGCTCGATTTTCATGAACCCCGTTGCTCGGTTGGGCGTGTCGCACTAGCCGCGAAACTCTGTTGATTCTGTCGGCCTAAGTATAATCCGGCAGTCGACTCGTTTCTCGGGCTCTTGATAAATGCACCATCCGTTACTCCGCTCGCAGCGAGGGCTGTGAACCGTGACCAACGCCCGTTCGCTTCACCATCGGACAAATGCAGGGCAGTTGGGAGGATAAGTCTCTGCGTGTCCACAGACGTTTATTCGACAAATGTTGAATCCGAAATTATTGGCGCTCCCTAGGGAACGACTCGAATTCCTGTTTTCGCCGTGAGAGAGGACAGAAGCGTTTCGAGATCATTTTGAAGTCGAAAGAGAAAAACTAGTTCAATGACCGTCCTTGCGTAATTTCTCGGATCAACTCAGCCGCGGCGGAGTCGAGACATGCCTTTTGTTGTTCTTTGGTCAGATACTGCTCGGGGTTCTTACTGCCGCGAGGTGCGAGCTTGAGGCATCTTTGATTCCATTTTTGTGCCAGCCACGAAAGGACCAGCGCAAACCCAGATGCATCCCATATCTTCGGGTCGTAGGTTGCTTCCGGGTCGTCGATTGTCTCCGAAATGTATTCCTTCACGTCCGGCACTATCGTTTCAGCCGGCACCTCCTCTCCATCGATGCCAGGCACGCAACCCGTTTCGCTGAACATCTCGCTGGCTTCTTCTAGAAGAGCCATACACTCTTTAGGTACTGCCTTGCTCATAGACGGTGAGGCCGCCAACTGGGGACTATTCCAATTTACTGAACAGCAGGATTACTGCCTCTCCTGCATGAACTGGGGGCGGGTGACACGAACCCCACTCCGGATCAAGCTCCTCAATAATTCCACCTGCATCCTGATAGGCCTCGGCCTCTCAATCCTCCGGCTCAAGGTGAGCGCTTTTGGCGAGCATTAGCGTTCCCGCCATGTCATCGCTCACAAACTTGTCAAACTGCTCCACCGTAAGTAGCTGCTCTTCGACGCCAAGTGTCGCCAATTTTTCCCGAACCGCGGGTAACTGAAGCGCCTTCTCGATCTCGTCATGCAGTTTGTGGACAATGGCGGTTGGAGTCTTTGCCGGCGCAGCCACGCCGCCCCAAAATAGATACTCGGCGTCCGGATAGCCGGCCTCTGCGACCGTCGGGACGTTCGGCAACAACGCGGCACGCTTGCGCGTGCTGACGGCGAGCACTGCGAGTTTTCCGGCGTTGATAAGCGGGACCGCCGGCGCGACCGGGTATGCAGAGAAGTCGACCCGCCCCGCCATCACCTCGGGGAGACCCTCAGCGCCGCGGAATGGAATATGGCGGACGTCGATTGCTGCGGCGACGCGCAGGCGCTCAGCAGCCATATGCGAGGCCGAGCCGACACCGGCGGATGCAAAGGTTAAGGTCCCCGGCTTGGCCATTGCCGCTGCAACCAGGTCGGCCAGCGTCATGAAGCCGCGTGAGGGTGATGCTATCACCACCGTCGGCTGGATTCCGATCAAGCTTACCGGCGCGAAAGCCCGAATGGCGTCGTACGGCAGCGTCCTATGAAAGATGACCTGCGAACTTAGCGAGGCGGAGCTGAGCAGCAGCGTGTAGCCGTCTGGATCGCTCTTGGCGACAAAATCTGCGGCAAGAGTACCGCCGGCGCCCGGCCGATTCTCGATAAATAACGTTTGGCCGATCTGCTGCGATACCCGATCGAACACAATGCGCGCCACCGTGTCGCCGGCGTTTCCGGCCGTGAACGGGCTGATCACCTTGATCGCCCTCGCCGGCCACGTTTCGGCGCTGGCGGTCACGGTCGCGAACGAGAGAGCAATTGCGGCGAAAGACGCCGATAACGTTCGAATCGATATCATGTTTTGCTCCCGTAAATCCGCAGCCAAGGTGGCGCGGCGAGGCAGCGCTGGCAAGGCGTGCAGAGGGTCGACGCCCCGTTTTCACGAAAATTAGGCTATCTGGCCAGGGCACTTGGATGCCGCAGACGAGGCGCAGTCCACTGCATCAGAAGCGGACATTCTAAGATGTCCGCTTTACCCCCGTCACAGTCCGCGCGCGATAAGACGCTGATTTGTAATTGCTAATCAGTCAGCGTTTCGGCGTAGTCGTTGCGTAGTCGTCAGCGTAGCAAGCAGTCCACACATTATTATGCGCAGGGAGGCTCGATCCGGTAGCCAGAGGTACCTCAGGAGTGGTGTGTCGATTATTGGGTCCTACCGCTCCCTCAGAGTGTGTTGTGAGCGGCTCGACCACGAGTGGGCCAGGGAAGCTCTTCTCCCTCCAGCGCTTGGTGCCGTACCTGTGACGACGGTCACAGCGCACTCCTTGGATTACTGCTTTGCTGTGATTGCACCATCATGCGGTGCGTCATGTCTATCCTCCGAAGAACTTAGGGCCGCTGACTTGGCGGCCCTCTTTCTTTACAGGCACCTGCCTGGTTGATGGGCCTCAACAATGCCTCCCGTTAGCTCGCCTTTCGTACCTCAGTCTCCTCGACTTCCGTGACCGTTATTACGTCCGGAGCGGGTTGCTCGATCATCTCGACAGCGGTGGTTTCGATTACAGGAGTGACAGGCTGTTTCACTTTCCGCGCAACTTTCTTCACTGGCGCGGGTTTTGGCTTGGCCTTTGCAGCTGTCGGCTTCGTCGCTTTCGCAGCCTTTGACGGCTTGCGTGCCTTACCGCGTACTGTGGCTGCCTTTCTCTTTTGTGCTTTCGATACCTTCTTACGTTTAGCCATGATTGATCCCCTTAGTCCGAGTGGTGCTCCGCATCGCATTGATGCCGGATCAGCGAGTCCCGGCAACCTATCAAACGAGTTATCAACAGATGGGCAGCTTGAGTGCGCCCAGGCAGGCGCTATTCTTTACTCGGTCGGACTGGGGCGTCCCTCTGCCGCGGAACGGAAGGTAGGGACGAAGGTGAAGTTTGCCGCATCACTTCACTGCCCGGTTTCGATAACCCAGCGGATGCCGTCCGAGAACACGGCACGTAGGGGGACGAAGGCAAAGCCGTCAGGCGCGTCAGCGGCGCCGACGGCTTTGCTGTTTGTGTGCGCGTTTTGATCTGGATCAATGCGCCGATTTGCAAAGTGCGATGTTGTGAATTTGGGCGGGGCTCTTCCGTGGTGCTGTATCCACGCGGGACCGCCGCAAAGGGATGCAGGGCTTGGAGGAGCTTCGCTCCCTGACATTAAGGGGCGGCCCGAAGGCGGCCCCTTAAGGCAATCAAGGCCGCGCGGTCGCCAAAAAGCCACCCAAGCCAGTTCTGGACAGACTAAAGCGAGCACTTGATATTGCCATGCCTGCTGTGACGGGGATCACAGCGCACCCAACGCTTTACTGCTTTGCTGTGGCTGCACCGTCTGACGACGGCGGTGCAGTCCCCACTTAGGGCCGCTCAATGGCGGCCCTCCTTTTTACAGGAGCGACACAAGCCCAAGCCCAACCTGTAGGTTGTCTCTCTCGCGTTTACCAATTCTCTGCTCCCTTCATTGATGCCTTGGGCGCTGCGTGCCAGCCCTGGAAAGCTCCAAAACGTGATGGCGGTCACGGAAGTCCTTGCCCTGTTCTGGCAACCTCACCACAACCAAAAAAGGAGCACCGCCATGAAAAAGACAGCCGCAATTGTGGGGGTGGCTTTCACAGTAGGCATGGTACTGACAACGGCCTTTGCATTTAGCCTTCTCCCACTGGCTTTGACCTGAGCAGATGGCCACGAGTTTTCCGGACGTGATCGATTACTTTGCGATGGGCGCGTTTTGGTCTTCATTGCGCTGCTGGCTGTCGCAAGGCTCACCTGATCGGACACAATAGGCTGGCGCATCTTGTCCTCACTCGCTTGGTGCAGCCCTGACCTCACTCAATGGGCGTGCATCAGAATAAGAGCCAGCTCTAAACGCAACAGCTGCGCCACGCCCAACCCGACAACGCCGCCACATATCATGCAAATC
>Ga0306920_100003083_pt1 | contig 21110 bp, 23 predicted proteins | sample flu12Cox44000170_FD_204666 | JGI IMG/M metagenome (GOLD analysis project Ga0306920, IMG submission 204666) | Lab enrichment of tropical soil microbial communities from Luquillo Experimental Forest, Puerto Rico - flux4day.12C.oxic.44.000.170 (v2)... | ecosystem: Environmental > Terrestrial >... | reverse complement strand
GGCGGCTACCGGCCGTTCGACATCGCGGCCTGCCGCCGCGCTTTTCCGGATTTCCGCTATACGTCGCTCGCCGACGGCTTGACCAAGTGCGCGATGGCGCTGCGTTGAGCTAGGTTAGAGCACCCGGTGGCTTCGACTCACGGCGAGGCAATGGCGGCGATATGAGCATTCTCAGCGCCGTGGAAATCGTCAACTAGCCTCGGGTTTTGATTGCTCTGCCAGTCTGCCTGTAGAAATGTGCCCTGGAGGTTCACGTAAGGCGAAACGTAGTGTTTCTTCGGATTTTGCGAACCGCCGACAAACGACTCTACGAGTTGCACCCCAGCGATTCCAATGCAGACGGCAGTCATCAGCGCAAAAGCAATCGGAATGTTCAATTTCATTATGGTCCTTCCCCCCTAGATTCGAGCGGTATCATAGGACGCTAGAATTGAGGCCGGGAACGGCTGCACTCGTGACAGAAATTAGGCGCTTCTCAGGAATTTTCGGAAGAAAACATCGCCGCGTGAGGCAAACCGCATCGGTCGTGAATGACCCAAAGCGGACATGAGCGGGGGTATTTGTCCGCTTTCGGAGATAAAGCGGACATAGGGCCGCCCGCACTGCAGTCCGCTGCCATAGTGTCATGTGTTATTCGTTTGGTCAGGGCTGGGGCGCGGCGCCCAATCCGATTCAGAAACATTTCTTCATGCCGCATAGCCACCACGTTAACGCTGACGATTTTTCGCTCACCCGTTTGATTTGGATCAATGCGGGCTCGCCCAGAGCGGTCTAAGAAGTTGATCGACTGCTGGAAGTGGCCCGCTCACGCCAGCTCTGAATAGCGAACTTTCCTTCTGCATTGACTTGAATTCCGCGATCTCGGTCCGGCGGTACCCGTCGTATTGGGACGAACGGGGAGACTGATGGTCACGGGAAGGTTGACAAGCACGAAAAAGCAGCTGCGCAAGCTCATCGTCGGCGCGGTGGCTGCTACTGTCGTGATGGCCCTTGTCGGGCATGCCGCTGCGGCGGAAGCCATGCAAGCAGATATCAACGGCCCATTCGGACTGCCCACCGTCGCAATATCTGCAGGCCAGTGGTCGGCGACTTGGCGGGACTTGCAATCACAGATCCAATCGGAAAAACGCATCATTGCTCAATGTCGCGCTGAACCACATTTGTGCACGTCGTCGGCCGCGCTGCGTTTCATATCGCTTGTCGAAGAAGGCGAGCAATACGACGGCCTGCTGCGGATCGCACGTATCAACCGCGCGGTCAATTTTGCAATAAGCGCCGCTAGTCAGCCAACTTGGACATCGCCACTCAATGTACTCGCGGCAGGAGTCGGCGATTGCAAGCAGTACGCAGTGTTGAAGTATGCGGTGCTAGAGGCGGCCGGCTTCGCACCGGAGGACCTGCGTCTTGTCATTGTCAGAATTAAATCGCAGCCGAACAATCACGCAGTTGTCGCCGTTCGCCACGGATCGCGTTGGTTTGTTCTAGACAATCGTTCGTTGGCAGTGGTCCAAAGCAAGGAGCTGCTCGATTATTATGTGCCGCTGCTCACACCCGACCATCAAGGAGTTAGACAATTTGTCGTGCCTCCTAATCCAAAAGTCGCCGGGTTGCAGTGAGGATATCGGCTAACGCATCCACTTTTTGCTGCGGTGCATGAGTCCGCTTTTGCCACTAAGCGGACATCCTGAAGGCTCTGCTGATTTGTCCGCTTTCGGGGGCAAAACGGGCGCTCGGTCGCACCCATAAGAGCGCTCTGCCTAAAAGGCAGTCTAGGCAATAAGCCCGCTCTCCTTGACTCCATCAACTTGAGCCTGCTGCATCACTGAGGGCAACGGGCATCCCACGTTTTCCCAATCGGCTTCGACAAGCGGCGCTATCCAGCGCTGATATTTCGCTTGGTCGACGCGAATTTCACCGTTTTCGCTGATCCATCCGATATCGTTACAGCTGTCGTTCAGCGCGACCGTACACTTCGCCAACCGGCCAGTAGACCTGATGACGAGCGAATTTCCCTTTGCGGCATAGCAAACGTAGGTTTCGTCTTCACCAGGAGGCCGTGAAAGTCCCGAGGCATCCCAGAGGTGCGCTTCGATCTCCTTTTGATCCTGTTCGGAAACAATCGTAATGCATTCGTCATTCGGACCGCCGAGACGAGCAATATGGTGGAAAAAATATCGAAAGCGCCGATCATCGCCGAATACGTCGCGAATGCGCCGGGCGAACTGGCCAACGGAGATAAAGTTTTCCATCGTATAATGCAGTCTCAACAGCACGACGAATTCGGCACGTGTGCCCTGCAGGGCAATCAGATTCGACCATATCCGATCGAAAGTTCCTCCACCCGACGCGAGTTTGCGCGAGGCATTATGATCATCGGGGTTGCCATCAAGCGATATCTGGAAAAAATCGATCTTATGATCAAGACATTGCAAGAAGCGATCCTGATCGAGGAAATAGCCATTGGTGGTCATACCTGAGCGGAACGTGAACCCTTCCGTTTTGGCTACGCCAAGTGCATGCTTACTGATCTCGGTGATCACGTCTAAAGCGAGCCGCGCGAACTGCGCTTGCACGATCCTCGGATGTCGTAATGGACTCTGAAGGAAGGGTGCTCATCAACGGGACCGCGTTCTCCGCGCAAAGACCCGAGGGTAGTTTCGAAGAGGCAGCCGTCCGCAACCGTGACAACACTTCGTGTACTTACGCCGGGGGCTGCGGCGGCGGCACTAACACTGGGTGTACTAATACAAAGGGGTGCGTCAAGGGCATGGCTCCCAGCCGTGCAATCCAACCCCCAGGCGCGGGTCCAAAAATGAATGCACCCGTTGGTGGCGGGTCACGCAAGTAACTTCTTGGCAGGACAAGCGCGGCAACTTGCCGCGATGCCGCACATTTAAAGCTAACTTGCGGAGAGTGCACGCAGGCTCGTATGCCGCGGCTTGACCAATGAGCAATTTCCAATATTCTGAATGTGTGGTCGGCTTGGGAGTGCACTATGTCCAAGGGCCCCAAAAGCGACGGCGATCAGGGCGTTAGCCGGCGCGGATTATTGGAAAAAGGCGGCGCTTGCGGTCGGAGCGGCAACATCGGTGGCCGCGGCGCGAACTGCGCTTGCACGATCCTCGGATGTCGTAATGGACTCTGAGGGAAGGGTGCTCATCAACGGCGCCGCGTTCTCCGCGCAAAGACCGCAGGGTAGTTTCGAAGAGGCAGCGGTCCGCAACCGTGATAACAATTCGTGCACGAATTCGGGGGGCTGCACCGGCGGCACTAACACGGGGTGTAATAATACGAAGGGCTGCGCCAAGGGCATGGCTCCCACCCGTGCAATCCAACCCTCGGGCGCGGCTCCGAAAGTGAATGCGCCCATGGGCATCAGTGGCGGCGGCCGCTCACGGAAGTAGCATTTCTTAACGGTCAGCAATTCTGGGCAGGGGTCGCGATGTTGGCCCGCGATCCGCCGGGACTCTGCCTATGACAGTAGTTAGCCGCCCGTTTGCAGGCGCCTATGCGACCCCCGTGGTGTATCGATCGAGCGCGAACGACCCGAAGGCGGCATTAGTGGCGCGATTGACGAATAAATTAATTTTGCTCAAGAAATTGCACGCACGGTGCGGATATCCGAAGCAATTGCCCGAGCAATCGAGAGGTGGAGCATGTACCGGCATATTCTCATTCCAACAGATGGGTCGGAGTTGGCGGAGCAGGCAGTGACAAATGGATTGTCATTGGCGAAAGCCGTGGGAGCCAAAGTGACCGTAATTATCGCCGAGGACCCGTTCGACTGGGTCAGCGTTTCAGAAACGAGAGCGGCGCAGCGGCGAGCACTTGATGCACTCGAACAGGTCAAGAAGTACGCCGCGAGTGTGCTGAGTCGCGCGTCCGATGCAGCCAAGCAGGCCGGTGTGCCCTGCGACACGATGCAGGTGGAGAACGCGCGACCCTATCAAGCCATTATTGCAGCGGCCTCGGACAAGGGTTGCGATCTCATCGTCATGGGATCGCACGGGCGCGGCGGGCTGGCCGCAGTCGTGCTCGGCAGTGTGACAACCAAGGTCCTGACGCACACGAAAACGCCCGTTTTGGTGTATCGCTGAATGCGCTGGTCCCTTGCGACTGGTTTTCCGGCCCATTGAGTCGCAGTGAAAGTGCAGCTTGAATGGCAGTGACCTTGTCAGTCGAGCCGACTGCTATGCGCCCTCTGCTCCAACGCTGCATTGCATTTGCTCCCTTGCTTCTATTGGCTTTCTTGGTCGGCGATCAAAATATATCTGCTCGCACCCGGATGCCCTTTGATGCGCCTGCGCTTGTCCTCTGGGCGTGGGACCGCGACGACGATTTAAGCTTCATCGATAGTCGCGACACGGCGGTGGCTTATCTCGCCGCCACCGTCATCCTGCGCGGGGAGAGCGTCTTCCTTACGCCGCGCCATCATCCGCTGGCTCCTCCCAGAGGGACTCGCCTAATCGCGGTCGCGCATGTCGAGGTGGATCGCCATGAACCGCCGGTCGTGAGCGACGCGCAAGCGCACGCCTTAGCCGCGACGCTGGCCGCGTTGCGCGAGACGCGTCCGGGAGAATTTCTTCAGATCGACTTCGAGGCAACATCGTCGCAGCGCGCCTTTTTCGTGAACGCGGTTGCGGCGTTGCGAGCGCGCCTTCCCGATGCAACGCTCTCGGCCACCGCACTGACATCGTGGTGCCTGCACGAACGGTGGACGCAAGCGCTGACCGTGGACGAGGTGGTCCCAATGTTCTTCCGCATGGGCCCCGATCGCCGGCGCATCCGGGAGTATTTCGCCGACGGGGGAGATTTTCGCTCGGCTAACTGCCGGACCAGCATCGGCGTCGCGACCGACGAGCTGCCGCCGGCGATACCGTCCGGCCGACGCATTTACGCTTTCAGCCCCCGAGGCTGGAACGCCGAAACTTACGCCACGCTGCGCGAGAGGATACGTCAATGGTCAGATGCTTCGCGGCGCTATTGACGCTTGCCGTTATGCTTTGGGGTCTTGTGCCCGCCGCGTTGGCGACCGGTCCGCTTGGGCCGGAGATCAGGTTCTTCACCCGCTCGGGCCAGGATCCGGTGGATGATCTTGCGTATTTCCGCGGGCATCTCGGCATCCTGCGTCCCACCTTCACCGACAATCGGCTTTACGCCGCCTACCGCATGATGCTGGGCGGGCGTTTCTCGGAAGCGCAGGCCAGGCAATTGCTCGCGCGCTGCTGCGATGCTCCGGAGATCCTCTCCGACGTGGAGACGAGCTGGAACGATCTGCGCAAGCGCGTCGCCGGCGTTCCGCCTGCCAGGGACATGAGGTATGGCGGGTACCGCCGGCGGCCGGAGGACATGCAGCTTTTCGACGTCTCGTGCTTTCCGAACGCCTATCGCAATTCCGCCGCGACCTTGCGCGCGCGCATTGCCGAACACGGCGCCAACAGCCCGCTGGTGCGCGACTGGGTGATCGGCCAGGACGCCGTCCTCCTCAATTGCTATGAGGATTCACCCCTGCCGGAAGAGCTGCCGCCGAATGCGCCGCCCTGGCTCAAGGCCGACCTCGCCTATCAGATCGCCGCCGCCTATTTCTATCGCCTGGACTATGCCCGCGCGGGACAGCTGTTCGCCGAGATCGGCCGCGACACCTCCTCGCCATGGCAGAAAACCGCGCGCTATCTCGTTGCACGCTGCGCGGTTCACGCGGCGATCGAGGAGAAGACGCCAAAGCTCATCGCCGATGCGCAGCAGGCCATCGACGCCCTCGCAACGGATCCGGAGCTCGGGGACTATCGCGCCGACGCGCCGAAATTGGCCGCATTGCTCGCCTTCGCGACCCGCCCGCAGGAACGGGCGCGGGAGCTGGAACGCGCGCTGCTTGCTTCCGACTTGCCTCCCACGCTGGCGGTCGAGCTGCGTGATTTGCTGCTCTTGGAGCGGACCGGCAAGCGCTACACGGATCTCGGAGCGTGGATCTATGACATCAACGTTCTCACCGCCGCCGACGCCTCCGGCCGCGAGCAGGACGTGGCCGCGGCCAAGGCGGATGTGCTGAGCCGATGGCGTGAGCAGCGCAGCTTGCCGTGGCTCGTCGCCGCGCTGATGCATCTTTCCCCCGGCGACGAGGATGTCGCCGCTGCGATCGCCGCCTCGCGCGCGATCGAGGCGAGCTCGCCCGCCTATTACACGCTGGCTTGGCATCGCCTGCGCCTGCTCATCGGCGAGAACAAGCAGGACGACGCCCGCGCCGAGCTCGATCAAATCCTTGACGGCCGCCCGCTGCCGGAAGGGGTTGAAAACCTGATGCGCTATCACCGCATGAAGCTGGCGCGCGACCTCGACGAGTTTGTCCGCTTCGCGCTCCGACGCGGCGAATTCGTGATGTACCTTCCAGACCCGCGCACCAAGCTCGACGCGACGGCGCCGCCTTTGAAGTCGTCGACGAACTTCCCATACGACTTCGGCGCAATACTCAAGTGGCGGACGGAGTTGTTTCAGGCAAATCCTCGCTATTTCGACGCGGATGGGACAGCGGCCATGTCGTTCGTCATGCCGCTGCCGCTGATGGCGCGGGTCGCGCAATCCGATCGGCTGCCCCCCAACATGCAGCGCGACATGGCGCTTGCGGTGTGGACGCGCGCGGTGCTGCTCGACGATGCCGAGATTGCCAATTCCGTCACGCCCACCCTTGCGCGTCATTTTCCCCAATACGCCGCCGGCTGGAGGGCTTATCAGAGCGCCGCCACGCCGCAGCAAAAGAAAATAGAAGCGGCGCTGGTGCTGCTACGGCTGCCCGGCGCAAGCCCCTGGCCGGATTCCGGGCTGGGCTACCCTTACATGCGCGACCGAATCGGACTCGTTGCGACGCGCTGGTGGGAGCATGCGGACGCCGACAATCAAGTCGACGCTCAGAACGATGTCACGCTTTGCAGCGATTGTGCCCTTCCGCTGCAATTTGCCCCGCCGGCCTTCCTTACTGCGGAGGATCGCGACCGCGCACGCAATGACGTCGCACGCTTGCGCCAGCTTCCCGGAGCCCCCGCCTATCTCGGAGCCATTATTCTCGCCTGGGCCAACGCACAGCCGCGGGATCCACGGGTGCCAGAGGCGCTCTACCTCGTGGTGCGGGCAACGCGGTACGGACAAAAGGATACCCAGACGTCGAAGGCAGCCTACCTGCTGCTGCACAATCGCTATCGCCGGAATCCCTGGACCTCGAAAACACCCCTTTGGTTTTCATCGCCCGGCGATGAATGAGGGTGAGCGGGCGCGCCTAGCTCACCGAGGTGTCACAGGGGCTACATAGCCTTGCCGCCCGCGCGTTTGCATTCAGATCGAAATTTTTTTCGCGCCTTGCCATGGAGGCCCTTGGCATTTGCTTGATCGGAGCAGGCCTTGGAGATTGCTTGCTTGTCAGGCGGGCTTGTTTGGCCCGTCTGACCCGAGGGGGCCTGTGCAAAGGCTGTTCCCACGGTGATCATAAGAGCCAGGAGTGTTGCGCTAACGAGCGACCTATGCATCGAGACCTCCCGTGATCGCTGGAATGCCGAAGTCCAAGCAAAAGGTATAAGCGCCATCCGCATTAAATCTTATCCCCATCCGAATGAACATGCGAGCAGTACCGTAGCCCGATCGTTGCGCTCATGACGGCTTGCGCGCGGAGACCAGCAGATACGTCTTGCAGCTCCAACCGAAAAAGGCGGCCAATAGCTTGCAAATCACCCCCGCGGCAAAGCTTCGCGATAAACCCATGCGTCCGGCGCGGCGCTCCGCGCCCGGCCAACGCGCCAAGTTGGCGCGAAATCCGCCGAGGCAATCCTCGGTCGCGTCCGTCACCTCGATTGCGACGAAGCCGGCCGCGCCAAGGCGGGCGCCGTACTCGGCAATACTCGTGAACAGGTTGGCGCGCGGCACCTGGCCGAACTCCGACAGGATCGTACTAGGAAATAACATATCGGCCATGGCAAGCGATCCGCCCGGCTTGAGCACGCGATGCGCCTCTTTGAGAAATTTGTCGCGGGTGTCGAAATGGCACGCTCCCTCGATACAAATCACCCCGTCAAAATGGTTGTCGGGAAAATCCAGTTCGGTCGCGTTCATGACCTGGAAGGTGCAGCCGGGAGCCAGTGCGCGCGCATCGGCAATCTGCGCGTCGGAAACGTTGATGCCGGTAATCATCCCGGGCGCATAAGTCTGCGCCAACCGCTTGGTGGAACCTCCGAGTCCGCAAGCCACATCCAGAATCCGGCCTGTTTTGGCGGCGATGCGCGCGACCATCTGATCGACGAGGGCTTCGCTCGCCTCATGCTGCGACTTCGCCCCTGCGCCCCAGTACCCGAAATTGAAATAGCCGCTATCCCCGTAATAGCGACGCTGATTGCTGCCGCGCATCATGCGGTCAAAGGTGCCGGGACGCATCGACCATCGCACCGTCATCACGCTCCCCCCTGCCCGGCGATCACATCGCCGGCGAGTTGCTGAAGCTGCAGAGGCACGTCGAGACCGAGCGTTTTGGCGGTTTTGAGGTGGATAACGAGTTCATACTTGGCGGGCGTTTGGATCGCGAGTCTCACGATATCAGATGATCGCGTGGCGCACCTTGGCCGAAACCCATTCACTGAGGACGACGGCTGCGATGATGATGAGCAGAATGAGCGATACCTGGGTCCAGGCGAGCGTCGTGATCGCGGCGTTGAGCGGGAGGCCGATGCCGCCGGCGCCAACCAGCCCCAGCACCGTCGACTCCCGGATGTTGATGTCCCAACGGAACACCGAAACGCCGGCAAACGTCGGCAGAACTTGCGGCACGATACCGTACGCCGTGACCTGCGCGCCGCTCGCGCCAGTTGCGCGTACCGCCTCGACCTGGGTCTCGTCGATCTCCTCGATCGCTTCGTAGAGCAGCTTGGCGCAGAAACCGATCGAGCGCAGCCCGATCGCCAGGATGCCGGCGAACACGCCCGGCCCGATGATGGTGACCAGCATCAACGCCCAGATCAACGAGTTGATCGAGCGCGACGACACGATGATGAACAGCGCCGCCGGCCGGATGAATGCAACGCTCGGCGTGGTGTTGCGCGCCGCGCAATAGGCGACCGGCACCGCCAGAATGGTCCCCATCGCGGTGCCCAGCGTCGCGATGTTGATGGTGTCCCACATCGGCCGCCACAGTGCATGGATGAAGCTCCAGTCCGGCGGCACCATGCGCACGGCGAGATCGACCGCCTGCGTCGGCGCGTCGGCGACGAAGGCCCAGATTGTCTTGTCGGAGATCAATTCCCAGCAATAAATGAAGATCGCCGCACCCGCCAGCCACGCCGCCCAGGTCGCGAACTGCGCGCCACGTTCCCGGCGATGCCAGACCTTCGTTCCGTGCCGAAGCTCGATCGCCATCACTGCACCCAGCGGCGAAGGTAGCCGGACGAATATTCCACCAGCATCACGATGGCGATGATGATCAGCAGAATGGCTGCGGCGGAATCGAATTCGTAGCGGTCGAACGCCGTGTTCAGCGTCGCGCCGATGCCGCCGCCGCCGACGATGCCGACGACCGCCGATTCGCGGAAGTTGATGTCGAAACGGTAGAGGCCGAGCCCGATCATGCGCGGCATCACCTGCGGTTGGACCCCATAGTTGAGCCATTGCAGCCAGCCGGCGCCGGTGGCACGCACGGCTTCCGCCTGGGACGGGTCCATGTCCTCGATGTCCTCGGCCAGGAGCTTGCCGTAGAAGCCGATGGTGGCGAACGACAGCGTGACGACGCCGGCGAACGGGCCGAAGCCGAACAGCTTGACGAAGAAGATCGCCAGGATGATCTCCTGGAAGCTTCGCGATACGGCGAGGATTCCGCGGCAGAAATAGTAGACCGGCGCCGGCGCGACGTTTTTTGCAGCCCCGATGCCCACCGGAATCGAGATCGCGATGCCGACCACCGTGGAGACCACAGTCATCCAGAGGCTTTCCAGGATGCCCTCGGCGATTTCGCTCCAGCGGCTGGTAAAATCGGGCGGAAAGAACGCGGCGAAGAACCGTGCACCGCGCGGCAGCCCCTCCCACACACGGACCCAATTCACCTCGGTGGTGCCCAGCGCCAGCGCCAGATAGAGGATGGCACCGGCGCCGACCATCCAGCGCAGCCACGCGCGCTTGATGAGCGGAGCTTTCTTCCAGCGGCGAGGCGCCGCGGTCGCGACGACACTCATGTCAATCCGGCCATGCGGTCGCGATGCGGCTGACGGCTTTCCAGCGAGATCACGTTGCTGGCCTCGGTTTCTTCGGCGTCCTCATCGACCTTGTGGATCGTGGCCGACCAGTCCTCTTCGCCATAAATTTTGGTCAGCACCTCGGGTGTGAGGTCCGTCGGAGGGCCGTCATAGACGATTTCGCCAAGGCGCAAACCGACGATCCGCTCGGCGAACATCTGCGCCAGCATCACATCGTGAATGTTGATGATGGCCGAGAGCTTGCGCTCCAGACACAGCTCCTTGATCAGCCGCATGATCTGTCGCGACGTCTTTGGATCGAGCGAGGCGGTCGGCTCATCCACCAGAAGCAAGTCGGGGTCTTGAATCAGTGCGCGGCAGATGCCGACTCGCTGCCGCTGACCGCCGGACAGATCGTCGGCGCGCTTGTCGGCCATGTCATCGAGGCCGACGCGGGCAAGCAGCCGGAATGCCGCATCGACGTCGGCTTGCGGAAATTTCCGCAGCCAGCTTCGCCAAAAGCCGACGTAGCCCAGCCGTCCGCTGAGCACGTTCTCCATCACCGTGAGCCGCTCGACCAGCGCATATTCCTGGAAGATCATCCCCATGCGCCGGCGCGCGCGGCGCAATTCAGCGCCGCCGAGCGTCGTGATCTCGGTGTCGTTGAGCGTGATCGTTCCCGCGGTCGGCTCGACCAGGCGGTTGATGCAGCGAATAACGGTCGATTTGCCCGCACCCGACGGACCGATCAGCGCCATGACCTGGCCGTCGGGCACCTCGAGGTCGATGCCTTTGAGCGCCTGGTCGCCGGTGCGATAGCGCTTCGTCAGCCCCTTAATCCGAAGCATTCGCTGCGCCCCGACTTTCGGCCGATCGCTTACTTGCAGGTGTACTTGACGCCGGTCGCCGCATCGATCTTGCGGATCACGCTCCAGTCCTTTTGATAGGTGATCGGGATGAAGCGGTCCTCGCTCTTGAACTCTGCCTTGAGCGCCGAGCCCTCCCACGGAAAGGTGAAGAACGCCTGCTTGATTTTCTCGACCAGCGCCGGATCGAGGTTGTGGGCGTAGCCGTAGCCCGTGGTCGGGAAGGTCTCGGATTTGTAAATCGACCGGATCTTGGCGCGATCGACGACCTTGCGGTCGAACATGCGGAACATGACCTCGTTGGCGATGGCGGCGGCGTCATAGTCCTTGTTGGCGACGCCGATCACGGAGTTGTCGTGTTTGCCGGAGAACACCGGGGTGAAATCCCGGTTGGCCTCGAGGTTAAAGTCCGCCTTCAAGATCGCCGACGGCGCCTTGAATCCGGAGTTCGAGGTCGGCGAGGTGAACGCCACCTTCTTGCCCTTGAGGTCGGCCGGCGTCTTGATCGGGCTGTCGGCCGGCACGATGAGTTCCATCTCGTAGCCGAACTGGCCGTCCTTGGTGCCCATGATGGCGAACGGCACAAAGCCCGCGCAGTTGACTGCGATCGGATTGGAGCCGGTGTTGAATCCCGCGATGTGCAGCCGGCCGGAGCGCATCGCCTCGATCTCGGCGGCGTTCGACTGTACCGGGAAGAACACGACCTTTTTTCCGGTCGCCTGCTCCATGTGCTTGATAAAGCCATCCCATGCCTTGGCGTAAACCGCCGGGTCCTCGACCGGGGTATAGGCGAAGATCAGGGTCGATGGGTTGACCAGCTGCTTCGGATCCGTCGGCGCATCGGCGACGAGATCACCGTTGCGATCGCAATAGGCCTTGTCGAGATCACCGCGCGGACAGTCTTGTGCGTGGGCTGCGCCGATCAATCCGGCGCCCACGATGAGTGGCGCGAAGAACCTCGCGATGCCGTTGATTTGCCCTGCCATGGTCATCCTTCCTGCGGTTCCGGCGCCGAGAGGCCTGACGGTGACCCGGATCGCTCGTCGATAGTTGACAGCTTAGCCCACCATCCGGGGAAGCGAAATTGGGCTTCAAATAGGTGCGAGGTCCTTGAGCATACGCGGACTAACGCGCCGCCGCGACCGGCTCCATTCCGCTCTTCCTGATGGCTTCGCAAGCGCGCGCGGAGGCAAGAAACGCGATCAGCCGTTTAGGACCTTCAATGTCTCCCGAGCCGGCCACGACGGCGGCTGAAAACGTCTGGACGAACTGGATCTCCGGCGCGAGGGTGCCTGCGAAGTCGACGCCCGCCGCGTGCATAATTTCACTGACCGGCAGGACCGCGAGATCCGCGCCGCCTGCGGCGACCATGCCGGTTGCATCCGTGCCGCGCGGCGTCGCCTTGACGCTGATCTTTTCCGCGATGCCGAGCCGCGGAAAAAGATTGTTCGTAAGCCAGATACCGCCGGTGCTTCCGGGAATCGCGATAGTTTTGGCCGCGAGCAGGACTTGTTTGAAAGCCTCGACGGTACTCACGTTGGGCTTCGCAGTGCCCGCCGGCACCGCCACGCCGAGGGGTGCTCGCGCGAGATCCACGTCCGTTCCGGCGACGATCCTCTTCGCGGCGATCAGCTCACTGAGGCCGTCGCGGGAGAGGATCACCACGTTGGCAGGCACGCCGCGGGCGAGCTGCGCGGCAATTGTTTGCGGCCCTGCTCCCTGCGACGCACCCGATCCGGTTGTGACCTTGATGCCGGTCGTCCGCTCGAATTCAGGCAACAGCTGCTCATACGCGCCACTGAATCCGCCGGATATCAAAACGTGCATGATTGGCCCGTCGTCGGCGCTGTCACTGCATGTTTAAGTTGAGGCTCTTGACCAACGCCGACCACTTTCGCTCTTCGGAGTCGATCTCAGCGGCATATTCCGCCGCCGTGCTGGCCAGCGGCTGGGCGCCTTCGCTCAGCAGTCGCTCCCGCACCTCCTCCGACATCACTGCAGCACGCAGTTCGCGTGAGAGCCGCTCGACGATCGGCGCCGGCGTACTGGCAGGGGCCACAAGACCATAGCGAATCGCGGCGGAGAAACCCGGTACGGCGGATTCCGCAATCGTCGGCACGTCAGGCAAAAGCTTGGAGCGCTCCGGCGTGGTCACCGCGAGCGCGAACAGCTGACCGGCCTTGACGCTGCCGAGGATGGTCGAGAGGGAGAGCACCATCATCGAGACATGGCCACCGATCAGGTCGCCGATCGCCTGACCGTTGCCCTTATAGGGAATACGCGTGAATTCGATGCCCGCGCCGCGGGCGAACATCTCGGCGGTCATTTGCCCGATGGTGCCCGGCACAAAGGCATAGTTGACCTTGCCGGGATTGGCCTTGGCGTAGGCAACCAGTTCGGTCGGCGTGCGCGCCGGCAGCGACGGATGCACCGTCAACACGCTCGGCTGCGAGCCGATCAGCCCGATCGGGGCGAAGTCCTTGCGCGGATCGTAGCCGGCATTGGAATAGAGCGTCGGATTGATACAGAGCGTGCCCGTATAGGTGAGAAGGATGGTGTAGCCGTCGGGCGTCTCCCTGGCGACCGCCCGCGTCGCGATGGTGCCGCCGGCCCCGCCGCGGTTCTCCACCACGATCTGCTGGCCCAGCGTGCGGGACATCTTCTCGGCAACGACGCGCGCCACTGCGTCGTTGCCGCCGCCGGCGGGAAACGGCACCACCAGCGTGATCGGACGCGTGGGATAATCCTGCGCTGCAACCGGCAGCGCGCCGGTGAATATCGCGAGCGCCGCAGCGGCGACAGCAAAGCGACGGTGCATCAGTCGCTCCTCAGATTGAGCCATACTAATGGGCAAAACCGGGAAGCGAGAAGGGGCCTGAGTCCGTTCCGAGTCATCCGCGTCGGGGTATCCATTTCGCGGAGGTCAGTCAGCGGGGCCGCCACCTAGTGAATTGCACTGCACAGCCAAACGTCTCCTTCGGGTCAAAAGTGGACAAATAGGCAGACGCCTCGTTAAGTCGCTTTGTGCCGCAAACCCCTCCAGAACGATCAGTGCCGTCGATGGACCTCTTTGTTGAAGCGACCGATCAGCGAAACCGGCCGCTGCCTGTCGCCGGCTTCAAAGGCACGCCCGAAGAGATCGAGCGGCAATGGTACGAGCAGGTCTATCGCGGCCGCGGCGACAGCATGGCGCAACTGACCTGGCGCGCGGTGCTGATCGGCTCATGCCTGGGAGGCGTGTTGTCGCTGACCAATCTCTACATCGGTCTCAAGGCCGGCTGGGGCTTCGGCGTCGCGATCACGGCCAGCATCTTGTCTTATGCGATCTGGACGAGCTTGCTCAAAGTCGGTCTCGCGCGCACGCCGATGACCATCCTCGAGAACAACTGCATGCAGTCGACCGCCAGTGCCGCGGGCTACTCCACCGGCGGCACCCTGATCTCGGCCTTTGCGGCCTACATCATCGTCAATCACCAGTCGATGTCCGTGCCGCTCATGCTGGCCTGGGTGTTCTTCGTCGCCGTGCTCGGGGTCACGATGGCCATCCCCATGAAGCGGCAGATGATCAATATCGAGCAGCTGCGCTTCCCTTCCGGCATCGCGGCGGCGGAAACCCTGCGCGCGCTGCATGCCACGAGCGCGCAGGGTCTGCGCGCGGCCAAGGCGCTCGGTCTCGCCGGCCTCATTGCCGCGATCGACAAGGTCTGGGCTGAAGGGCTGCCGAGCTTGAGCGCGAGGGTGGAACGCTTTTCCAGCGGGGCCCTTCTGACCGACCTGCAGAAGTGGCTTCTCGGCAGTCACTACGAAGCCTGGTCGGGCCGCACCGTGGTCTTTTCCTGGGATTTCATATTTGTCGCCGCCGGCGCCATCACCGGCATGCGCGTCTGCGCGACCATGTTCGTCTCGGGCACGTTGTGTTGGGCCGTGGTGGTGCCAATCCTGGAGACGAAGGGCGTCATCGAAGGTGCGGGCTTTGCCGTCCTCGTGCAGTGGACGCTCTGGTTCGGCGCGTCCTGCATGCTGGCCGCCGGACTGTTGAGCTTTGTACTGAGCTGGCGCACGGCATTGAGCGCGTTCCGCGATCTCGGACGACTGCTCGCCTTCCGCTCGGCGGCTGCGAGCGAAGCAGACCGCATCGAGACGCCAATGAGCTGGTTTGGCGCCGGCCAGATCGTCTCGTTCGTTGCGCTTGCCTGGCTCGGGCACGCAAGCTTCGGCATGCCGGTGTGGGAAACTGCAATCGCGGTGGCGCTGTCTTTCTGGCTGGCGCTCGTCGCCTGCCGGGTGACGGGCGAGACCGACACGACGCCGGTCGGCGCCATGGGCAAAGTCACCCAGCTCATCTTCGGCGCGCTAAGGCCGGGCAATGTCAACGTCAACTTGATGAGTGCCAACATCACGGCCGGCTCGGCGACGTCGGCGGCGGATCTGCTGACCGACTTGAAGAGCGGCTACCTGCTTGGCGCGAACCCCCGCCAGCAGTTTCTGGCGCAGTTCTCCGGCATCTTCGTCGGTACGCTCGTCAGCGTGCTCACGTTTGCAGTTCTGGTGCCCGACGCGCAGGTGCTTGGCACCGACCAGTTCCCGGCGCCTGCCGCTCAGACCTGGTCGGCGGTCGCCATCGCGCTCGGCCAGGGTCTGTCCTCGCTCGAGCCGGTCAAGCTGTGGCTGATATTCCTCGGCGCTGTCGTCGGATCGGTGCTCACGCTCGCGCCTGTCTTGCTCCCGAAATACCAGGCGTATCTTCCCTCTGCGTCTGCGTTCGGCCTGGCCTGGGTCTTTCACTGGTACTACGGGCTTTTGTTCTTCCTGGGCGCGCTGATTGCGCTCCTGGCCGCGAGACGCAAACCCAAGCTCGCCGAAGAATTCACCTTGCCGGTGGCGTCGGGCGTGGTGGCCGGAGGCTCGCTCATGGGTGTGGTGCTGGTCTTCTGGGCCAATGGCGGCAGCATTCTCGACAAGCTTCTCGGCGGTTGACGGGCTGCGGCGCAAAAGCATTTGCAGCTTTGGCCAAGGATGGACGCTCATCTATATTGATCTGGACGACGGGCGCTGAGGCCGTAAGGACAATAATGCCGCAGAGACTAGCTCCATACCCTCGGTGCTTCGTTTTCCACGCAGCCGGACCAATCCGACCCGTCGGCTCACGCGTGGAGTGAGTGGTCGCACAAGCATATTCGCCGTTGGAATGTGTCCGGCGCCCAAGGATAGGCTGGGAACAATCGAAGCCCCAAGCCCCACGGCCACGACACTCTTCATCGCCTCGACGTTATCGAACTCCATCAGTGGTCTCGGAGGCGGGCCCGCGAGTGCCAGCCACTCGGCTATCGTTCGACGTAGCGCCGATTTCTCGCTGCCAAGGATCAGCGGACATCGGGATAGAAAAGCCGGGGTCACCTTTTTGGGGATAGGCCCCAGCTCGGCCGGCAAGATTGCGACAAGCTCATCCTTGACCAACGGGACCGTTTCAAACGCCGGATCTTCGATTGGAAGTGCACACAGACCCAGGTCAAGCGCATTCGTCTTTAGCATTTGCAGAGTCGTCGCCGTCAAACCCGCTTTGAGGTTGATTTCCAGTTGGGGATGATCCGTCTTAAGTTGTCGTAAGATCGGTGGCAGCAAATACATAAGCATGGTCATACTCGTGCCAACGCGTACCCGGCCGAGCCATCCATCGCCGAAGCGACGCATCATCACCTGCGTGCGCGAATCTTCTTCCAGAAGGTTTCGAGCATGTTCGATCAACTTCTCGCCCGCTTGCGTCAGGTGGGCGCGCTTGCCGAAACGTTCCACGAGCGCCACCTGGAAGCGCCGTTCGAGTTCCTGCACCTGATGCGTCACTGCAGGTTGCGTCAGGTTCAGTTCCTTCGCCGCCGCAGTGAAACTGCCGCGTTCAATCACTTCGACGAACGCTCTGAGTTGATCGAGATTGAGGCTGCGCATGGGTATAACTGTCGTTTATTGTTTCCATCAAAATAATCATCTTGCACGCCGATCGTCTTTTGCCAAGATAGGCTGCTGCGGATCGCGGCAGCGACAGCAGGTCAGGCTTGCATGGCCATCGCCACTTACCTAGACGACTTCGACGCCGATCTCGAAACCAAGCGGGTTCTGGGGATCGCGCTCGAAAGGACGCGTGTATCCCTTGGCCTTGTTGACAAGTTCGCCGACGGACTCATCGCCAGGCGAATCGTCGAACTTGCCGAGGCCGGCGAGCGCAATCCCGATCTTTTATGTGAAGGCGCATTGAAGAAATTAGGCGGGGCTTTGTTCGGAGACTGACGAGGGCACCCTCCACGCGCCCCGCCTCCGCCGTCCCCAAACAAGTAGCCTTTCGCAAACAACTTTCTCGCCGAGCGCATCATCGGCCTCGCCAAGAGTTGGTGAACATAACCCCGATCTGTTGTGCGAGCGGCCGTCGGGCTGCCGCCAATAGGAACTCGATTCGTCAGCGGCCCATCAAACTAGTTCATTAGGTATAATTGCGGAGAAGCGTCTACCGTTCTCACCATGTAGGCTTTGGGCTGCATGGCAAACGGCTTACCGCCACCTCCCCTGTGCGCTAAGTGCGGAAAAGCGATGCAGCTCGCCGGCGTGATTCCGCGGCATGGATCGTCACCCGAAGTATTCGAGTTTTATTGTAAGCGCTGCCACGAAGCGGAAACGATCGAGTGGAGCATCGAGCCTCCAAGCGATGAGTGCACGCCTACCCCGCCGGCTTAGTCCGAATTGACCAGAAGAGCATCAGTGAAGGTCGCTCGCGCCCCGCGAAGTCAACCTGTCCTGAAGGCGGCCGATGTTCTCGATTTCTGCAGCTAAATTGTCCTCGCTGAGAAATCGACTCTCTTGCGCAAGCGCGATCCAGAACTCCCGAATATTGTTCAACATCTCACGCTGTATTGGATCAAATGTGAGCCTAATCGCTCGTTCGCAGTCCGCCGCCTTTTCCAATGGGTCCGCTAAAGCCATGGACCGGTCTTACAGGACTGGCCTTGCCGCTTCGAGACATCACATCGCTTTGTCCCCGCATCACACAGACGACCGCGTTGTTCTGACGTGAATTGAGTCGGCCATCCGACTCGAGCGGCAGCAGCATCATGCTATCTCTCGGTTGCGCCGCGCGGTTAAGGGGTTTGACCGTGCCTATCCGGGCGATTCTTGAAACCGACTACGGTCCGGTATTCGGACCGGAGGAAGTTGCGATCTTGGCGGCAGTATTCGACGCCACGTTGAAAACGCTCGGCTTGGTGGATCGCAAGGACCCCATGACGACCGCGGTAGCCAGGCTCATCATCCAAATCGCCCGGGAAGACGGCGAGCGTGACCCCAAGAAGCTGTGCGAGGCCGCTCTCCAAGTTCTACGCAAATAGCCTTGACCAATTAGCCGAGCGGGCCAGCCCGCCTGCCTGCCTGCATAGGGGTAGTCAATGTTGATGGCCAATTCCATTATCGGCGCATACTGAGCCCTCACATGGCCAATGAAGCGCCAGAATGATCATCGCGTTTGGACGTAAAACTGATTCTTGATTGATAACCGCTGGCTTGCCAAGATCGAGACAAATATTGACGATCAAGTAGGTACTCAATGGTTTATCGCGCATTGGGAGACCATTGTTATCCAACTGATATCTACCAAGAGCGTATGTCGGGGTCGGCCAAAGGCCAGTCGTATCGCCAGCGGCTAAAACAAGCCTGTTCACGCAAGGGTGGCTCGTGGGCATCGGGTAAACAAGTGCCGGATAGGTCGGGTTTGATTGCTTAATTACATACATACTTCCTTGAGATAACGGCACAGGAGTCAGTCCGTTCAAAAACGATTGCACGCGATAACCACCAAATTTTCCTCCTGACTCAGGAGAAGTTAAATTTGTTCCATCCGTCTCTATTCCTACTTCGCTAGATAGCCAGTTGCTTGCAAATATTAACGGCCGAGATGGAAGGCTTCCGACATTCGACGGATCTTGGCTTATGTTTTCTCGAGCTAAGATCATATCAATAGCATTTGAAAGACCTTGTTGCGCTGAAAGGAATGTCTGCAAGTCAGTATTGGGATTAGGAATTGTGAATTGCCCGTTTACATTAAACTGAGGGATTAAACGCATTAAGCCTTCTGGGCTACACAACAATTCCGACTGCTCGGATAAAGGAGCTGCACTAGAAAGAGACGAAGCAGACACTGCGACGGCGAGGACAACAGTTCTAAGAGAGAAAATAAACATAGCCGAGATTCTCCGAATGAACTCCGAACCGGCACGAATTTTTGCGTTTCTCCCGTGCTTTGGCAAGCCGAGCAGCGGTCGCGAGCAGCATATGACCTGCCTTGATTGCCGCGCCCTCTCGTTGCGCGGCGCGCCAATTCGAAGCCCTTTGTGCGGTTTTGACTCGCGCTGAGCGATCACCCGCGGTACGTTCATCAACGACCAGAAGCCTCGGGCGTCGGGGACTTAGGAGACCGGTCGCGCTCCCGTTTGCAAGGGTTCGGAGTGCGCCATGCTGCAAAACCTCAGTCGAGAAATCCGCGAGTGCCACCAGCGGGCGGTGGAAATGCAGGCGGCTGGCAGAGGCCGCCAAGACCGAGGCTGGCAAGGCCGATTTTCTCGACATGGAGCAGCGCTGGCTCGCTCTCGCGCGCAGCTATGAGTTTGCGGAGCGGCTGTCGAACTTCACCGCGCCATTCCGCAAGCGCAGGCAGCAGAAAGAATAACCGCGGCCAATCCCGCACGTTCGAGGCGGATCAAGGAACGCCTTCGCGGCTGCCTAACGTGGCCAAACGGTCCTGGCTGGCGTTGATCCGTTCGAGGGAACGGGCGATGAGATCGGAGTCGCGAGCGGACTGTTTGCGATATCGAAGCTGCGAGGCCACAGCGTAGCGCATGGCCCCTCGGGCCATATCATGCGCCTCCTGGATCGCCAGCTCGGCTATAAGCTCGTCCCAAGTCATTCCAACAAATGACAACACCTCAAAATTCGAATGAGGACAAGAGTAGCCGGGCCGGAGCCGTCGTCAGCCGTACTTGTACGCCACCCGTCGTATCATCTTGCTTATCGCCCGGTCCTTGACCTTTTCAGCCGCTTTCGGCGCCGAGAGCCATTTGACCTGACGCTCCTGCTTTTCCGGCCATTCCTTCCGCTGCCGCTTCACTTCGAGCGGAAAGACGCGCACTTCGCACTCGACCGATCTGCCGTTTTTCAGGCGCTTCGCGTAGGAGAATGAGCCGACCGGCCGCCTGCCGACGGCGCCAAGGACGCCGGCTTCCTCGAACGCCTCGCGTGCCGCGGAGCGATGGGGCGACTTGCCCCTTTTTGGCCAGCCCTTCGGGATGATCCAGCGGCGCGTTTCCCGCGAGGTCACCAGCATGAACTCTGCCCGATCCTTTTTGCTCATCCTGTAAGGCAGGGCTGCGTATTGCAGCCGCCTTGCGCTCGGTCGCTTGCTCCCGTTACTCATGACACGCACTCCCGCTGATCCCCGCCGGTTCCACCGTCTCGCGGCGGTGGAATCAACGGCATTATTGGCTCAAATGTGGCTTAGGAAAGAAGTTTGTAGAGCTCATAGAAGGCGGCGCCGAAGACTGCCGCCGCGGGCAGCGTCACGATCCAGGCAACGACCACGTTGCTGGCCACGTTCCAACGCACGGCTGCGACCTTGCGGGCGGCGCCTACCCCGACAATGGCGCCGGTGATGGTATGCGTGGTGGAGACGGGCACGCCCAAAAACGTCGCCAGGAAGAGCGTCATCGACCCGCCTGCCTCGGCACAGAAGCCCTGTACGGGATGCAACCGGGTAATCCGTGAGCCCATGGTGCGCACGATGCGCCAGCCGCCGAGCAGCGTCCCAAGCGCCATCGCTGCCTGGCAGATCAGGACGACCCAGAATGGTATGTAAAAAGTCTCGCCGAGGAGGCCCTGGGAAAAGAGCAACACCGCGATGATGCCCATGGTCTTCTGCGCATCGTTGCCCCCGTGCCCGAGCGAGTAGAGCGCCGCCGAGAGCAGCTGGGCCGAGCGAAAGAAATTGTCCACGGCGGACGGTGTCGAGCGCGAGAAC
>Ga0306920_100003082_pt1 | contig 21113 bp, 19 predicted proteins | sample flu12Cox44000170_FD_204666 | JGI IMG/M metagenome (GOLD analysis project Ga0306920, IMG submission 204666) | Lab enrichment of tropical soil microbial communities from Luquillo Experimental Forest, Puerto Rico - flux4day.12C.oxic.44.000.170 (v2)... | ecosystem: Environmental > Terrestrial >... | reverse complement strand
CGTGGAAAGCAAAAACTGCTCACTATTGAATCACACGAGGAGTAGTCCCATGAGCACCAAAGTCGTTGCACTGTTTGCCGCGCTGCTGCTGACCACAGCCGAATACCTGGTCTTCGAGTACGACGCCCAGCAGCGCGTCGTACAGTATCAGGCGGAGATCAACGGCACGGCCCTGCAGCGTGGCTAGTCTGCCACGGCGCCGGCCGGCACGTCATGAAGTCAGACCGACGTAGCCGGCCGGCGACGCATTACCTCCGGACAGGCGAGCCCAACAAATCTCTGCCCGATAGTTATAAGCAAATGCCTAACCGTCCGCGGGCAAGCCTCGTGGTGCGCCACCTGAGGCACCTGAGGCACTGAGGCCAACCGCCGACTCGCGCGGTTGAGGCACGTGTGCCCGATACTTAGGCAACTACTTAAGTATCCGCCAATATCCGCCAAAAACACCCGACAAGCTCGCGGCTGCGTGGGCGGCCCCGCGAGTGAGTCTACGCTGCCGCCCGCGATGTGAAGCGCGCGGGGGAGACCGCTTCGGCCGTAACGCCTTCGGCGGCGATCGGCGACGGCACCGCTTCACCGCGCGCCAGCGCCGCCGCGAGTTGTGCGCAGGCTGGGGCGCTCTGTATGCCGTAACCACCTTGCCCTGCACACCAGAACAGCGCCGGTACTCGGGTGTCAAATCCGATCACCGGATCGCGGTCGGGCGCAAAGGTGCGCAGTCCCGCCCAGCTGTGCCGGACGCGACGGACCTCCAGGTCGAGGACCGCCTCGATGCGCTCGATGCCGGTGGCCACCATCAGGTCGTCGGCGTAGACGTCGCCGGGCGGGTGCGGCTCCTCGTCCGCAGGGGAGATCAGCAACCGCGCCGCATCGGGCTTGAAGTAGAACTGCTCATCAACATCGAAAACCACCGGCCAGGTATCGAACGTGAGGCCCTCGGGAGCGTCGATGAGGGCGGCGGTACGGCGCATGGGACGCAGTCCGAGCGGCGGTGCGCCGCAGGCGATGGCGAGCTCATCGGCCCATGCGCCCGCGGCGTTCACGAGCACGGGTGCAGAAAGCGTTTCACCGTTCACCCGCAGCTGCCACGCCGCGGCTCGCCACTCGAGCGCGCTGCAGCGCTCGCCCACATACATCTGCACATCGAGCGCTTTGCCTTGGCGCAGGAAGCCCTGCAGCAGGGCGGCGACGTCGATGTCGTAGACGTCGGGTTCGTACAGCGCGGCGGCGAGATAACCGCGCCGCAACCGCGGTACCTTCGCGAGCGCTCCCTCGACGGAGAGCCGCTCGACCGGCCCCTCGGAAGCGCGCATCCCGCGCAGCGTGGCGTCGAGCCGCTCCAGCTGGTCGGCGCGCGCGAGGTGGAGCGCACCCCGCGCACGCAACAGCGGGTGCGGGGAAAAGTTCTCCGGTGGCGAGCGCAGGAATGCTGCGCTCGCCCGCGTCAACGCACGGAAGGTTGCGCTGCCGTAGTTCGGAGCGAAGAGCGCGGCCGAGCGCCCGGTCGCGTGAAACCCCGGGTGTCGCTCGGCTTCGATCAGCGCAACCCGGCCCGTGGACGCGAGCGCCGCGGCGACACTGGCACCCGCCATGCCGGCACCGACGACGATAAAATCGAACACGTCCGTATTTTCCCGAATGACGGCGGGCGGCGCGCCGTGCGAAACAATAGCGGGTACGATCATACCGGATACGATCTGGCCCCAACGAGGCAAGGCGGAACCCCTATGAACACGCCGGCAAACGCTTATCGCGAGGCGCAGCGCCGTGCGCTCGAGGACCCCGAGGGTTTCTGGGGTGAGCGGGCGCTGGAGTTGCACTGGGAGCGCCGCTGGGAACGGGTGCTCGATGCCAGCCGCGCCCCATTCTACCGCTGGTTCCCCGGGGGGCGGATCAACACCTGCTACAACGCTCTCGACCGTCACATCGAGCAGGGCCGCGGCGAGCAGGCGGCACTCATTTACGACAGCCCGGTAACCGGCACGGTCGCGCGGTTCAGCTACCGCGAACTGCGCGATCGCGTGGCTCACTTCGCCGGGGCGCTCGCCGCGCAGGGCGTCGGCCGCGGCGATTGCGTGGTCATCTACATGCCGATGGTGCCCGAGGCGGTGGTGGCGATGCTCGCCTGTGCGCGCATCGGCGCGGTGCATTCGGTCGTGTTCGGCGGCTTCGCGCCGCACGAGCTCGCCAAGCGCATCGACGATGCGCGCCCGGTCATGGTGGTGTCGGCCTCCTGTGGAATCGAGGGGCAGCGCGTCATTGCCTACAAGCCGCTGCTCGATGAGGCGCTGCGGCTCGCGACCCACAGGGTCGGACGCTGCATCGTGCTGCAACGATCGCAGGCGGCAGCAACGCTCACCACGGGACGCGACCTGGAATGGTCAGACGCGCTCGCGCGCGCGCAGCCGGCGCCGTGCGCTTCGGTCGAGGCAACGGACCCTCTTTACATCCTCTACACCTCCGGCACCACCGGGAAACCGAAGGGTGTGGTGCGCGATCACGGTGGCCACGCGGTGGCCCTGGCCTGGTCGATGCGCGCGGTGTACGACATGCAGCCGGGTGATGTCTTCTGGGCCGCCTCCGACGTCGGCTGGGTAGTCGGGCACTCGTACATCGTTTACGCGCCGCTGCTGGCCGGATGCACGACCGTGCTCTACGAAGGCAAGCCCGTCGGCACCCCCGACGCCGGTGCCTTCTGGCGCGTCGTGGCACAACATCGAGTCAACGCGCTCTTTACGGCGCCGACAGCCTTTCGCGCCATCAAGAAGGAGGATCCGCAGGGGGCACTGATCGCTCGCTACGATCTCGGCAGTCTCCGCACCTTGTTTCTCGCCGGCGAGCGCTGTGATCCGGACACGGTTCACTGGGCGCAGGCGAAGCTCGGCGTACCCGTCGTCGATCACTGGTGGCAGACCGAGACCGGCTGGCCGATCGCTGCCAACTGCCGCGGGTTGACGCCGCTGCCGGTCAAGCCCGGCTCCGCGAGCGTACCGGTGCCCGGCTACGACGTGCAGGTATTGGACGATGCCGGCGCACCGGTCGCCGCCGGGAAGATCGGCAACATCGTGATCCGCCTGCCGTTGCCGCCGGGCACGCTCACCACCCTGTGGCAGAACGATGCGGGTTACCGCGACAGCTACCTCAGTCGCTATTCGGGCTACTACCTGACCGGCGATGCCGGTTACATCGATGGCGAAGGCTACGTATGGATCATGTCCCGCATCGATGACGTGATCAACGTGGCCGGACACCGCTTGTCGACCGGCGGAATGGAAGAGGTGCTCGCCGGCCACCCGGACGTCGCCGAATGCGCGGTCATCGGCGTCGCCGATGCACTCAAGGGCCAGCTTCCCCTTGGCCTCGTGGTGCTGAAGGCCGGAGTCGATCGCCCGCAGGCGCAGGTGCTCCAGGAACTCGTGGAGCGGGTACGGCAGCACATCGGTGCGGTCGCCGCGTTTCGCCACGTCGCGATCGTCGCCCGCCTGCCCAAGACCCGCTCCGGCAAGGTGCTGCGCGCGACCATGCGGGCGATTGCGGACTCCCAGACCTACAACGTGCCAGCGACGATCGATGATCCGCGTACGCTCGAGGAGATCGCCGAGGCGCTCAGGACTCTCGGCTACGGTCACTGAGCCTGAGGCTGCATCACGATATTGGCGTTGCGGCTCTGCGGCGGCCCATGGCTCGCCACGAAGCTCAGCAGCGTGCAGCGGCCGCTTCCCGGCACGACCACCGCGCTCCGGCTGTCGATGTTGTCCGAGCCCCGCGTATCGAATGACAGCGAGTTCGTGGCGCGAAGCCCGTGACAGGCGTGCGCAAAGCGTGCATAGAACCACCGCAGGTCGAGCGCCTGCAGCCACAGTCCCCGCTCGCCGTCGGCCAGCCAATCGCGCAACCGCGCGCGATCGAGGAAAGCAGCGGCCGAATCGACATCGTCCAGATAGGTCCCCGCGACGGTCGCCGTCATGGGTGACAGCGCCAGGACGCCCGCGACCATGGCAGTGCGACAGGTTGGCAAAAAGCTCATGAGATCTCCTCCGCGTGAGGCCCGTAGCCGGAAATCGAGTGGGCCCTCATCACGGAAATCGTATTTGCCGCCCTGAAGACGACATGCGGCTGCCCAGGGTGCTAGCCTCGCCGCCAGCTCCGGGAGGGAGGGTGCAACACATGCGCAGACTCGCACTGGTGTTGCTGGTCGGTTTCATCTGCCTGGCCGGTGGCTTCTACGCCGGATCCGAGGCGTGTCAAAGGGCGCGGACAGCCAGCGCGCAGGCAGCACTGCATCGCGCGCGCGAGGCCATGACGGTCGGCCGGCGCGATGAGGCGCTGGAGTACGCCTTCGCCGCGCTCGATCGGGATCCGGATCTGTCTGTAGGCTACGAGGTGGCCGGTGACGCCGTCGCAACGCAGCAGCACAACGAACTGGCGCGCCACTTCTACCGCGCGGCGCTCGGTGGGAGTGGCCAGTCTGGGCGCGCGCGAGTGCAAGCGAAGCTCGCCGCGCTCAGCGCAGACCCTTGAATCTGGGAACCGTCGTAGGCCCGGAGTCCCATGGTCGGGACGGTGTGTGGTTGTAGACTGATACCATGTCGCGGCAATTCGCTGCTCGAGGAGTCGGCTACCGCAGCCTCCTGATTTGCGTGGTCGCAGCACTCGCGACGGGTGCTGCCGCGCAGGAGACCGGGATTGCGCCGAAAGGTGCCGCAGTCCCGGCGCCGCAAGCCCCCAGGTCAGCCGCTCACGAGCGTCCGCGCGTCGCTCTCGCGCTCGCCGGCGGCGGGGCACGAGGCGGGGCGCACATTGGGGTGCTGAAGGTCCTGGAGGAGCTTCGCGTTCCCATCGATTGCATCGCCGGGACCAGCATGGGAGCCCTCGTCGGCGGCGGCTACGCCTCCGGAATGCCCGCCGCGCAGATCGAGCAATTCGTCAAGAAGGTCGACTGGAAATCGGTCGTCGCCGGTGTCGGCAGCCGCCACCTCATGCCCGCTGAGCAGAAGCGCTTCAACGAAAGCGGCGGCTCGATCGAGTTGGGGCTCAAGGGCGGCAAGATCATTCCCCCCAGCGGGCTCGTCGCATCGAGCCGGATCGAGGACGTGCTCCGCGCTTACGTGGCCAAGGCCCGCGCCGTCGCGGATTTCGACCGGCTTCCCATACCCTACCGGGCGGTCGCGACCGACATGCTGACCGGCAAGATGGTGGTGCTCGATCATGGTGACATCGCGACAGCCATGCGGGCGAGCATGGCGATCCCCGGGGCGTTCGCACCCGTCGTCACGGACCAGTTCGTCCTCTCGGACGGCTATGTCGTGCGCAATCTGCCGATCGATGTCGCACGCGAGCTGTGCGGCGATGTCGTCATCGCGGTGAACCTCGCCAAGCAGAACGCGACTCCCGGGCAGCTGGTCGGCCCGGCGAGCCTGATCTCGCGCAGCAGCGACATCATGATGGAAGCGAATGAGCTCGCGCAGCTGCAGACGCTGACCGATCGCGATATCCGTATCGATGTCGAGCTGGAGGGGTTCAGCTCGGCGGATTTCGAGCGCACGGCGGAAATGATCCCGCGCGGCGAGAAGGCTGCCCGGGCCGTGGCGGCGAAGCTCGCCACGCTGTCCGTGTCCCCAGCGGAATACGCCGCATGGCGCAGCCGCGTGACCGTGAGCCAGAACCTCGAGATCCGCGTCGCGGACGTCCAGATCCGCGGCCTCAAATACGTCAATCCGGAGTACCTGCGCACGCTGCTCCGGGTCCGTGCCGGCGACACGGTCGACATTGCAGCGATCAGTCGCGATGCCGCTCGGCTCGCCGTGCTCGATGATCTGGACAACGTCGAGTACCGCTTCGAAGGCAACCCGGATAACCCGGTGCTGGTGTGGAAGCCGCGCGAGAAGCAGATCGGGCCGGACGTGCTGCGGCCGAGCATGGGGATCTACTTCGCCGGAAGCGGCGAGCTGCGTTTCCAGCTCGAGGTGCAGTATGTGCGCCGCTGGCTGAACGCATACGGCGGTCAATGGCGCAACCAGGTCCAGCTCGGCACCTCGACGTCCTTCACCACGAGCCTCTACCAGCCGCTGGAGACAGCTCAGACCTTCTTTGTCGAGCCGGGGGCGCTCGCCGGACGCTCCATCGAGGACATCTACAACGACTACCGGCGCATCGCCCAGTATTTCTTCATCGACTACGGCGGCCGGGTGGATTTCGGCGTGAACCTCGGGTCGAACAGCCAGCTTCGGGCCGGCTACTGGGCAGACCGGCGCCGTGTCGAGGTTGACACCGGTACCTCACTGCTCCCGACCGGTGCGTTCACCGACGCGGGGCTCACCGCTGCGGGTTTTTTCGACAACCGTGATGCATCGACCTTCGCGAGCCGCGGCACGGCGGCCGAGATCCAGTACTTCAGATCAGACAGCGGTCTTGGCGCCGAGCGCAACTGGGAGACACTCGAGGCTGCAGCGCGCCAGGTGTTCGTTGCCGGCGTGACGACAATGTGGCTGACAGCGGCCGGGGGCTCGGACCTTGGCAGCACACTGCCGGCGGATCGGGCATTCTCACTTGGCGGCCCGCAGAGTTTCCCCGGCTACTCTCCCGGGGAGGTGCGCGCCGGCAAGTACTACACCGTGCAGGGCACTTTTCTCTGGCGAGTCGCAGACATCCTGCCGATCCTGAATCAGGCCTTGTACGGCGGGTTGGGGGTTGAGGGTGGTCACGTGTACGAACGGGTCGACACCGTGCCGGATGGAAGCCTGTACGGAGTGTCGGTTTATATCGGTGGACGCACCCCCGTTGGGACCGTCACGGTGGGAGTGGGCAAGACGACCGGATCGTGGGCCGGCTGGATCACGCTCGGAACTCCGGTCGGCTCCGGGTCGATTCTCGACCACCCGATTTTCCGCTGAGCACGTGATGGTCACCGAGGAATCTTCCATCCGTCCCCCAGCATCGATCACGCGGCGCACCGCAAGTGCGGTCGGCCTGCTCGTCATTGGCCTGCTGATGCTCGGGGTGAGCGGCTGGGGAGTACTGGCACTGCACTACTGGGACCATGCCAATGCGACGCTGCGCGACGCGCTCGCCGCTGCCTGGGCTCTCGCTTCGCTCGCCTTCATCGTCGGCTTCTCACTGCGGCGCTGGCGCTGGCGGTCGCTCGCGGCCTTCACGGCTTTGTTCGCCCTGTTGCTCACCGCCTGGAGCACACTCCCGCCGTCCAACGATCGTGAGTGGGAGCCGGAGAACGCAGTGCTGGCGTACGCGGATATCGATGGCGAGCGCGTCACGCTGCACAACATCCGCAACTTCGATTACCGCACCGAGACCGATTTCACTCCGCTGTATTACGATCGCAGCTTCGATTTGCGGCAGCTCGAGACCGTGGATATGTTCACGGTCTACTGGATGGGCCCGACCATCGCGCACGTTTTCCTGAGCTTTGGCTTCACGGACGGCGCGCACGTGGCGTTCTCCATCGAGACTCGGCGCGAGAAAGGCCAGGCGTACTCCTCGATCGCGGGCTTCTTCCGGCAATACACGCTCTACTACGCCGTTGGGGATGAGCGCGATATCGTGCGGGTTCGCACCAACTACCGGCACGACCCGAGCGAGCAGGTCTATCTGTACCGGCTGCGCGGCAGTGAGGCCGGGGCGAAGCGTCTGTTGCTGGCGTATCTGCGGGAGATCAACGCACTCAAGCAGCACGCCGATTGGTACAACACGCTCACGAGCAACTGCACCAACAGCATCTGGTTCCTGGCGCGGCTCAACCCGGGGCACGTGCCGTATGCATGGAAGGTGCTCGTGAGCGGCTACCTGCCGGAGTATCTCTACGAGCAGGGCAGGCTGGATACGAGCATGCCCTTCGCCGAGCTGCAGCGGCGGGCCTACATCAACCCGCTCGCCCAGGCGGCGGACCAAGCCGAGGACTTCTCACAGCGGATCCGTGCCGGCCAGCCGTAGCCGACTTACGACGATGCAGGCTCGTGGCAACCGCTGCTGGCCGCTGTGGTGGCGTTCAGTCCGACATCCGTGAGGCGAGATGCCCCTGGGACGAGCAGCATCCACCCGACGCATCCCCTCGCATACACTCCGCGCGTGGCGTAGCAGTAACTGACGGAGGATGAGCTCATGCCAATGCGGGGACGGACGGGGCTGGCTGAAGCGGCAGCGGCAATCGTGCTGCTGGCGCCCTGCGGTGTTACACACGCCGACGACGCAGCAACGACAGCGAGCGGTGCGCTGCATGACGGGCAGAGGGATTTCGATTTTCTGATCGGCTCGTGGAAGATTCACCTGAAGAAGCGACTGCACCCGCTGAGTGGCTCGAACGAGTGGGTGGAGTTCGATGGCACGGTGGTCTGCCGCACGATCTGGAACGGTCTCGCGGAGGTCGAGGAGTTCAATGTCGACAGCCCGGAGAAGAGTATTTTCATCAAGGGTGTGGCCGTTCGACTCTACAACCCCAAGACACGCCAGTGGACCATCTATTGGGCCAACAGCAAGAACGGTGCTTTTGATCCGCAAGCCCAAGTCGGTCAGTTCACCGGTGGACACGGCGAGTTCTATGGTCAGGATACGCTCGAGGGCAAGCCGATCTACGTTCGCTGGACGTGGTCCAACATCACCTCGCCCGCGCCACATTTCGAGCAGGCCTATTCCGAGGATGGCGGTAAGAACTGGGAGGTGAACTGGATCACCGAGCAGACGCGCATGGCGGGCGCGCCGTCGCAGAGTCGGTGAGAACCACCGTCGTTTCACGACCCTGACAATTCCGCGGTCGACCCGGGGGACCAGACCGGGCGCCTGCTGGCGCTCGATGGGCGGCCGTCTTCGTCAGCATCAAACTCGGGATTGCAGTGACTGGTCCAGGGCATCGAGCAGCAGGTCGGCGTGCTGCGGCTCGAGCGTGAGCGGCGAGCGGATCTTCAGCACGTTGGCGTTGCGGCCCGTTGAACCGACGAGCACGCCGCGCCGGCACATGCCGTTCACGATGCGCCTCGTCTCGGCAGAGCCGTTGAAGCCACTTGCGGCGCTGGCGCCAAGCTCCACACCGATGAATAACCCCGAGCCGCGGACCTCGCGAATGGCATCGTGGCGCTGCGCGAGCTGCCGCAGACCGCGCCGCAGGTACTCGCCGGTGCGCCGTGCATTCTCCAGCAGATTCTCACCGTGGATCACCTGCAGCACGGCGAGCGCTACGGCGCAGGACACGCTGTTGCCACCGTAGGTGTTGAAATAGTGTCTGCCTTTGGCGAACTCGGCAAACACACTGGCGCGACCCGCGACGGCGGCGATCGGGTGGCCGTTACCCATGGGTTTGCCCATGGTGACCAGGTCCGGAACGATGCCGTGCCGCTGCAAGCCCCACATCGCCTCGCCCAAGCGGCCGAAGCCGGGCTGCACCTCATCGGCGATGAAGAGCCCGCCAGCCTCGTGCACTCTGCGCACCGCATCGGCGAGGAAGCCTCGGGGCTCCGCCACCACGCCATCGCTCGAGAAAATGGTGTCCACCAGCATGGCAGCGAGCCGCACGCCATCGGCCTGCATGCGCTCGAGGCACCGGCCGACCTGCGCGCCGAAGGCGGCACCGCCAGCGGCGCCGAGTGGCGATGGCACGGTGTAGACGCCGGGCCCGAGCGGGCCGCCGTCTTCCGGTGACATGCCGGCGATGACATCGGTGGCACCGTGGTAGGCGAACTCGGTGACGATGAAACCGCTGCCACCGGTCACGGCCTTGCTGATACGCACCGCGAGATCGTTGGCCTCGCTCCCCGTGCAGGTGAATACCGTGCTGCCGAGCTCCGACGGCAGGGTCGCGAGCAGCTCCTCGGCGAGCTGCAGCGGCTGCTCGGCGAGATAGCGCGTATGGGTGTTGAGGGTACGCGCCTGGCGCGCGAGCGCTTCGACGACCTGCGGGTGGCAGTGGCCTACGACGGGCACATTGTTGTAGGCGTCCAGGTACCGCCGCCCACTTTCGTCGTACATCCACACTCCCTCCGCACGCACGATCTGCAGCGGCTGCTCGTAGAAGAGCCGGTAGGTGGGAGCCAGCACGCGCGCGCGGCGTGCCAGGAGCGCGGCGTGGTTTCCCGGTGGAGTCGTCACAAACTGCTTCCCTCGCGCGACAGTTCCGCGGCCAACTGCAGCCGCGCTCGGATGAAATCCGCACCGAGCGGGCGGTAATGCTCGCCCGCGGGGTTGCAGTGCAGATGCCATTCGTGCACTACGACGTTCGCAACGAGCCGCGCGGCGACCAGCGTAGCGAGCAAGGCGAGCTCCTGATGCGAGAGCGGCACGCTCTCATGATACGCGTTGGCTACATCGCGTACCGACGCGGCAGCTTCGTCGCTCCCGGCGCTGCAATCCTCCGGTATGTGCTCGGCGGCCGTCACCGCGACATCTGCGATCACGGCGGTGTACGTCATGTCGCCGAAATCGATGATGCCCGTCACCGCCCCGGTCTCCGCCACCAGGATGTTCTTCGGATTCAGGTCGTTATGGACGATCTGATGGCGCAGCTGCGGGAGCTGCGACTCGATGCGCGGCACGATGCGCTCGAGCACGGCTAAGGCCTCCCGCCGACAAGGGAAATCCGGCTGCTGATCGAGGAGCCTTGTGAGGTGCGCGGCATGGCGCACGTCCCAGACGATCGCGCGGTGTGCGGCCGGATGGTCGAAGGTGCGCAGCGCGCGGACGAGCCGCCCACCGAGCCGCCCGCACTCCTCGCGCATCCGCTGCGAGCGATGGGTACGGCCGAGCGGTCGACCGGGAAGATAGGTGAGGAGGCGGGCCGTGCGTTCGATCCGCTGATCGTCGATGAAACGGATGCGGCTATGGCCGCCGCGCGCGCGCACGACGCGCGGACATGGCAGGTCAGGATCCTGGCTTTCCAGATGGAGCAGCGCCGCCGTGGTGAGGTCGGTGACCGCTGGGTTCTCGGCCGGGTGAGCGACCTTCAAAACATAATCCACGCCACCGGCGGCGGTCATTTTGAAGTTCTCATCACGCTCCCCCGTCAGCCGCACGGCGCGCGTTTCCAGGCCGTAGCACTCGCTCACGAGGCTGATGGCGCGCGCGAGTGGCAGCGGCAGCCCGCGCATCACCATCGTCGCCATGAAGGCGTCAACATCACCTGCCATCGGTCATCCGGTCGAGTTGGTGGCTATGTTTCGCTTTTTGACTCAGCCACTTACGCGCGTCAATGCGATTGTGACCCGACGCCGGGCCTGAGGCACCCGGGAGGGGACTCCGCGGGCACACAAGGTTTTGTTTCTCAATTGATTTCCGGAGGAGGGCGCGAGCAAGATAACCGCGGTCGGCGACGAATCGGGGTAGTACCCGCGCGCGGCCATCTGCGCGCTTCCGCCGCGAGAGCCTGGCAATACGAAGGAGAAGCCCGTGATCCCCCCGTCATTCGAATACTACGCTCCGCGCTCGATCGGCGAGGCGCTCTCGCTCCTCTCGAGGCTCGGGAGCGAGTCGAAACTGCTGGCCGGTGGTCATAGCCTTCTGCCGATGATGAAGCTGCGCTTTGCGCAGCCGGCGCACCTCATCGACCTCAATCGCATCCCCGACCTGCGCGGCATCCGTGAGGAGGGCGGCGAGCTCGTCGTCGGTGCGATGACCACCGAGGCCGAGCTGATCGGGTCATCGCTCATCAGGAACAAGGTGCCACTCCTCGCCGAGGGTGCCGGCTCGATCGCCGACCCCCAGGTACGTTACCGGGGAACGATTGGCGGGGACATTTCGCACGGCGATCCGGGGAACGACCATCCTGCGATCATGCTGGCCCTCGATGCCGCGTTCGTGCTGACCGGTCCCAAGGGCCAGCGCACCGTCAAGGCGGACGGATATTTCCTCGGGCTGTACCAGACACAGCTTGCCGCCGATGAGATCCTCACTCAGATCCGCATTCCCATCCCGGCGGCCGGCAGCGGCTGGTCGTACCAGAAGCTCAAGCGCAAGACCGGCGACTTCGCGACGGCCGCCGCGGCAGTGATGCTCCAAATGAATGGCGGCAGAGTTGCGCGCGTCGCCATCGGCCTCACCAACCTCGCACCGACGGCGCTCCGCGCCCACGACGCGGAAGCGGCGCTCACCGGCAGGGCCCTCAACGAAGTGAGCCTCGGCGAAGCGGCACGTCTCGCCATGAGCATCTGCAATCCAACCCCCGACCAACGCGGAGACGTGGCGTACAAGACCGCGATGTGCGGGGAGATGACGCGCCGCGCACTGCAGGCGGCGGCCGCCCGCGCCACAGGCTGAGCGGGCAAACGAGGAGCGAGTCGTGGCAAAAACACACCCGGTATCTTTTAAATTGAATGGCAAGCCGGTTGCGGTCGAGGTCGAAGCGCGCGAGCTCCTCATCTACACGCTGCGCGAGAGGCTCGCCCACACCGGGCCGCACATCGGCTGCGAGACCTCGCACTGCGGCGCCTGTACCGTCGATTGCAACGACATGTCGGTGAAGTCCTGTACGGTCCTCACGGTGCAGTGCGAGGGAGCGGAGGTGCTCACGGTCGAGGGGCTGGAGCGCGGCGGCGTCCTGCATGCCCTGCAGCAGGCCTTCCACGAGCAGCACGGCCTGCAGTGTGGCTACTGCACTCCAGGCATGCTGGTACGTGCCTACCGCCTGCTGCAGGAAAATCCCAACCCGAGCGAGCAGGAGATCCGCTACGGCATGTCCGGGAATCTGTGCCGGTGCACCGGTTATCAGAACATCGTGAAGGCGGTGCAGGCGGCGGCGCGCAAGCTGGCCGCGGCTCCGGCCGCGGCCTGAGGGCTCGAGGGGCGAAGCGGAGGCAACACCATGGCTGACCCGGCGGAACTCACAGAGCGCGAGCAGAAACTTCAGGGCCTCGGCAGCGCCATGCTGCGCCGGGAGGACGCGCGCTTCATTCGCGGACAAGGCACCTACATCGACGACATCAAGCTTCCGGGGATGCTGTTCGGCGCGATCGTGCGCAGTCCCTATGCGCACGCCCGCATCACCGCGATCAACAAAACAAAGGCCCTGACATCTCCGGGCGTCATCGCGGTGTTGACGGCGGAGGACCTCAAGCCCGTCAAGCTGCACTGGATGCCGACCGCCGGTGGCGACGTGCAGGCGGTGCTGGCCGATGAGAAGGTCTGCTTTCAATACCAGGAAGTGGCGATGGTGCTGGCGAGCGACCGCTACGCGGCCTACGACGGTGCGGCGCTGGTCGAGGTCGAGTACGAGGAGCTGCCGGCCATCACCGATCCGAAACAGGCACTGACTGCCGGCGCGCCGGTCATCCGCGAGGACATTGCCGACCGCAAGGAGGTCGGTCACGGGCCGCGCACCCATCCCAACCACATCTTCACCTGGGAGGCGGGCAACCAGGCGGCGGCGGACGCGGCCTTTGCCGGCGCGGCGGTGACGGTGCGCGAAGAGATCCTCAACCCGCGCGTCCATCCCTGTCCGCTCGAGACCTGCGGATGTGTCGCCTCCTTCAACAAGGCGACCGGCTACCTCACCGTCTATGTGACCTCGCAGATTCCGCACCTGTTCCGGACGGTGCTGGCGATGCTTTCGGGCATTCCCGAAAGCAAGATCCGCGTGGTCGGCGGCGATATCGGCGGCGGCTTCGGCAACAAGGTGCCGATCTACCCGGGCTACGTGGTGGCGACGGTCGCTTCGATCGTGACCGGCGTGCCGGTCAAATGGATCGAGTCGCGCATCGACAACCTTTCAACGACCGGCTTCGCGCGCGACTACCACTGTGTCGGTGAGCTCGCGGCCGACCGGGACGGCCGCATCAAGGGACTGCGCTTCACCGCGCTGGCGGATCATGGTGCCTTCAATTCGCACGTTTCCGCCAGCAAGCTACCCGCCGGTTTGTTCTCGATCTGCACCGGCTCGTACGCGATCCCGAACGCTTACTGCCGCGTGGATGCGGTGTATACCAACAAGGCACCGGGCGGCGTCGCCTATCGCTGCTCGCTGCGCGTGACCGAGGCAGTCTATCTCATCGAGCGCATGATGGATGTGCTCGCGCAGGAGGTCGGCGTCGACAAGGCCGAGATCCGCCGCCGCAATTTCGTGAAGCCGGAGCAGTTCCCGTACACCACCGCCTTGGGGTGGACTCTCGACAGCGGCGCCTATCAGGCGGCTCTCGACAAGGTGCTGAAGGCGGTCGACTACGAAGGGCTGCGCCGCGAGCAGGCGGCAAAACGCGCCGACCCAAACTGCCCGACGCTCATGGGTATCGGCATCTCGACCTTCACCGAAATCGTCGGCGCCGGTCCCACCAAAGTCTGCGACATCCTCGGCATTGGCCTCTTCGACAGTTGCGACATCCGCGTCCACCCGACCGGGGCGGTGATCGCGCGGCTCGGCACCATGAGCCAGGGACAGGGGCACGCGACCACGTACGCGCAGATCATCGCCACCGAGCTGGGACTCCCGGCGAGCGACATCGTGATCGAGGAGGGCGATACCGACAAGGCGCCCTACGGCGCGGGGACCTGGGGCTCGCGCTCGACTCCGGTTGCGGGTGCCGCCGCGGCGCAGGCGGCGCGCAAGATCCGCGACAAGGCACGCAAGATCGCCGCACACCTGCTGGAGGTGGGCGAGAACGAGCTCGAGTGGGAGATCGATCGCTTCAAGGTGAAAGGCAGCCCCAGCCAGGCGAAGACCATGAAGGAGATCTGCCTCATCGCGCACACCGGCAACCTCCCGGGCGGAATGGAGCAGGGCCTCAACGCGGTTTCCTACTATGATCCGCCCAACCTGACCTACCCCTTCGGGGCCTACCTGTGCGTGGTCGACATCGACAAGTTTACCGGTGAGACCCGGGTGCGGCGCTTCTACGCGCTCGATGACTGCGGCACGCGCATCAACCCGATGGTCATCGAAGGGCAGATCCACGGCGGGTTGACCGAGGCTTTCGCGGTGGCCCTGGGTCAGCAGCTGCCCTTCGATGAGAATGGCAACCATCTCGGCAACAGTCTCCTCGACTACTTCGTGCCGACCGCGGTCGAGACTCCTCGCTGGGAGACCGACCACACGGTCACGCCCTGTCCGCATCACCCGATCGGCGCCAAGGGCGTGGCGGAATCACCGCATGTCGGCGGCATTCCCTGCTTCAGCAACGCCGTCATCGATGCGTTCGCGCACCTCGGCGTCACGCATATGGACATGCCGCACAGCGCCTGGCGTGTGTGGCAGAAATGCCAAGCGCTAGGCGTCAACAAGCGCGCCGGGTCGTGATTGAAGGTCAGCCTCGAAAGAGCGTTCCCCATGCCGGCGCCGGCCGAGCGGGCCTGGGAGCTGCTGCGGGACATCGAGCGGCTCGCCGCCTGCATGCCGGGTGCGCGCATCACAGAGCGCATTGACGAGCGGCACTACAAGGGCACTGTGGCGGTGCGTTTCGGGCCCGCCAACCTGTCATTTCGCGGCGAGCTCGAGCTCGCCGCGATCGACCCGGCGACCCGCACACTGCGCCTGCTCGGCAAGGGAACCGACAGCAGCGGGGGTTCCGCCGCGTCGCTCGATCTCACCGCCCACATCGACGCGATCGATGCCGCTTGCTCCAGTCTCCTGGGCCGTAGCGAGGTGTCCTTGAGTGGCAGAGTGGCCACCTTCGGCGGTCGCATGGCGGACGCCGTTGCCGAGCAGGTCCTGCGGCAATTCGCCGCCAATTTTTCGGCAGTGCTCGAGAAGCAAGCGACTCCGGGCGCCGTGGCGACGGCGCCGGGGAGCGAGACCGTGACGGCCGCGTCTCCGGCGGCAGGCGAGGAAACCTCGCTCAACGGACTCGCGCTGCTCTGGGCCATCGTGCGCGGCTGGCTGCGTGGCCTCCTCGGCGGGAGGGGCGCGTGAGCGTCAGTGCGCGCGCCCATGAGCTCGCTGCGCTACAGGTGGAGCTGGCGCGCGGCGGCTACATCGCCGAAGCGCCGCTCGCCGCGGCACTGCTGCTGATGCAGGACCTCGGCAGGCCCTTGCTGCTCGAAGGCGATGCGGGTGTCGGCAAGACCGAGGTCGCCAAGGTGCTCGCGAGCGTCCGCCATGCACGACTGATCCGCCTGCAGTGCTATGAAGGACTCGATGCGCACACGGCGATGTACGAATGGAACTACCAGCGGCAGCTGCTCGCCATCAAGCTGCTCGAGGAGGACGAGCGCGGCATCGCCGAGAAAGAGCAGGACATCTTCTCCGAGCGCTACCTGCTCAAGCGGCCGCTGCTCGAGGCCATCAGTGCCGAGACGGCCGCGGTGCTGCTGATCGATGAGATCGATCGCGCCGATGAGGCCTTCGAGGCATTCCTGCTCGAGCTGCTGTCGGATTTCCAGCTGTCGATCCCCGAGCTCGGCACCATCCGCGCCACCACCCGGCCGCTCGTGGTGATCACCTCCAACGGTACGCGCGAGCTCTCCGATGCATTGCGGCGGCGCTGCCTGTACCAGTACATCGACTATCCGGACTACGAGAAGGAGCTGGCGATCGTGCGCACCAGGGCGCCGGAGGTGGCAGCCCAGCTGGCACGGCAGATCGTCGCGTTCGTGCAGGCGGCGCGCCACATGGATCTCAAGAAAAAGCCGGGCATCGCCGAGACGCTCGACTGGACGGCGGCGCTGCTGCGCCTCGATATCACGACCATCGACGTCGGTGGCGCCGAGCGCATCATGGAAAGCCTGAGCGCGCTGATCAAGACGCGCGAGGATCGCGTGGCATTTCCACTCGAAGTCGTGGCACGACTGGCGGCAGCATGCTGATGCCACCGGCAAGCATGGCGGCGCTCGATCTGCGCAGCGTGCAACGGCTCGCCGGGTTCGCCGGTTTCCTGCGCGCCAATGGCTTCGCCGTCGGCGGTGGGGATGCCGTCGAGGTGTTGCGCACGGCCGAGCGCGTCGGCGTGCTCGATGCGCGCGTACTGCGCTGGTCGTTGCAGGCCCTGCTGTGCGGGCGGAGCGACGAATGGCAGCGCTTCGACGAACTGTTCGATGCCTGGTTTCTCCCGCCGAACGCCTGGCAAGCTGCTGCGCCAGGCAGTCAGCGACGCGAACACTCGGACACACGTGCGGCAGGCGGCGCGAGCGCACGCGCCAGCGGCGGGGAACGCGATGCCCGGCGAGCGTCCTACGTCGCGAGTGACCGGGAGGCGCTCGGGTCGACCGATTTTCGCGCCCTCACGCGGCGCGATGAGCTGCTCGCGATCGAGGTGCTGATGCGTCGCTTCGCGCGGCGCCTGAAGCATGTGCGGCTGCGTCGCGAAGCACGCGCACGGCACGGGCGGCGGCTCGATCTCGCCGCGACGATAAGGCGCAGCGTCGGGAGCGGCGGCACGCCGCTGCGGCTTGCGTGGCGCCGTCAGCGCCGTGTCCGGCCGCGCCTGGTGCTGCTCATCGATGTCAGTCGTTCGATGGCGCCGTACAGCTTCTTCTACCTGCGGCTGGCACGGGCATTGAGTGCCGAGTTGACGGACATCCGCAGTTTCATCTTTCACACCCACCTTACTGCCGTGTCGGATCCGCTGCAGGAGCGGGACCCGCATCGCGCGCAGCGACGACTGCAGGTCATCGCGCAGGGCTGGGCGGGGGGTACGCGCATCGGCGCGAGCCTCGCGCAGTTCAACCGCGAGCACGCACCGCGCTGCGTGCACTCCCGCACCGCGGTCATCATCGTCAGCGACGGTTACGACACCGGCGAGCCGGGGCAGCTGTCGGCCGCGCTCGCGGCGCTGCGCCGGCGAGCGCGACGCATCGTGTGGCTGAACCCGCTGTGCGCTCGACCGGACTACACGCCGGTGAGCCAAGGCATGCAGGCGGCGCTGCCGCATCTCGATCTGCTCGCCGCGGGGGCCGACCTCGTCAGTCTCGAGGCGGAGCTGCCGCGGATCCTCGAGGCACTGCGATGAGCGACCTCGCGAGCGAGCTGTTTGCCGCCGCACAGCGCCTGCAGCAGCAGGGCGAGCCGTACGCACTCGTCAGCGTAGTGCGTACCCAGGCGCCCACCTCGACGCGTGCCGGCGACAAGGCACTGGTCACGGCACAGGGCATCGTGCACGGCTGGATCGGCGGTGGCTGTGCACAACCTGCGGTGCTGCACACGGTGCGCCAGGCGTTGCAGGATGGCCGCGCACGCCTCATTCGCGTCGCACCGGCAGATGAGGAGCCATCGCGGGAAGCGGAGTCAGCGCCTGGCGAGACGCTCGAGTTCGGTATGGGCTGCCATTCGGGCGGGACGATCGAGCTGTTCATCGATCCGATCCTGCCGCCGACCAGGCTGGTCGTCATCGGCGATTCGCCCGTCGCGGTGGCGCTCGCCGGGCTCGCCCCGCGCGTTGGGCTGCCGGTTACCGTGATCGCGCGCGGGGCCGACCCGCAGCGCTTCGCGGACGCCAGCCAGCTCATCGACAACGACGAGCCGACAACGGTTGCGGGCCAGGTGGCGGCCGGCAGCTGGGTCGTGGTTGCAACTCAGGGACGTCGCGACCTGCCGGGATTGCGCGTGGCTCTGTCGTTGCAAGCCGCGAAAGTATGGCTGGTGGCGAGTGTCCGCAAGGCGCAGGCGCTGCGCGAGGCACTGCTTGCCGCGAATTGCGATCCGCAGGCGGTGAGCGCCATCATCGCGCCCGCGGGGCAGCCGATCGGCGCGCAGACACCCGAGGAGATCGCGCTGTCGGTACTCGCGGCGGTCGTTGCCGCGCGGCGCGCCGGGCGGGCGACGCTCGATGCTGCAACTCCGACCGAGTGCTGCGGTCACTGACATGGGCTGTCTTCTCAAGGGCGCAAGCGGTCTCTACAGCCGCATGACCATCGGTGCCGTGCTGCTGGCAGCGGGTGCAGGCCGGCGCATGGGGGGACGGCCCAAGGCATTGCTCGAGCTCGGTGGCGTGCCACTGGTGCTGCGCCAGCTGATCGCCTTGTCGGACGCCGGGGTCGACGAACTGGTTATTGTCCTCGGACATCACGCGCAGCAGATCCTCCCCGTGATCGAGCACTTTCCGCTCACGGTGGTGCACAACCCGTCCCCCGACGACGGCCAGGTGTCATCGCAACGGCTCGGCCTCGCCGCGCTCAATCCACATCTCGATGCAGTGCTCATCGCCCTCGCGGATCAGCCGCTCATCGGCGAACAGGACATTACCTCGCTCATCGGTGCATTCAAGAAACGTCCCGATGGGACTGCCGTGGTGGTGCCGCGTGTCGCCGGTCAGCCGGGCAATCCGGTGATTTTCAGCGAAGTGGTCCGTGAGCAGATCCTGGCGGGCGAGAGCGGCGTCGGTTGCCGGCAATGGCGTGCGGCCAATCCGCGCGCGGTACACCACTTCGACACCGACAGTAACCGCTTCATCGTCGACCTCGACACCCCGGTGGACGTCGAGCTCTTCGAGCGCAATACCGGCCACGCGCTGCGCTGGCCTGCCGGCGTCGCCGCATGAGTAGCCATGCCATCCCCGCGCCCGCGCGGCGCCTGCGCGCGGGAATCGTGGGCGGCGGTCGTGGCGCATTCATCGGGGCCGTGCATCGCATCGCGGCGGAGCTCGACGGTCAGTCCCAGGTCGTCGCGGGGGCGATGTCGTCCGATCCGCGGATTGCACGCGAGAGTGCCGCCGGGTGGTTCCTCGCGCGCAGCTACGCGTCGTATCAGGAAATGGCAGCGACCGAGGCGGCCGATGCGAACGGCATCGACTTCGTGATCGTCGCGACGCCGAATGATCTGCACTATCCGGTCGCGCGAACCTTCCTCGAGGCGGACATTCACGTCATCTGTGACAAGCCGCTCGCCCTCACCGTGGCCGAGGGCGAGGAGCTGGTGCGGCTCGTCGAAGCCGGCCCGACGCTGTTCGCGCTCACCCATCCCTACACGGGCTATCCCGCGGTCCGCGAGGCACGGGAGATGGTGCGTGGCGGACGCCTGGGCGAGATTCGCTTGTGTCTGGTCGAGTACACGCAGGACTGGTTGATGGAGCCGCTCGAGCGCCGCGGCAACAAGCAGGCGGCCTGGCGAACGGATCCGGCACGCGCCGGGCTCGGCGGCTGCGTGGCCGACATCGGCACCCACGCGGCGAACCTCCTCGAGTACGTCACCGGTCGCCGCATCGAGGCGGTCTGCGCGGATCTGAGTTCCTTCGTGGAAGGAAGGCGGCTCGATGATGACGCCCACATGATGCTGCGAGTCGAAGGCGGGGCGAAGGGAACCCTGGTCTGCTCACAGGTCGCCTGCGGCGAGGAGAACCGCCTGTCGCTGCGCGTTTACGGATCGCAGGCCGGACTCGAGTGGCACCAGGAAGAGCCGAATACGCTGCTGTTCAAACCCGCTGGCCGCCCCTGGGAGCGTTGGCGGACGGGACACGCCTATATGGGCGCCGCAGCGCAGGCGGCGACGCGCGTGCCGCCAGGGCATCCCGAAGGCTATCTCGAGGCGTTCGCCAACATCTATCGCGGCTTCATGCAGGATGTGCGGCGGGTCGCGATCGGTCAGCCGCCGCTGCGCGATTACCCCGGGGTGCACGAGGGCCTGCGCGGCCTGCGCTTCGTCGCGCAGGCTGTGGCGAGCTCGCGCGCCGGATCGCTGTGGCAGAACCTGTAGGTTGCGAGGAAAGAGCGAGTGAGCGGCACAATCCGATTGCGGCTCTGCGTGATGATGTTCCTGCAGTTCTTCATCTGGGGCGGCTGGTTCGTCACCATGGGGAGCTATCTCGCGGCGAATCTGCACGCGAGCGGCGCGCAGACCGGGCTCGCCTATTCCACCCAGTCCTGGGGCGCGATCATTGCCCCCTTCGTCGTCGGGCTCATTGCCGACCGTTATGTCAACGCCGAGCGGCTGCTCGGCGCCCTGCACATCGCCGGCGGCATACTCATGTATGCGCTGTTCAGCGCGCGGGACTTCGGCGCGTTTTACCCGTACGTGCTCGCATACATGATCCTGTACATGCCGACGCTGGCGCTGGTGAATGCCATCTCGTTCCGTCAGATGGCCGAGCCCGCGCGACATTTCTCCGGGGTGCGCGTGTGGGGCACGATCGGCTGGATCGTTGCAGGGCTCGTGATCAGTTACGTGTTTGCCTGGGATTCGCGCGCCGGCATCAGCCAGGGCATGCTGCGAAACACGTTCCTCATGTGTTCGCTGGCATCCTTTGCCTTAGGAATCTACAGCT
>Ga0306920_100003080_pt1 | contig 21116 bp, 22 predicted proteins | sample flu12Cox44000170_FD_204666 | JGI IMG/M metagenome (GOLD analysis project Ga0306920, IMG submission 204666) | Lab enrichment of tropical soil microbial communities from Luquillo Experimental Forest, Puerto Rico - flux4day.12C.oxic.44.000.170 (v2)... | ecosystem: Environmental > Terrestrial >... | reverse complement strand
GACGGAGCAGCCATGAAACCAAGTCTGCAGCCGGGCGCGTCCCGGACGAGTTGCATCACGGTCGAGAAGGCGAAGACCATCGGCTTCATGGGCGAGGAGGGTCGCGTCTACGCGACGCCCTATCTGATCGGCGACATCGAGATGACCTGCCGCCAGCTCATCCTGGACCATGCCGACGTCAACGAGGATTCGGTCGGCATGGAGGTCGCGGTCAAGCATCTTGCGCCTACTCTCATGGGAATGACGGTCGAGGTGACGGTCACCGTCATGGCGGTAGAAGGGCGCAAGGTTACCTTCGAAGTGGCTGTGAACGACGAGGTTGAGAAGGTCGGAACGGGCACCCACACGCGGTTCGTGGTCGAGAAAGCGAAAACACTCGAACGCCTCAAAGCCAAGGCCGCCCGCCTCGCGGCGCAAAAAAGCTGATATGGCTGCGATTGTGTTCCTGGCCGTTGCCGGCGACGCAACTGCCCGCGGGATCGCGCATGGCCGCCGCTTCCGTCGCGAGATCGTTGATAACCTCGATACCTACATTCGCCGCTTTGCGGCCTCCGGCCTCGAGCAGAGTGACGCCTTCGCCGAAGCGGAACGCTGGCGCAAGGCCATCGGCGCTTTAGCTCCCGATTATGCCGAGGAAATGCGCGGAATTGCCGAGGGCGCAGGGCAAAGCGAGGTGGCGATTGCGCTTCTCAATGCCCGCTATGAGCTCGCCTTCTCTCTCTTCGGCAAAGAGGCGATGCGCCAGGAAGTGCTTGCCGCCTCGGCCGACGGTTGCACCACGTTCGGTTTGTCGCCCGCCGCCACCGCGGATGGCCATGCCTGGCTCGGCCAGAACTGGGACTGGCTTGCAGGCGTCCACGGCCGCACCTTCGTGATGCGCGCTGAGCGCAAGGGACAGCCGAGCTTCGTCTGCCTCACCGAGGCCGGCATCGCCGGCGGCAAGATGGGCGTCAACGAATGCGGCATCGGGCTCGTTGAGAACGGTCTTGCTGCCGGCGATGACGGCAGTCACCCGTATTGCAAGCCGTTTCATGTGCGCTGTCGGGAGGTGCTCGATGCCGAAGGGCTGGATCAGGCGCTACATGCGGTCGAAGAGGCACCGCGCACCTGCTCGGCCAATTTCATTGTCGGCGAGAGCGGCGGCGCGATTGTCGATGTCGAGACGAGCCCCGACTACGCGAGCCGTCTGCATCCCATCGACGGCATTATCACCCATTCCAATCATTTTCTCAGCCATGGACACGGCGAGTCGCTGTTGGAGAAGATTGGTCCCAATACGCTCTATCGCGCTCAGCGCATGCGGCGCCTGCTCGAATGCGCGCGCGGCGGAATATCTTTCGACCACATGCACCGCTGCGCCGCCGACCATTTCGGCGAACCCTACGCGATCTGCCGCCATCCCGATCCGGCGCAGCCCGCCGTCAAGCGCAGCATGACCGTCGGTGCCGTGCTCATCGATCTCGATGCGCGCACGATGCATGTCGCCAATGGCCCGCCGTGCAGCAACGACTACGTTCCGTTCAAGATTTAGCCGCCAGCGCAATGCGTTAGTGGCTACTGCAATCTGATCAGCGCCTTTGCCTTCTCCTCGACATAGCCGAGCTTCCTGCCCTCGCGCGCAATCAGCATCCATCCGTTTGCACTCTCGATCAGCACCACTTGCTGGCCCTGCGAGAGCTGCATCACCACGGGCGCAGCACTGTCCGCTGTCTGCCGCACCTCCACCGGCGCAATCACGACATGGGTGGGCTTGGCCGGAATGGCTGTGCTGGCGGCCTCGGCATCCGACAGCACCGTCCGCTGATGCGCGAGAGGAAAATCGGATCCCACAATCTTCATTTCCGCGACCTGATGCTTCTTAAAGGCCTGGAAGCTGAGTTCCGGCACCTCCCGGACAACGTATCCGGCAAGCTGGGTCACATAGATGAGGCCATCACGATTGGCGTCCGCCCGGCCGAAGGCGTCGAGCAGCGCGTATGTGAACACGCCGTGCCCGCGATAGCCTTCAGGCGCAGGAGCATCATCGGTTGAGGCGGTGAGTACCGTGCGCCCCATCGCCCGCGTCAAACGGTCGAGCGCCGCCACCCGCTCCAGGCCGCGCTCAGCGGTACGAGGGCCGGTGAGGGATCCGCTCTCGCAAGTGTCGTAAAGCAGAATGCTCTTGCGCGCGGGAATGCGGGCCAGCCATTCCTGCCAGCGATCCTGGCCCACCCCGCGACTGACGATGGAGTCCTCGCCGTCGTAGCGGAAGTCCTGCGGCAGGAAGTAGTAGCGGCCGTCCACCGTCTTGCCATGCCCCGCCAGGAAAAACACGAAGACATCCCGGCTGCGCACTTTCTTGCCGAGCTCGGCGAACAGGTTGTCCAGCTTGGCGACGGTCACATCCTCGTCTTGCAAGGTGGTGACATCCACCGCCTCATAGAGAGGCTCGCCCGCCTTGCGTAGCGCATCGCCAACAGCCTTGGCGTCCGCGACGGCATACTTGAGCTGCAATCGGCCATCCCAATACTCATTCACTCCGACCGTCACCACGTGCAGGCGCGGACGAGCCACGCTCTGGCCGCCTTCTCGTATGACCTTCACCACCGCGGGCAATGAGGCGATCACGCCTTTGGCGTTATAAGCCACCACCTCGATGACGTTCTCACCGGGATCGAGCGAGAGCGTCTCGTTCACCGTTACGGTATTTCCGGGGGCACTGCCCTGCTGTCCGGAGCGGCCAAGCCCGCGGCTGTCAACCCCAACCGTCACGCCGTTGACACGCCACTCTATCTTGCCGATGCCGCCACCCTGGTCGGAGATTGTTGCTTCGACATTCAGCTCTCCACCGGTGACGCTGGCTCCGGGGTGAAGGCCACGACGAAGGCCGAGCGCTCGTTGCCTTTGAACGTACGCAGGAGCTTCCCAGTCGAGAGCTCCCAAAGCTTTACTGTGCCGTTTTCATCGCCAGACAGAACCTGATGCGCATCGCCGGAAAACGCCACCGCCTTGACCGGTGCATCGTGGCCGATGAAGGAACGGATCGCAGCTCCACTTTGAACGTCGCACAGGACAATCGATTTTTCCTCACCACCGTACAGAAGTTGTTGGGCATCGGCTGAAAGAGCCAAACCGTTGATCTCCCCGGAGTACGCTGGGCACGCCGCGCTCCGTTGGCCGGTGTCGGCATCCAAGACTATCGGTTTGCCTGAGACCGCAAGCGCGATGCGAGAACCGGCTGCGGAAAAAACGCTGGCGCTCAAGGGGAGCTGACCCGTGAATGTTCGCGCTTCTTCGCCGCTTCCCAGATCCCGCAGGCGCAGGGTTCCTTTGTCGTTCTCGACATAAAAGCGAGTCCCGAGGTAGATGTCGTTCTCGGGAGCACCTTTGCCGGAGCCTACGACCTCGCCGGTAGAGGAGTTTACCGAAAGAAATGTCCACTCCGGGGCTTGCCCGCCCGCCGAAGCGTCCGGCTCGAAGATCAGAATCCGATTGTCGAGTGAAAATTGCAGAATGGATGTCTTCTCCGGAGCCTTGAAAGAAGAGTACGTCGCGCCGGTCTCGGAATTGAGAATCTTGACTGTCCCCATACCGTCTTGCACGGCCCAGTAAGCGCCGTCTGGGGAAAAAAGGCTCTTTGACTGCTCGTTTCCTGGCACCTCCGTTATCTGTCGCTTGTTCCCCGCGTCCCAAAGCTTTATGAGACCGGAGGTGCTTTTAGATGCAATCCGCCGACCACTCGGCGTATAACTCACCCGCTTCAGCATTTCATCGGAAGTCGCCAAAGTATCGATACGCGTTCCGGTCACCGCATCCCAAAGTTCAATCTTTTTGTCGTAGGTTGCTACCACAGCGCGCTTGCCATCTGCCGAAAACGCCAGGTCAAGGGCATTTTTCAGGGTCGCCACCTCTTTGCCGTTTTGTGCATCGAACAATTTGATTGTCTTGTCCGCGCGCGGCGTGGCAAGCCGGCTGCCATCATGTGATATGTAGATGATGTCTTCGTCGTGATCGCCGCCCCCCGTGGCAATGGAAGCAAGTTCTTTTCCGGTCAGCGTGCTCCATACCTTGTATTGATCAGCGACAACTCCAAACAACAATCGGCCGTCGCTTGATAGCGATTTGACTCGCCAATATTTATTGTTCAGATCGATCCTGACAACATTTCGTATCAAACGTCCGGTTCTGACGTCCCAAAGCTTGATGACGCCGTCCTCTCCGCTCGACGCGATAAACCGATCGTCGTCGCCGTTCGAGAAAACGACGGAATTTACGCCTTGGGTGTGTTGGGTCGGCGGCACGATCTCGATCGGGAGGTCGCCCGTAGCCTGCGCACTGGCCGACACCGCAAGCAGCCCGAATCCGCCAAGGACAATCGAGACAAACACACGCAGCCAATGCATGACGTAGCTCCTGGAATGCGCATCACGAAGGTCCTGCCGGCGCCACGCCGAGCCCGACAGACGTCGGCAGCTTGGCACACGTGCGGAAGGACCGGAAGTGATCAGGCTCCAATCGAATTGGAGACCCCCCGGTGGGGCGTTGCGCCTCTCATGGCACGACAGCTCGCACGGTGATGCTCCCGTCCGGTCGATCTGAAGACACGTCGGAACCGGGGCACTAGAACATGCGTGCCCGCGCCTCCGCCGCGGCATCCTCCATGGTCATGAACACCGCGCCGGCGGACGCGAGCTTATCCATCAGCTCTTCCAGCGCCAGCATGCGATACCCGCGGCCGATGACATAGGGGTGCATGGTGTAGGTGAGCACGCCCCATTCGATGCTCTGCTGCATATAGCGAAATTCATCCAGCCAGCTCTGCATCACGGTGCGCGGGAACTGCAGGCCGGGCAGCACGCTCGTCGCGGTACGCACGAACTCGAAATGAGGATAGTCATCGAGCGACCAACTGATCGGCATCTCGATGAGTTGCGTCTCCTCGCCGAAGTGAAACGGCTTGCCGAGCTCGCCGCGATCGCCGCGGCGCACGCGATAAGGCCAATAGTCCGCGCCCATCAGGCTCGAGTCGTAGATGAAGCCGTGCGCCAAAAGCAGGTCGACGGTGTTCTCGCTCAGGTCCCAGGCGGGAGAGCGATAGCCGCGCGCCTTGCGGCCGCTCAGGCGGACGATGCACTCGTTGGCACGAGCAAGATCGGCTTCTTCATCCTCGCGGCTCTGCTGCGCCGGCGGCACATGCGCCCAGCCGTGATGTGCCACCTCGTGGCCGTCGCGCAGCACCGCCTCGCAGGCGGCGGGGTGACTGTCGATGGTAAAGCCCGGGATGAACCAGGTCGCGCGCAGCCCGCGCGTCTTCAGCACGGCAAGAATGCGCCGCGCCCCGATGAGACCGAACTCTCCCCGCGAGAGTGGCGTTGGAGTCGTCATGCCGCGGGCGATGAACCCCGACTGCGTATCGAAATCGAAGGTGAGACAGACGATGTGCCGGGGCAATCGCGTCCCCCGCCTATGCAGCAGCCGCGGATTTGCCGATGGCGGCATTCACCCGCGGCATCACCGCCTCGGCCATCAGTTGCATTGAACGCTTGCTGAGCGCGGGCTCCACCCAGTCCATGCCGGCATAGACCAGCTCTCCGAAATCGCCGGTCTCCTCGCGCAGCGCGAGGATGCGGTCAACGACCTTGTTGACGCTGCCGTAGATCACGCAATGATCCATCACATAATCGTGCGTGATCTCCTCGTCGGGCTGCACCTTGTGTGACTTGAATACGTAGAGCCTGTTGCCGCGTTTCATCTTCGCGCGCATCTGCTGGTAATAAAAGCCGTAGGGGCTTTTTGCATCGTAGCGGGCGTAGCGTGCGGCGATCTTATCGTCGTCGTTGACGAACACCGCGCGCGCCACGCGCCAGTCCTCGCTCCTGGCCTGCTCGCCGGCTTCCGCCTTGCCTTTGCAGTAGTTGAGCCAGTGCGACTTGAGATGCTGCGAGAGCAGGAAATTGGCCGAGAGCGGATGAAAGTCGCGCTTTCCCATCGCAACCACGCCGGGCGAATAAGGCGCGACGACGGTGCCGACGATCTCCGGTCGCGGTTTTTGGTAGGGCTTTCCCATGTAGCCCACGCCGAGCTCGAGCGCCATGGTGCGCCGGGTCGACACGCGATAGCGATTGCCGGCAAGCTCGATGTCGTAGGGCGGCTGCCCCTCCCAGATGGCAAGGATCACGTCGATGGCATCGGCGAACAACTGGTTGCGATCCTCATCGAGGATGCCAAGCGCTTCCGCGTCCGAGGTCAACGCGCCGGCGCTCACCCCGAGGATGAAGCGGCCTTGCGCCAAGTGATCGAACATCGCGGCATGCACCGCGATCAGCACCGGATGCATGTGCGACAGGTTGGTGGTGCCGGTGGCCAGCCTGATCTGTTTCGTGGCGTGGATCAGGGACGCCTGGAAGATCATGCTGTTGGTGATGTTCTCGCAGGCGTCGGTGAGGTGCTCGCCCATGAACGCATCATGAAAGCCGAGCTCATCGGCGAGGATGATGGATGCGCGGTCCTCTTGCAGCGTCTCGGCCCAGCTCCGATGCATCGGGTGAACCGGCATGGTGAAGTAGCCCAGCCGCATCTTGTGTTCCGACTAGTGCGGTGAATTTGAATTGCCTATCAATGCACTGATGGTGCGCTCAGCCGGGCTACCGATTCTTCAGCGGGGGAAGACAGGGGGCCCTCAGCGCCTTGGCAGGCCAAGATGAAGCGATGCGACGCCGACTGCAAGATTCACCCCGATCTGCCCGCTGACCGAGATCGGTTGCAGCGTGACCGTCCGGTTTGACCCGCCAACGAGAACATTGGCTCCCAGCCCCGCGCCGAGGGAGGCCTCGCCGGTCGCTCCGACATAATCGCCGGCAAGGAAGCCCGGGCCGGCGACGGTGCTTGTGAACACCGCCCACATCATCACCCCGCCGCCTGTTATCCCCAGATCGAGGCCATACTTGGTAATCGTGCCATCATAATCCTCGTGCCGGTCCGGCCCGCGCGGATTATCGGGCGCAAAGGCACAGGCGATCAACTTTTGCGAGCCGATGATCATCCCGAGGCCGGCCGAAACATCGCACGTCAACAATCCGGCTCTGACCTGCTGCGCAGCCGCCGGCTCCACCGACGCAACGGTCAACGCAATAGCCGCAACCCCAATGACATTGCGCAACATCTAGATTCTCCCTGCGCTTGAACCCGATCAAGCATCGCCTGCATCATAGCGGTGCGACTTGATCTTTCGCAAACAAACACTGCGCGGCTGGAGTGATCTGGCGGCTCAAGGCACGCGCGGCCACGGCGCCGACCCTCGCGCCGGGCTCATCGTCAGTTGGTGCCCGATCTCGCGCGGCGGCCGCGGCGGATCATCAGAGGGCGCGGTCTGCTCCGGTATGCTGCTGGTGCTCTCAGGATCCTTGGCGTGGTCCTTGGCGGGATGCGACTTTGCGGATGGCTTTCCAGACTTCTTGGTGGCGAGCTTGGGCTTGGCAGGCTTGGATTTGGCGAGCTTGAGCTTATCCGGCTTGCCGAGGTGGAATGGCCGGGAATAAGCGAAGTTGACCGCGGCGGGTACCGGAAGCATCGTCACATCCGGCGGCACCGCATAGGCTGTCGGTTCCGGCCAATTCGGCGCTGCCGAAGGCCTTTCGCCGGGAGGCGTAAGGTGTCGCTCCAGCGTCTGCGCGAGCGCAATAGTGACAGCCGGCTCGCCGAAATGCTCGATGCCGAAGCTCTCCGGGCTCGGAACGGGCAGCATCGGTTCTTCCGGGCCTTCGGCCCCAACCACCGGTACGTGGGCCCCCCACAATTGCTGCTCGGGAGTGCGCCGCGCGACCCATTGCTCGAGCTCGGTGGCCGTCTTCGGGCGATCGGCGGTAGCTGGCACCATGTGCACGATCTTGTACCCACGCGCTTTGAGCTCTTTGAGGATGTCAGGCAGCGCCAGCGCAGTTGCGGGCTGGATGTCGTGCAGTAGCAGTATGCCCCTTCCACGCGCTTCGATGCGCTCGATCGCGCGCCGCGTTATTTCCTTGCTCTTGATGTGTCTCCAGTCGTCGGCCAGGAAGTCGACGCTGAAGGTCATGTAGCCGTGCGCGGCGAGATACTGCTCGACCCCGTTGCCTCGCAACAGGCCAGGAATACGGAAGAATGGCGAGATCTCGTTGGGGTCGCCCAGCGCGCTCAGCAACGAGGCGTGAGCCTCCTCGATCTCCCGCGCGGCCTGGTCGGCCGTCATCTTGTGGAAGGTGAAGGGATGATTCTGGCTGTGATTGGCGATCGTGTGCCCCTCGGCGTAGACGCGCTGCGCTATCGCCGGATAACCGCGGACCATGCGGCCGACCATGAAGAACGTCGCCTTGATGCATTCTGAAGCGAGCGTGTCGAGGACGCGCGAGGTGTAGGGCGGCAACGGCCCATCGTCGAAGGTAAGCACGACCTCATGGTCGTTGAGCGGCAGCGACTCCGGGTACTGCATGCTGCCGACGCGCGGATGGTCGCTGGGATCGATCACAATGGTGCGGCTGACGCCGAGCGCGCCGGGTGGGCATTCGGCGGCTGCGGCTGTCCCAACAGCAAGCAGGGCTGCGAATAAGCAGCAGGCGGCAATGGTGATGCGCATGCGCCCGATCAATCCCGACTTTTGGACGAACACCCGGAAAAAACGCCCGGAAAGCCATTTTGGCAAGGTGCCCAATCTAACTCAACAGTAGGTGGCGGCAATTTAATGATGCCTTAATCCACTACCTCCGGTCATGATTAATCGTCCGTGTGACAGCAGCGACACGGTGCCATGCAACCACCGAAGCATGTCGCCGAAAGGGGGGCTCCTCCCGCTCTGTCAGCGCACGAGACGTTAACCCTACCGTTCTATGTTTGCGCTTTGCGTATCCGAGCACCCGGAGCGGCCGGTGACACATGGCCAGCATCGCGCTGTGGCCGCAATGGAGCGGCTCGCGCAAGTCTTGCGCCGCTGGCGCGAACGTATTCGCGGGAGCCGTTCGCTCAGTCTAAGCCGCCAAACAGTGGCGATGCGCTTGATTACTCCGGCCGCCGCTTTGGTCATTGCCGCCATCCTCGGGGGCACGGGACTGGCCTACCTGCTGGCTAAAGAGGCCGACGACTACCTCGAATCCGAGCACCGTCAGGCGCTGGCCGGCGCGGTCGAGGCGCTGCAAGCGGTGTCTCCCGATCTCTCGCGCGTTGAGCCGCAGCTGATCCATGTGCTCGAGCGTGCCTCCGGCCTAAAGGACCTGCGCTTCGAGAGCGAGCCGAGCGAGGCAAATCGCAAGCTTCAATCGATGCTGGATGCAAAAGGCCGGATTGTCGGCTGGTTCAGCTGGGAATCGGAGCGGCCAGCGACGGCGATGATGAGCAAGCTGCTGCCCGTGGCGGCATCGATTGCGCTCGGTCTTGCCGGGTTTGCCGCATTCGCCTTGTGGCAACTCGGCCGACTGGGGTTTGCGCTCGCTCGCAGCGAGCGGCACTTGCGGCAGCTCGAGCATCAGGACGTGCTGACGGGCTTGCCGAATCACCGCCGTTTTTTCGAGCTGCTCGATGAATCGCTACGCAGCCGCCACGGCCGGGAGACACTGGCTTTCGCCGTGCTTGATCTCGATGGCTTCGACGAAATCAACCACGCGCTCGGATATGCGGGTGGTGACGAGGTGCTGGCCGAGGTCGGCACGCGCCTGCAGCAGAGCGTGCCGCCGGGTGCTGTGATCGGCCGGCTCGGCAGTGACGAGTTCGCGTTCCTGGTCACCGGCACGGAGCCAGAACGGGCAATGGCAGCGGCTTGCGCGTTGCAGCGTTCGCTCATGCTCCCGTTCCCGACGATCCAGACGGTGCACGTCAACGCCTGTGTCGGTCTTGCCGTCGCTCCGCGTGATGGCGTCGCGCGAGACGAGCTCATGCGCCGCGCGGAGCTTGCACTGCGGGCAGCCAAGCGGAGCGCTCGCGGATCGGTCGTTGCCTTTACCGCGCAGATCGAAGCGGAATTTGACGAGCGGCGATTCATTACGCGCGAGGTTGCTCGCGCTTTGGCGACCGAGGGCTTCGACGTTCACTATCAGCCCATCGTGAAAGCCGACGGCGGCGCCATTGCCGGCGTGGAAGCGTTGCTGCGATGGCATCACCCAACACGCGGAATCGTGCCGCCATCGGTATTCGTGCCCATTGCAGAGGAGGCGGGGCTGATGAACCGGCTGGGCGAATTTGCTCTGCGACGGGCGATTTCCGACGCGGCCCGATGGCCCGATCTCTACGTCTCCGTCAACCTTTCTCCAGTCCAGGTGCGCGACCGCGCTTTCACGGATCTCGTCGCGTTGGTGCTCAAGGAAAGCGGATTTGAGCCGTTCCGTCTGGTGCTCGAGATGACCGAGAGCGTGCTGATCGACGATCCAGATGGGACGAGGGCACGTCTTGCAGAGCTGCGGGCGCTTGGCGTGCGGCTTGCTCTCGATGATTTTGGCTCGGGCTACTCCAGCTTGAGCTATTTGCAGAGGCTGCCGTTCGATAAGCTCAAGGTCGACCGCAGCTTCGTGCGCGCCCTTGGCAAGACCGGCAATGGCGCAATCATCATCCAGGCCATTGTCGCCCTCGGCCGCGCGCTGGGCATGGGCATCGTGATGGAGGGCGTGGAAACCGAGGAGCAGCGCGTGCTGCTGCGGCTTGCCGGCTGCAACGAGATGCAGGGGCATCTCTTTGCAAAGGCCAGTCCCCGCGACGATATCGACCGACTGCTAAGGACGGCGCGAGCAGCCCCGCAAGCAATGCCGCTACGCGCGGCTGCAGGCGCACGATCTGTGTAGCCCGGATGAGCGCGTCGGCGCGCGCCATAGCGGCGCGCGCCATCCGGGTTTCCCCGCATATCGCCATAGCGCGCCTAAGACGCGCGTAAACGCGCTGGTGACGCGCCGAAGGCGCGCTTGGCTCATGCGGGCTACCCGTAAGAATTCACGCGGCCGCACGGGACGCGCGGGCAACCGACGAAATCCGGGTCAGCCCAGTCATGACGGCAAGCGTGGCAAGATAGGCAATCAGTTGCAGCTCGGTTGGCCGGTCGGTGTATCCGATCAGTGTATGCAGCAGCCGGCCGACGATGCTGTCCTGCGGGAGCCAGCCGGAGCTGTCCCACAGCCGCCGGCCGAGGACGTCAATCATTCCAGCGTTATCAAGGAACTGCACCGCTTGGGCGGCCATGCCTGCGGCCAAGAACGTGATCAGCACCGTGGTCACCGCGAAAATGTATCGCGGCGGAATCGCCAGCAACCCATAGTAGGTCAAGGCGGTAAACGCCGCCCCGGCCGCGAGGCCGAGCACGCCGCCAACCAGCAACGAGAATGCGGAAGTGCCGGTGGCAACAATTCCGTAGAGAAACAAGACGACCTCGGAGCCCTCGCGCAAGGTCGCAATGCCGACCACCAGCGCCAGCGCTGCCATCGGCCGCTGGCCGGCTGTCACCGCCTTGCCGACCTCCGCCATGGAGGCAGCTATCTCCTTCCCATGGCTGGCCATCCACAGATTGTGCCACATCAGCATGACCACGGCGGTCCCCAGCACGCTGGCGTTGAGCATCTCCTGACCGGCGCCCGCCATGGCGCTGGCAATCCTCTCCGCGAAGATGGCCAGCAGGCCCGCGCCAAGTGATCCCAGCAAGATCCCCGCGCTGACCCATTGGCCGCGACCCGGCACTCCTCGCGTGACGGCGAGAACGATGCCGATAATCAGGCCCGCCTCGATGACCTCCCGGAAGACAATGACGAGTGCGCCCAGCATGCCCCTATTCCGCGATCACGATGCCCTTGGCGGTGTCGGCATGGAACTCGCCGATGAACTCATAGCGGCCGGGGTCGAGTGGACCTATTCGAACCACCGCTTTGGACTTGCCCGCAATGACCTTCTCCACCTTCAGGGCGGCACTGTCGAACTCCTCCGGCGTGGAATCCTCGTTGGCTACGTGCAGGGAGATACGCTTGCCGGCGGGGACGCGAATTTGCTCCGGCTCAAACTTATGGTCGCGGATCACCAGATTGAATTCCTGCGCTCCCGCACTGGTGATCGGCGCGTCCAACATGATCATTGCCGCCGCAACCACGGCCGCGCCGAAACCAGCTCCAAACATCAGTCTTCGCTCGACATTGCTAGAGACCGTATGAATAGTGTCGAGCGCACCTGTGCAATAGCGCGGCTCAAAAATATTGAATAATTCTAATCTTGCGTAGGGCAGCCGCAAGACCGAAAACGTCCTGCATCGCTCACATTGCTGCGAAACTGCGCTAACCTAGATAGAGCAGGGTGTGTGCCCGGCTCTGGCTATCGGCAATGGTTTCGGACGCTCGTGCAGGAGGAGCACAGTGAGGCGCACGCAAATGATGAAAGTCAAGCGATGAATTCGGCGCACGTCATCGGCGCCGCGCACATTCCGCTTGTCGGCCTCGGCACCTGGGATCTGCGCGGGCGCACCTGCCGGCTCATGGTCGAGGAGGCGCTGCGGCTGGGCTATCGCCACATCGATACGGCGGAAATGTACGACAACGAGCGCGAGGTGGGGGAAGGGCTGCGCGCTTGCGGCGTTGCGCGCAACAACGTTTTCATCACCACCAAAGTCTGGCCGTCGCATTTTGCGCCCCGCGATCTGGAGCGCTCCGCCAAGGAAAGCTTGTCGCGGTTAGGGCTCGCGGCCGTGGATTTGCTGCTGCTACATTGGCCCAATCCGCAAATCCCGCTGAGCGAGACGGTTGCCGCTCTGTGCAAGGTCAAACGCATGGGGCTTGCCCGCAACATCGGCATCTCGAATTTCACGGTCGCTCTCCTCGAGCAGGCGGTCAAGCTTGCCGACGAGCCGCTCGTTTGCAATCAAATCGAGATGCATCCTTTCCTCGATCAGTCAAAGGTGATCGCCGCCTGCCGGCAGAGGGGGATTTCCATCACCGCCTACAGCCCGATTGCGCGCGGGCGCGCGCAGAATCATCCAGTGCTGGCGCGCATTGGGCGGGCGCACGGGAAGACGGCGGCACAGGTCAGCTTGCGCTACCTTGTGCAGCAGGAGATAGCGGTGATCCCGCGCACCAGCCGGAGCGAGCGCCTGGCGAAAAATCTCGCGATCTTCGACTTCGAGCTCTCGCCCGCGGAGATGGGAGAGATAGCTGGCCTCGCCACCCGCGCGGGGCGCATCGTCGATTATGCCTATTCCGGCTCACCGAAATGGGATTGACGCTGCATTGATAGATCGCTGCTATGCGCTGTTTGCACTGATGCTTGTGCCGATTGCCGCGCCTGCATCTTTCCTCGCCTTGAGCCCCGCAGTGCTCGCGCAGGCAACCGATCTTCCCGCCGACTTCCGCGCGCTTGCCAAGGCTTCCGGGGAGCCACAAATCCCCGGCCTCAGGGTTGTCTACCTGCAGCCGCTCGGGAATCCTGCGCAGGCCAACAGGTGGCAAAACATCATCGTGCATCAAACCGAGGGCCCAGCGGGCTCGGCGAAGAGCCTGGCGCTTGCGCAGGCGCGCAATCCAACCAAACGCGGTGTCACGCTCTGGGTCGAGGCGGACGGCACCGTGTACTGGTCAACCGCGGAGACAGCCATCCCGACGCATGGTGACAGCGCCAATCGCAACGACAACAAATATGTCGACAATTCCACGACGTATCGTTCTGTGGTCAAGACCAACTCGCTGGGGATCGAATTTGTCGGCAATTATCCCGATGTCGCCAAGCCGGCTTCGCCCGAGCAGGTCCGCGCGTGGCTCATTCTCGTGCGCTTCCTGCAGGAGCGATACGATATTCCGCCCGAGCGCATCTACGCTCACAATTGGATCGACTACAAGGATCGCCGCTATTGCGAGGGTTGCGAGCTGGCAGAGCTTGCTCGCAAGCTGGCGCACGTGCCGGGAAAGCCCATGAAACAATGACTCTCACCAGCGGTGATGCCGCGCTTGTCCTGTTTTCCGGAGGGCAGGATTCGACCGTCTGCCTCGCCTGGGCGTTGGAGCGCTTTGCACGTGTCGAGACGGTCGGCTTCGATTACGCACAGCGCCACCGCGTCGAGCTCGATGTGCGCGAGCGCGTGCGCGAGCGCATTGGCGCCGTGCGGCCGCTTTGGGGCGAAAGCCTCGCCGGGGACCACACGGTTCATATTGCTGCGCTCGCTGATCTTTCCGAGAGCGCGCTCACGCGCGAGGTGGCCATCGCGATGGGAGAAAGCGGCCTGCCGACCACCTTCGTGCCCGGCCGCAACCTCCTTTTCTTCACCTTTGCCGCCGCTCTCGGCTACCGGCGCGGTATCAGGCATCTCGTCGCGGGCATGTGCGAGACCGACTATTCCGGATATCCCGATTGCCGCGACGACACCATCAAGGCGATGCAGGTTGCCCTCAATCTCGGCATGGAGCGCCGTTTTGTGATCCATACGCCGCTGATGTGGATAGACAAGGCTGCGACTTTTGCGCTCGCGCACGAACTCGGGGGAGAGGCGCTGGTTGATATTCTGGTGCAAGAAACCCACACCTGTTATCTCGGTAACCGTTCGGATCGGCACGACTGGGGCTATGGATGCGGGGCATGCCCGGCCTGCAAATTGCGCGCGGATGGATTCGCCAGATGGAAGGCAGCACGATGAGGCGCGGGGAGATGGAGGAGCGGCGCGTGCGCGAAGGCACGGTGTTCCTGATCCTCTTCGCGTTGACCATTCCGGCGGCAAATTGGCTCATTGGCCATGCCGGGACGGTCTGCGACTCCAATGGCGGCCCCTGTCTCATACCGGTGGCGCCGGGTCTGATGGCTCCTTCCGGAGTGACGATGATCGGCTTTGCTCTTGTGCTGCGCGATCTCGTGCAGCGCAGGCTCGGCGTAGCGATCGCGGGCTTGGCCATCATCGGCGGCGCGCTGATATCCGCGCTGCTTGCTCCGCCTTCGCTGGTGATCGCATCGGCTGTGGCGTTCCTGCTCTCCGAGCTTGCTGATCTCGCGGTCTATACGCCGCTTGCGCGCCGGCGGCTCGTCTCTGCGGTTGTAGCCTCGAGCACCGCCGGTCTCGTGATCGACTCGGTCGCGTTCCTTTGGCTGGCGTTCGGCTCGCTCGATTTCCTTATGGGCCAGATCGTCGGCAAAGCGTGGATGGTGCTGCTGTCAGCGCCTTTCGTGGCGTGGTTGCGCCGGCGCGACCAGCGGCTTGGTATCGCGCCAGCCTGACGTATTTCCTGAAAGCGAGGTTACCATGAGTGCGGTCCATTACGAGCTTCTCCGCGAGATCACGACCGCCACCATCACCACGATGCTGCTCAAGAAAGGTATTCGGCGCTGCTGGATGAGCGGGCCGAAGCCGCTCGTTGCGGACGGCAAACGCGTCGTCGGTCCGGCGTTCACGCTGCGCTTTGTTCCGGCGCGCGAGGACCTGGCGACACCGGAGAGCTGGGCCAAGCCGATCTCGACCCGCGGCGCCATCGAGGAGATGCCGGAGGGCGCGATCGCGATTGCCGACGCCATGGGCGTCGTCTCTGCCGGCATATTCGGCGATATCCTCACCATGCGCATGGTCAAGCGCAATGTGGCCGCGCTAGTGACGGACGGAGCGGTGCGCGACAAGGCTGGCGTGCTGGCATCAAAGCTGCCGGTCTGGTGCGCCGGCATTGCAGCGCCGGCCTCCGTCAATGGCCTCACTTTCGTCGGCTGGCAGGAGCCGATCGGCTGCGGCGGCTGCGCGGTTTTCCCGGGCGACGCCGTTGTCTGCGATGACGACGGCGCCGTGGTGATACCGCAGAGCCTCGTCGATTTTGTTGCCGAGGAAGGGGCGGAGCACGAGCGGATGGAGACTTGGATCGCCGGCGAGGTCGAGCGCGGCGCCCGGCTCCCCGGCCTCTATCCCATGAACGAGAGCACGAGAGCGCGTTACGAGACGGCCAAGCGTAGGGCGGATTAGAGTTAGCGTAATCCGCCGGATGGTCCCAATGGCGGAATACGTTTCGCTATCTAATCGTACTGAGTCACGCCCGGAAGAAACGCTGCTGATTGAATGGTCCAAGGGGGAGCCTGAGCCCACGAAGTATTGGCTCGCCAGCGTCAATAAGAATATTTCATTCCGCGCTCTGGTCGATCTCGCAAAATGCGTTGGCGGATCGAGGGCGACTACCTGGAGCTCAAGCAAGAAATCGGTCTCGGGCACTACGAGGGGCGCGGATGGCCAGGCTTCCACCATCACGGAACCCTTTGCATCGCGGCACACGGATTCTTGATCTCCGAACGGGAGTTGACTCCCCCCTCAAGACCTCATTCCGCCAGGAGGGTCAAAAAACCTGCCATTCCCAATGGTTATCGACTCCGCGGCACCGCCGATCCGGCCCCAACGCCACGTTGTCAACTCGATCACGACACTCCACCATTGCTTCATCGTCGCAATCGCAAGAGCACTCCCAAAGTGTCCCTATTGTGCCAGCCGATACAGAAGAAACATCCGTCTCAGGTTATGACGCAGTACCACTAACCCAACCTACACGTCTCTCGCGCAGAACCGCGCCCCCGGCGACCCCTACTCCCACCACATAAATCCAGCCCTGCGTGAAGTCGAATAGATGCGAGTTGAACAGGCTCGACACGATGTTTTGCAACACCACGAGCAAGCCAATCCACGCCGGCAGACCGTGCCCGCGAAACAGCATGAGGTGACTGATCCACATCGCCCAGAGCACGATGGCCCCTACAATCCCGAGCTGGATGCCTATCGCCAGCGTCTGATTGTGCGGATTGCCGGAGACAAGGGCCGAGGCGCCTTCATCTCCTACCGCCGAGCGCCGGAATAGCTCCTGGATGCTGCCTGTGCCCTGGCCGAGAACAGGTGCATCGGCGATGAATGCAACGGACTTTCGCCAGTATTCCAGCCGCTCGCCGGAAGGCGTGCGCGTGTTGTCGCTCCAGTAGCGCTCGACTTCCGCCGGCACCATGCCCACGCGCATGCGCAGGAAGGCGGATGATTGCCAAATGGCCGAAGCAACCAGCATTGCCCCGACAAGAGCGAGGCTGCCTTTGCGCCATCCAAACTGCCTAAACGAAAACACCAGAAGCAGCACGATCATCACAACCAATGCGGTGCGAGCCGTGGCAAAATAAAGAAGGTCGATGAGAAATAACGCGATCAACGCAAGGCATCCTAGCGCAATCCACGGCCGGGCGCGCAGCGTGCTCATGGCGATCGGAAGAAGAGCGAACACGCAGATGGCGAACTCGCCGCTCTGGGCGATGTAATCCTTGACCGGCACGCCGACGCCCCCGCGCACTCCACGCCACGTCAGCCCCGGCCAGAGGGCAATGAAATACGATGTCGCGAGCAAAAGAGCGCAGGCGAGCAGGAATGCCGCCAACACCCAGGCCGCCTTGTCGCTACGCCGGAAGTGGGCGAGCAGCAGTGGAATAGCCAACAGCTTGAGAAAGCCTGCAAGGCTGGCAATGCGCTCGGGCCACGCCACGTCCGCCCAAGCCATGCCGGCGGCGGCAAGAAGCCAGAGGGCGACGGGAAGCCCGCCCGCGGACGTACACAACTCGCGCCGCAGCGCGGCAAGATCGAGCGTGGGCAGGAGAGCAAGCGCCCACAGCGCGGCCAGTATGCCGGTCGCCGACGTGGACCACGGCAGCGACGCGGCAAGGGTGACCGCGAGCCAATCCGCTATGGTCGCCAAAGGAACGCGCGTGGAAGGTATCAGCTTGTCCGACGTGCTCTCGCCGCCGAGGCTTTCAACGCGAGCGCTCACCTTCGCTGCGTCGCCTCGAACAGGAACCATGTCCGCTTCTCGGCCTCGTCAATCCACACCTCCAGCAAGCTTGCGCTCGCAACATCTCCCTCCTCGTCGCAAAGCCCATGCGTCTCGCGCAAGCTCGCGGCCAACTGCTTGTTGTCCTCGCGCAGCTCCGCCAACATATCCATGGCGGTCACGTAATCCGCATCATTGTCCTGGATACGCTGCAGCCGGCCGATATGGCCGATGGAGCGCAAGGTCGTCCCGCCGATCTTGCGCACGCGTTCGGCAATGGCGTCAGTGGTGGCAAGTATCTGCTCGCTCTGCTCGTCCAGCAACAAATGATAATCGCGGAAGTGGGGTCCCGACATATGCCAGTGAAAGTTCTTCGTCTTCAGGTAGAGCGCGAACATGTCGGCGAGGAGAATAGTCATTGCGCCGGAAATATCGCGTACGGCATTGGGCTGCAGATCGGTCGGGGTGGTGAGTGGCGCCCTGCGCAACTCTTTGGCAGCTTCTCTGGCAACCATGGCAATCCTCCTCTACGGCATGCGAGGTGATGCGGCACCCAGCGATGCAATCCCGTCGACTTGCGATTCGCGGCTGTGTGTGTAACCCCGCCAAACACATTGCGGCTGCGCCGGGAACATTTTGCAACTGAACGCTTTTTTTGCATTCGACGCAAGCATGGCGACGGGAGATGGCGATATCAGTGACCCGGATAAGCTTGTCGGTACGGGCGCTCGAGGGTTTTTCCCGGAGGTTCAGCAGGTTCCGGATCGCAGCAGAGCTATTCGGCCGTCAGGATCTTACTGAATCATCTCCTTCCCAGCCGATTGACACAGCTAGTGCTTTTGGCGACCTTTCGTAGTCCGGGTTGAGCGCGTCCACCAGCGTCCGCTCCGCAAGATCGACGCCCGAAATCCGGGCTGGCAAGCTTCTCGCGGATTTGCCACTACGCGTCTTGCGTACGGGCTACAGAGCGATGATGAAAAGCACAGCTGCGCTGGTTGGCCTTTTGCTGATGACGGCAAGCTCCGCTTCGGAGGCGGAGCCAAATTATGCCGTCTGGAGGTTTGCCCACGAGCGCATGATCGCGAAGTGGTGGTGCTCGCAGCCACGATGCGGCTGGACGGTCGGTGGCTATACCTGCGCACCTCGCGTGAGCACGCGAAGGGCGCACGGCTGGCCCAGATCTTGATCCAGCCGCAACGCTTGCACAAAAGCCTGTGCCCGCGCGCGCTATTCTTGTCGGCATCATTTCCGACACCCACGGGCTGCTCCGTCCCGAGGCTGTTGCCGCCTTGCGGGGCACAGACGTCATTGTGCATGCGGGGGACGTCGGCAATGCCGATATCATCGAGCAACTGCGCAGGATTGCGCCGCTGTTCGTGGTGCGTGGAAACATCGATCAGGGCAACTGGGCCGCGCGTTTGCCGATTCGAGAGGTGGTCTCGATCGGGGAGCTCAAATTTCTGCTGCTGCATCAGGTTGCGGAGCTTGCGCTGGACCCGCAAGCGGAAGGCTATGCGGCAGTTGTCTACGGGCATTCACACGTGCCGTCGATGGAGACTCGCGACAACGTGCTGTTTCTCAATCCCGGCAGCGCGGGACCGCAACGATTCCAGTTGCCGGTGACAATTGCTCGGGCTCGCGTGCGGGGGCGCCGAATAGATGCCGAGATCGTGCATTTGCCCGTTTAGATCAGAATTGTTAGGTCAGCCTTGGCCAGCCCTCGTCAGGACGATCCGGCGCGGGCTTTGCACGAGGGTTGACGCTTCGGCAAGATGAGCACGTTCATGCTGAATTCTTCAAAGAGAATGACTCAGGTCGAGATATCCCGTATCTTCAAGCTTCTATCCTGCAACGGGAGAACTTTCGGTCGTGAAACGAGGAGAGTTAATGCAGCGGCGCGATTTCGTTAAGCTTGTTGGCGGCGCGGCAGCTGCGTGGCCCCTTGCGGTCCGCGCGCAGGAGCGCGCGAGTATTCCGCGCGTCGGCGTGCTCTGGCAGCGCGCCAGCGCCGAGGCGGAAGGAGAGTATTTCAAAGCCCTGATGAAAGGCTTCAGCGAGCTCGACTACATCGACGGCCGCAACATCAAACTGGAGCATCGCTTCGCCGGTGCGATGCCGGAACGCTTGAAGAGCATGGCGGCCGAGCTTGTATCGTCCAATGTCGACGCTCTGGTCGGCGTAGGCAACGACGCTGCAAGTTCCGCAAAAAGTGCAACCTCGACGATCCCGGTCGTCTTCACCCTCGTTGTCGACCCGGTTGGAAGCAAGCTGGTCGAGAATCTCAGCCAACCGGGGAGGAACGTAACTGGGTTGTCAAGCTCCTCGCCCCAGTTGTTTGAGAAACGCCTGCAAACTCTCAAAGAGATCATGCCGGCGCTCGCCCGCGTTGCCGTGCTCGTCAATGCAAATGATCAGATCTCGCGCCAGTACATAGATGCCACCGAGGCTGCAGCCAGCAGCCTCGGCATGACGAGCCAGACGTTCGAGTGGCACACGGTCAATGACCTGGGGCCCGCCTTTGACGCAGTCAAGCGAGCCGGCATGCAGGCGCTCACCAGCAGCCCCGAGGGATCAGCTTTCGCCTATGGCGCGCTTATCGCGCAGATATCGCTGGTGCGCGGACTGCCGATGATCGCCTGGTCGAAGGACGCCTTGAAACACGGCGCGCTGATGTCCTATGCGGCCGACATGGAGGCGATCTGCGAGAAATCGGCTGCTTTCGTGGACAAGATCCTCAAGGGCGCCAAGCCTGCCGAGCTTCCCGTGGAGCAGCCGACCAAATTCGAGCTGCATCTCAATACCCGAGCTGCCAAGGCTCTCAACCTGACCATCCCGGAGGCGCTCCTGAAAAGCGCCAGCGAGACGGGCGAATGAGCAGGGCTAGCGTACGTTTCGATCTTATTGATGCACGTTCTACAAGCGCGCTCCCACCCTCCCCTGGAAGGGGAGGTTCGCTCCCCGCAGCGCAGCGAGGCGAGCGGGGTGGGGTGAGCGGCATACGTCGAGTGACCCCGCCGCTTGGCTGAATTTTGTTAAACTCACCCCACCCCGGCGCCGCGCTATCGCGCCGCGCCGACCCTCCCCTTCCAGGTGCTTCCAGGGGGGGTGACCGCGTTGCGAACCGCCACGCTAGCGATCAGTGCTTATCGAAATGGGCCCGGCAGGCCGGACTTAGTCGTGACTTCTTTGCTGCAAGACAGGCAACCACGCGATCCATGCTGGCAAGCGCATATGCACATAAGCTCATTGCGTCGCCAGTGCAGTCGGCACGTTGTGCGGCCGTGGGCTTGAACTCGGCCGATGCGCCGGTGGCGAAAACGGTGAAGATCGCGCCGACGACGATGCCGCGCAAAAATCCGCTGCGGAGCTTGCTCATGATAACGTCTCCTCGGGTCTGAAAGCGGGTCATCA
>Ga0306920_100003079_pt1 | contig 21116 bp, 22 predicted proteins | sample flu12Cox44000170_FD_204666 | JGI IMG/M metagenome (GOLD analysis project Ga0306920, IMG submission 204666) | Lab enrichment of tropical soil microbial communities from Luquillo Experimental Forest, Puerto Rico - flux4day.12C.oxic.44.000.170 (v2)... | ecosystem: Environmental > Terrestrial >... | reverse complement strand
TGCACGTCATCCGGCAGAACCTCTGCTGGGCGGTGCTCTACAACCTGATCGCCGTACCGCTCGCAGCAAGCGGCCGGCTGCAGCCCTGGATGGCCGCGCTCGGCATGTCGCTCAGCTCGCTCCTGGTGGTGATGAACGCCATGCGGCTCATCCGGTCACCGTCCGGGAAATCCGCTGCACCCACCGCATCACGGCTCGATGCCGCGGCGCTCAGCGCGTGAGCAGTCTCTATCTCCTGATTCCGTTGGCACTCGTACTGCTCGGGGTATCGGTGTGGGCGTTCTTCTGGGCGGTGCGCCGCAGGCAGTTCGATGACCTCGACTCCCCGGCACTGCAGATCCTGCTCGACGATGACCGTGCGCCCCCGCCGGCCGCAGGGGAACCGCCCGATGCCTGAGCTCACCGTCCTGACAGCGTTGCTCGCCGGATTGTTCGGCAGCACGCACTGCCTCGCGATGTGCGGTGGCATCGCCACGGCCCTCGGCAGCGCAAGCCACGGCTCGCGGGCGTGGCAGCCGCTGCTCTACCACGGCGGCCGTCTCCTCAGCTACGGCACCGCGGGCGCCATCGCAGGCGCGCTCGGTGCCGCTGCCGGCTTCGCCTTTGCGGTCTCGAGCTGGGGTGCGATTCTGCGCCTCGGCACCGCCCTCATGGTGATCGTGATCGGGCTCGACATCAGCCTCGGCACCCGTGCTGTTGCGCGCTGGCTGCGGGTGCCCGAGCGCTGGGGAGCACGGCTGTGGCGGCGCTTCGCGCCTGCGCGGCGCGTGATGCTCGTATCGGCGCCGCGTACACGGGCGCTTTTGCTTGGGTTGTTGTGGGGGTGGTTGCCCTGCGGACTCGTGTACTCGGTGCTGCTCGCCGCCGCAGTTGCAGGCGGTGCGGCGGCGGGTGCGCTCATCATGCTCGGTTTCGGTCTCGGCACCGTGCCGGCGATGAGCACCCTCAGCTACGCGGGCAGCTGGCTGCCGCAACGGGATGGACTGATGGCACGCCTTCTCGGCGCGCTGTTGGTTGCGTGTGGCTTATGGACGGCCATCACGCCCGTCGCGATCCTCACTGGCTCCCGGGAGCATCAGCATCTCAGCTTCGCCGCTCCGCACCCCGGCAATGCAGGCGCCACCGGCCCGATGTAAGGCAACACCGGCCGGTCGCGCCGGAGCGGCTCCTGCGAGTAGAAACCGGATCTCCTGACGCGCCGGCCGGCGCCGTGGCAGACTAGCCACGCTGCACAGCCGCGCCGCTGGTCTCCGCCTGATACTGTACGACCCGCTGCTGCGCGTCGTACTCGAGGACTACGTATTCCGCTGCGGTCAGCAGCAGCGCCGCAAACAGTGCAATGACTTTGGTGCTCATGGGACTACTCCTTGTGTGATCCAATGGTGAGTAGTCTTCGCTCGCAGCCCACTGGCAGCAAACGCGATGTCTGAACGACGCACAAGAAAAGCTGAAGCCCCCCGCAGCTTCGATCGGCTGCCGCTCAATGCGCTGCGGGTCTTCGAGGCGGTGGCGACTCATCTGAGCTTCGCCGAGGCCGCCGAGGCACTGCACGTGACACCGGCGGCGGTGAGCATGCAGATCCGCACGCTCGAGGAGTACTTAGGGGTGCCGCTGTTCCGCCGTAGCGCCCGCGCCATCGCGCTCAGTGCCGAGGGCGCGCTGCTGCTGCCTGGCGTGCGGCGGGGACTGGCCGAGCTGCAGCAGGCCATGCAGCAGCTGCGTGAGAACAGAAGAGGCGGTGTACTCAACATCAGCACGCTCGCTTCGTTCCTGCAGAAATGGCTGATGCCGCGCCTGCCGCAGTTCTACGGCCGCCACCCGGACATCGAGCTCGCGATCCACACCTCCTCGACCCCGGTCGACTTCAGCCAGAGCAACTTCCACGCCGCGCTGCGCATGAGCCTCGCTCCGACCCCCGGTCTCTACAACGAGAAGCTGCTCGGTGAGTGGTTCCTGCCGGTATGCAGCCCGGATCTGCTGGCCCGGCACGGGCCGGTGCGCACCCCCGCGGACCTCAAGCGCTACCCACTGCTGCGCTCCTCGGACGAGTCCTGGAGCATCTGGCGTCATCCCCAAGCAGAGAGCGACTGGCGTGAGTACGGCACTGCTTTCGATGACCCGCTCACGGTGCTCGCGGCCGCGGAGCAGGGCCAGGGGCTGGCGCTCACCCGCTGGGCGCTCGCCGCGCAGGATCTCGACAACGGCCGGCTCGTGCGTGCGAGCGCACAGGTGTTGCCCTGTCCGCGCGAATATTATTTCGTGTGCCCCGAGAGCTATCTCGAGCTGCCGAAGGTGCAGCAGCTGCTCAACTGGCTGCGCGAGGCGGCGGCGGCCTTTCCCCGGCCGGACAGCGTTCCCGCACCGCGGTCGACCACTGTCCCGGCAAAGCCGGCGCGTGCGCGCCGCGGCGTCAGCTGATCGAGCCGTAACGCCCTTCGGACATGGCCGCCCCTTCATCGCTGGTGATCTCCGAGCTGCTCGCCGGCTATCGCGCCGGAGTCTTCTCGCCGGTGGAGATCATCGAGCAGCTGCTGAGTGCGCAGCGGTCACGGCCGGAGCGACATGAGTGGGTTGCGCTACTTCCGGAAGCGAGCGTGCAGCAGCGGGCACAGGCGCTGGCGGCCCTTAAGCCCGATTCCCTGCCGCTGTACGGCATCCCGTTCGCGATCAAGGACAACATCGACCTCGCGGGTCTGCCCACCACGGCGGGCTGCCGCGAGTACGCCTACGCTCCCGATACCTCCGCGACGGTAGTGGAGCGGTTGATCGCGGCGGGCGCGATACCTATCGGCAAGACCGCGCTGGACCAGTTCGCTACCGGGCTCACCGGCACGCGCTCGCCGTGGGGAGCCTGCCGCAACAGCTTCGATGCGCGATTCATCTCGGGGGGCTCGAGCTCGGGTTCCGCAATCGCAGTCGCCAGCGGGCAGGTCAGCTTCTCCCTCGGGACGGACACCGCAGGATCGGTGCGCGTACCGGCTGCTTTCAACAGCCTCATCGGTCTCAAGCCAACATTCGGCAGTCTCAGCACCCGCGGGGTGGTGCCGGCGTGCCGCTCGCTCGATTGCGTGGGCATCCTCGCACTCACCGCAGCGGATGCGGCGCGTGTGCTCACAGTGGCGCGCGCATTCGATCCGCGTGACCCGTTCTCCCGCTCTCCGCCCGCAGCTTCGAGCCGGCTTCCGGCTCGCACCTTTCGCTTCGCGGTGCCCGAGGCGGCGCAGCTGCAGTTCTTCGGCGACGCCGAGTATCAGCGGCTCTTCGCGGCGGCGCACCAGAAGCTCGAGTTACTCGGTGGAACTCCGCTACCCATCGATTTCCGGCCTTTCCTGGCGGCGGGAGATCTGCTGTACGGCGGGGCCTGGCTCGCGGAACGCTACTGCGCGGTGGGCAGGTTCATCGATGAGCGGCCCGAGACGGTGCTGCCAGTGCTCCGCGCGATCATCCCACCGGGCCGGCTCATTCCAGCTACCGAGGCATTTCGCGGGCAGTACCGGCTGCGGGAGCTCAAGCGCGCCACCGACGATCTCTGGCACGCGGTGGACACACTGGTCACGCCGACGGCCGGGACGATCTATCCGATTGCGGCGGTGGAGGCGGATCCGATCGCTCTCAATGACAACCTGGGGTTCTATACCCGTTTCACCAACCTGCTCGATCTGGCGAGTGTGGCGGTTCCTGCGGGCTTTCGCAGCGACGGGCTGCCGTTCGGCATCTCGCTCACCGGGCCGGCGTGGAGTGATGACACGCTGCTCGCACTCGCCGAGCGTCTGCAACGGTGAGCCGGTGACAGCTAAAGTTGCAACCACCGCCAGAGGTCTTTCATGAAGCTCATCAAGCCCATCCTGGAGGAGGCAGCGGCGATCGCCAGCCTGCGGCGCGACCTGCACGCCCACCCTGAGCTTGGCTACCAGGAAGAGCGCACCGCCGCGCTCATTGCCGATACCCTCAGCGGCTGGGGGATTGCGGTGCACCGCGGACTCGGCGGCACGGGGGTGGTCGGCACCATCCGCAACGGCAGTGCGATGCGGGCCATCGGGCTGCGCGCTGACATCGATGCACTCCCGGTCACGGAGCGCAACACCTTCGCCCATGCGAGCGTCCATGCCGGCCGGATGCATGCCTGTGGTCACGATGGTCACACCGCGATGCTGCTCGCTGCGGCCCGCTACCTGGCCGGGCAACGGAACTTCGATGGCACGGTGCACCTCGTGTTCCAGCCGGCCGAGGAAGGCGGCGGCGGCGCGCGCGCCATGATTCGGGATGGGCTGTTCGAGCGTTTCCCCATGGAGGCGATCTTCGGCGTCCACAACTGGCCCGGTCTCCGTGTCGGTCAATTCGCCGTACGCTCAGGTCCGGTGTTTGCCTCCAGCAACGAGTTCAGGGTAACGATACGCGGGCGCGGCGCCCACGCGGCGATGCCGCACAACGGCATCGACCCGCTGCCGGTGGCCTGCCAGCTGGTGCAGGCGTTCCAGACCATCATCTCGCGCAACAAGCATCCGCTCGATAGCGCGGTCATCTCGGTCACCATGCTCCACGCCGGAGAAGCCACCAACGTGATTCCCGAATCCTGCGAGCTGCAGGGTACGGTGCGTACCTTTACGGTCGAGGTGCTCGAGATGATCGAGCAGCGGATGCGGCGCGTTGCCGAGACGATATGCGAAGCATTCGGTGCACGTTGCGAGTTCAGCTTCAAACGCAACTACCCGCCGACCGTCAATCACGCGCGCGAGACGCAGTTCACCCGCGAGCTGCTCGGTGAGCTCGTGGGTCCGGACAACGTCACGGATTTCGAGCCGACCATGGGCGCCGAGGATTTCAGCTACTACCTGCAGGAGAAGCCGGGCTGCTACTTTGTCATCGGCAGCGGCGATGGCAGCCACCGCAGCGCCGGCCACGGCGACGGACCGTGCATGCTGCACAACCCGAGCTACGACTTCAACGACGAGCTGATACCCCTCGGCGGGTCGATGTGGGTGCGGCTCGTCGAAAAATGGCTCGGTGCAGCGCCGCCGGGGCCGGAGCGCTGACCGGGGGGCCGCCTCAGCAACACCGCGGCCCGTTCCTTTCATACCTTCCTTACCGCAACGCGCATGCGCAGCGATGCCTGGGCTACTTCTGCGCGGGAACGAACTCCTCGAGCACGGCTTTGCGCATCAACTCAGGTGGCAGCAACCCCTGGCTCAGCACGAAGTCATGGAAGGCCTTCTGCCGGAACTTTGCACCGAGCGCCGCTTCGACCTCCTGCCGCAACGTGAGCAGTCGGGTGTAGCCATAGAAATAGCTGTTGGCCTGCCCGGGCGCACGATAAGTGAAGCGCTCCACTTCTTCGCGCGCGAAGGCGTGGCTCAAAACAACCTCTTTCTCGAGCACCTCGTAGGCGCGCTGCGGAGTGATGGCACCGCTTTGCAGCTCGGGATCGAGAAAAGCACGCGCCGCGCGCAGTAACCGCAACTGCAACGTCAGCAGCTGTCCCTCAGGCGGCTCATAGGGCTGCATGATGTACTCAGCATAAAGGCCCCAGCCCTCGGCATTGGTGGAGTTGAATGCGTACAGCCCCCGCGCGAGGCTCACGCCCTGCTCCACCATCGAGTCGAACTGCAGCTCATGCCCGGGACGAGCCTCGTGCGCGGTCAGCGTCCAGGCAACCGCGTCGAAGGTGAAGTCATCATACTGATCGCCGCTACCGCCGTTCGCGGCGGGAATGTTGAGTGGCAGCACGAACTCCCCGCGCTGGCCGGTGTTGTGCAGCAGCGGCGGTGGCGCCATGTGTGGCGCGGGCTGCTGGACAGTCTCCGCGGCCGTAGCGAGCCGAATGATCGCCGGACGGCTCGGCAGGGTGACCAGATCGTGCGCGCCGATGATCTGCTCGATCGCATGCAGGCGCTCGATGTAGAAAGGCAGGATAGCCTCACCGGTGATCTGCTTTTTCTTCAGTTCCGCGATAACCGACCGGTAATCGTTGGCTGAATAGCCCCTCGCGCGCGCCACCTGCGCGGCGAGCGGAGCCATCTCGCTCTGGTACTGGGTGAAGGCCGCGTGCGCCATCGCGGCGATCTGCGCCGGAGGAAGGTCGATGCCGTATTCCTCGAAAGCCAGCGCGTATTTCTCGGCCGGCAGCCGATAGTCCGCGCGCGCCTTCGGCAGAATCTTCTCCCGTACCCAGTTATCGTAGTCCGCGAGCTGACCCTTGAGTTTCGCGTACGCGGGCTGCCAACCTTGCAGCGCGTACTTGCTGAACAATGCGCCGATTCCCTCGACGTAATTCGAGTTGCGTCCCAGCTCCGTCTCGAGCTCCGTCTTCGATGGGTAAATGACGCCGGGCTTGGCAATCTGTTCCTGCTCGCGCTGCTTGAGCACCTCCGTAAAGGGCTGATAACCAGGCTCCATTCCTGCGTAGCGTCGCAGGCGGACGAGCGCGGCCGGCCGCCGCTCGGGCGCCACCTGCTCATCGAGCAGCCCGTGCAGCCCCTCGAACACCTGTGCGCTCGCATTCAGAAACGGCACTTCATGCTGCAGGCCGTAGTCTTCCTGGCGAAACTTGAGGTCGAAGGCCTGGTGGAGGATCGCGAGATCCTGCTGTACCCGCTTGTCCGTCTCACGGGGAGCTGCGGCATCGACTTTGGCGAGAGCTGTCTCGAGCTCGTGGCGCCGCTCGCGCTCATCCGTGAGGGTCGGGTGCGAGATGCGCTCATCGTAGCGCGCCAGACCCTGACGTGAGCCTCGCTCGGGCGCGTGCGCGAACTCCACTTCCAGCAAGGTGTTGGTGTAGCTGTTGCTGTGCTCGACCCATTCCCTGCCGGAATTCTCGGCGCCCAGGGCGGATGCATTACCCGCGAGCAGCGGCAGGGCGCACGCGAGCATCACGGCGGTCAACCGGTACATCACGACTCCAGGGTGGAAAAGCGTTACGGCGCGCGATTATAGGGGAGGACGCGCGCGCGGTCGCAGCCGCGACTGCCGGCTGCGCCCGACGCGCAGCCGGCAGCGTCGCTTATTTCTTGACCGGGTTCTGCGGACTCAGCATCTGATCCACGGCGGAATTGGTCAACGGAGCACCGGCGGAGGACACCGGCGCCTGCGGCGCGCCGCCGCCGCTCGCCGCTGCCCGCCCGCCCGCGCCGGCCGTACCCGGCCGCGCGTTCCCGGCTGCACCCGATGATCCCGTACGTGGATTGGTCACCGCCTGCCGCATGCCCTGGCGCGCGGCGCCACCCTGGCCGGCCGCGGCCGTGGCAGCGTTGGGGTCCATCTCGACGCGCCCGTTGAAGGTGGCACCTTCCATGATGCCCACGCGCGGCGCGAATATGTTGCCGCGCACCTGCGCGGTCGCACGCACGATCACCGCCTCAGTGCAATGCAGGTCGCCCTCGACCAGGCCCTCGACTGTCAGGTGGCTCGCATACACATCGCCGAGCACCGAACCTTCGGTGCCGATGATGAGATTGCGGGCGTGACGGATCGAGCCCTCCACGCGTCCCTGCAGGATCACGTCCTCCTCGGCGGTGAGCTCGCCGCGGAACAGAAGCGTCTTGCCGAGAACTGGCACCCTCGGCTCTACCTCTTCCGCGGGTGTGGGGCGCTGGGCGGGGTAACCTGGCGCCGCGCTCGCCGGACGATCCGGAAAAGGGCTGCGTTCAAAATTCGAATTTGAGTGCAACATCGTTCGCTCTCCCTTCATTTACCTGCTGCCGCCGGAGACTTTTTGCGAGCGTTCGCCGGCGGCTTGGCCGCCTGCCTCCACCGCCGCAACCTTCTTCTCCATGTCGATGCCTCCGGTGAAGTGCGCACCCTCGACGATGCTCACGCTCGGAGCGGTGATGTTGCCGCGCAGCCGTGCGCTCTCCTTCACCATCACCGACTTTTCCGCCTGCAGGTCTCCGGTCACTGTTCCTTCGACCACGATTACCTGCGCGCGCACGTTCGCGGTGACCGTGCCCTCCGCGCAAACCGTGATGCGCTGCGAGTGGGTGATCGAGCCCTCGATACGGCCCTTGATGAGCAGTTCTTCGTCGGCGTGCAGTTCGCCCTTGAAATGCAGCGTCGGTCCGAGCACCGAAACGCGCTCAGCCGAGTTGTCATACGGATTGGACATAGTGGGCACTCCTCCCGGTAAGTGAGATGCCGTCCGCACACCAGGCTGCAAGCGTGTGACCGTGGCTGCAGACGACGTTTGCGAGGGTACCTGCCTGTACCGAACGCGATGCGACGGGCGTCACGCAATGCCACGCCCGACTACGCTGTCATGAAGTCGGACGCGCGGCAGCGCTCGTCATCTGACATATAGCGACATTGAGCAACGGCACCTGCCGCTCGAGGCAGCTGCGGATGCGTTCCCCTTCGGCGAGGCGCGCCTGCTCCGTATCGACCCAGCCGTGCACGATCATCACCGGCAGCCGTGCCTCCTGCGCATAAAGCTCCCTGATCCACAGATAGAGTGGCCGGAGTCTCGGCACCTTCACCCACCAGACCGTCTCATCGGGCAGCCACAGCCTTGCGGTTTGCACATGCTGCATCAGCCGGCGGCACGGATGCGCCGTCTGGCCAATGTAGCGACTCGCACGCACATCGCGGGGATCCGCCAGCGAATAGATCGCGGTGCCGCTGGGCACCGCGCCGGACTCATCGTAGACATGGTGCGACAGCCTCCGGCGCAGCAGCTGCTGCAGATCGGCCGCGGGCGTCATCAGCGGGATGCTCGAATCGTGTAGCGCGGGCACGATCGCCGATCTCAGCCGCGGCGCCTGTGCGGGTTGCGCGTCCTGAAGGTGATCGAATAGCGCAACTCACGGGTCGGAGATACGGCGTGTTGCCACTGCCAGCGTGCCGGGCCGCGCAGCTGATACCCCGAGCGCGGCTCGAGATCGATCTTCCAGGTGGCGCGCTGCCCGGAGGCCGGAGGCCAGGGCCGGAAGCGAAGGCGCGCGTGACCCAGCAGGGAAACGCCGAGTACCTCCTCGAATTCAGGAACATCCCGATGCCAGCCGAGCGGGGTCCCTGGCCGGTATTCGGCAACCGTTGCGTGCTGCAAGCGGTCCTCCGCTATGCCCGACCACTGGGCGAGCTGCGTTCGCAACGGATGCAGGAACGGTGGAATGGGCGGCGCTGCGTGAAGCTCGTTCTGGCTGTAGTCATAGCGCCCGCCGAAGCTCACGATGCGCCGCCGCGCATGCCATTCCTTGTACCGGGCTTCCTCGAACGGCAGCGTCCGGAGGTGCGCGAGCAGCTGCGCTTCCTGCGCCACGCTCAGAAACCCCGCGATGTAGAGGAAGCCTTCGGGTGAGTCCGGCTCCGCCTCGAATAACTGCGCTTGAATCACACGAGCAGTATGCCCGCTCAGGCACGCGACGCATGGGCCGCGTTTAACCAGTAGTGCGAGCGGATCGTCGCTGGATGATGAATCTATGCACGCCGTGAGGCCGCGGTTTCGGTTCCCATGGGACCAGAGTCCCATGTACGCCGCCCGGCGGAGCCACTAGAAGGAGGGAATCCCCAAGCCGCCGCCTTTGCGGAGGAGCTGCCATGCGGTACTCATCACAGCGCCTGCATTCGCGCACCGCTCTGCCAGTCAGTGCGCTCATCTGTATAGCCTCTGTCGCTGCGTATGCACAGCAGACCGCCCCGGCGACACCATCCGCCCCCGCGGCGACGCCGGCGCCAACGGCGGCGGCCGCCCCGGGTTCGCTCTCCTCGAGTCTGGGAGTAGTCGTGTTTCCTGCCAAAGACCAGTCTTCGGGCCAGCAGTCGACGGATGAGCAGGCCTGCTACGGATGGGCGAAGTCCAAGACGGGTATCGACCCGGCGCACATCACAGCGCCTCAGCCCGATCCAAACGCTCAGGCCGCCAATTCGGGCGGTGGCGAGCGGGCGCGGGGCGCCGCGCGCGGGGCGGCCGGGGGTGCCCTCGTTGGTGCAGTCGCGGGCGACGCCGGCACAGGCGCGGCCGTTGGCGCCACGGTGGGTGCGATCTCCGGGGGTGCCGCGAAGCGCCGCGCGAAGAAGGACGCCGCCGCACAACAGGAGCAACAGGCGCAAGCGGCTATTGCGCAACAGCATGCCACCTACAACAAGGCCTTCTCCGCGTGCATGGAGGGCAAGGGCTATACGGTCAAGTAAAGCGGTGGGCTGAGAGCTGTATCCCGCTGGAGCGCCTCAGTCACGCCGGTCCCTGATGATGCAGCGAAAGCCGACGTGGCTCGTGGAGGTATCGATGGGCTCGGCGTGGCGCGCGGCCGGACGGTAGCGGCGGCAGTAATTCGGCGCGCACAGGTGTGAGCCGCCCTTCAGCACCTTGCGTGGGATGCGGATGTTCGGCTGACAGGTGTCGTAGCTGCCCTCCTCCGCCGAGCCACGCGGATTCTCCGCGAGGCAGCACGGGCTCGGTGCGGCGATCTCATGGGAGTGCCCGTACCAGTCGGTGGTCCACTCCCAGACATTACCGATCATGTCGTACAGCTCAAACCCGTTCGGGGGATAGGCTCTCACCGGTGAGGTGCGCGCATAGCCGTCAGCGCGGGTGTTCTCCTGCGGAAACTCCCCCTGCCAGGTGTTGGCCATGTGGCGCTGCTGCGGCGTGAACTCATCGCCCCAGGCGTACTCCGCCGCATCGAGCCCGCCACGAGCGGCGAACTCCCACTCCGCTTCGCTCGGCAACTCCTTCCCCGCCCAGCTGGCGTAGGCCTCGGCGTCACGATAGGCGACGTGCACGACCGGATGCTCCTCGAGCCCGGCAAGCGAGCTGCCCGGTCCATAAGGGCGACGCCAGAAGGCGCCGAATCTGAACTGCCACCATTGACTCCAGTCGTTGAGGTTCACCGCGCGCCGCGGCGGAGTGAACACCAGCGAGCCGGCCTTGAGCATGTGCGGCAGTGCCCCCGGGTAGTCCTTCGGGTCGGGAGGGATCTCCGCGTAAGTGACGTAGCCGGTCGCCTCGATGAAGCGGCGAAACTCGCGGTTCGTGACCGGCGTGCGGTCTATCCAGAAACCGTCGACGCGTACGCGATGCGCGGGACGCTCTTCGGGATAGTGTTGATCCGAGCCCATGAGGAATACTCCGCCCGCGAGATGCACCATCTCGGGATGGAGTGACTCGGCGATGCCCTCGACATGCTTGTCTGCGAGCGGCTGCGATTCGGGCTCGATAGCCTGGGTCATGACGGCGTTGGCGATGCTCCTGTCTGGGGGGATTGTCGCCACAGCATGGGCTTCGCGGCCATGGGCCGAAAGTCCTAGGCGGGCAGCACCTGCAGGTCGCGCAGGGCCCGGATGATGATCTGCACCGCGAGCCCTACCTGCAGCACACCGAGCACCGCCCCGAGCACCTGCAGGACCAGCAACACCGGCGGGCGCACGAGCTCCCGGGCGAACAGCATCGCCAGCAGGTTCAGCAGCATGACGATCACCAGGATGAGGTACACGGCGCCCACCATCCTCGGCTCGACGGCCGACTCGAGCACCGTGATGACCGCCGCGATGCCATAGGGTGTCACCACCAGCGGGAACGTGAGCCGCAGCGTCGCCGCCATCGGTGCTGCGGGCAGCGGCGGCGGCGGCGAGCGCGCAGGCTCGTAGGGCTGCATCGCCAAACGCATGGCAACCAGGCACAGAATGAGTCCGGCCGTGATCTCGAGCGCCGGGGTCGAAATGCGCCATTTTTCGGCCATGGCTGTGCCGAGGTACGCAGCCGCGAGCACGGCGATGAGGCCGATTACGAAGGCGCGCCACGCGATCCCGCGCAGCGCGCTGGGAGTCAGCTCATGTGTCTGTTGCGCGAAGGGGCCGAGGAGCTTGATGGGCCCCAGGGTCACGAAGAAGAGCGTGAAAAGCGCGCCGAGTCCCAGCATGGAATTCTAGAACCCGCCTCGCGCGTAAATCAGTACGCCCGAATAGCCCACATTGAGCCGCCCGTTGAAGCTTCCCTTGTTCAGGTCCACGTGCGTGGCGAAGCGGTCGTAGCCGATTCCGATGCCGAAGTGGTGGTTGAACATCCACGCCGCCCCGGCCCGCAGGTCGGACCAGTTGCCGTCGATACCCTGATAGCTGAGCTTGAAGACCTGCACGGAGCCATCGAGGTACACGTGGTCTGAAACGGCCCAGTCGCCGCGCACGCCAAGCACCGGCAGCGGCACGGGCACCGAGCTTTGCTTGGTGGTGAAAGTCGTGGGCTGCTGAACCGGCCCCGTAGGTGTGTCGACGGTGAGTGTTGCGTTGCCCGAGAGAGTCACCGTCAGGTCGTCGTAATGTATGCCGCCGGAGGCAACCACCTCGTAGTTGTCCGCGCGCAAAAATGCGAATTCATAGCTCAGTTCGTAAACGCTGAACTTCTGCTCTGCGGTCACCTGCCCGCCTGCGACGAAGGTGTAGTCACCCCACGCGAGATCCTGGTCAATGGTGCGCGTGCGCTTGATATCGTTGCTGAAATACATGAATCGCAGGTGCTGTCGCTGCGTGATCCTCCACAGCACATCGGCGCGCCAGCGGGTCTGATCGGCATTGGTGCCGAACTGCTTGTTGAAATCGATATTCTGATTGTTGGTGTTCGCGCTACCTCTCAGGCTGCCGTTCAGGTCAGAGCCCACCACGAAGGTGCCAAGGTCCACATTGAAGCGATCCTTGAGCAGGTCCTCGGCTGGGGAGTCCGCCTGTGCCGTGGCCGTCGCCAGCAGCAGCCCGACGATGAGACTCACCGGGGTGAGCCATTCGGGCGGGCCAAGTCTCTGCCGACACATAACGCCGCACTCCAGGACGGTCCCCTTGCCGGGGCTTGGTTCGCGCGAATATGGGAAGCCCGGACGTGCTTGGAAATGGGACCTTGGTCTGATCGCCGTCTGATCGCCGCCTGATGCCCCAAATTGGCCTGCGGCACGGGCAGCGGTGCACACTAGGGACAGTTGTGCCTCGCTCCAGGCGGGCTCACGCCCCGCGGCAGGGATTTTGCGGACATGAACAGGGCTTCGGACGGGTGGTCGGCAGCTCGCCCCATCGATCTCGGGCGCGTCTCTGCGCCCGGTGGATCGGGCACCACCCGACTGCTGCATGCCGATCTGACGCGTGCGCTACCTGGCGCGGCTGCGGTCGCGGTGGCGTATGCGGCGGCGGCCTGGCTCGGATCGACCCTCGTTTTTCCCGGGGCGGGCCTGGCGGCGCTCTGGTTCCCCAATGCGATCCTGCTCGCGGCGCTGCTGCTCGCCCGCCGGCGGGACTGGTGGATCTATCTGGCGGCGGCAGCCCCTGCTCACTTTCTCGTAGTGCTGACACTCGCCACCGTCTCGCCCGTTCGAGCGGTGATCGGGTACCTGGGCAACTGTTGCACGGCGGTGCTCGCCGCACTTGCGCTCGCCGCGTTCGCGCCTGGAATCCGCCGCATCGATCGCCTGCGGACGGCAGTTGCGTTCATAGGGCTCGCGGGCGTGCTGGTACCGCTCTGCACCAGTCTGCTGGTCGCGGCCGCAGCAGTGGCCGCCGGGAGCAGCACGAGTTTCTGGTGGACCGCGGCCGCCCGCTCGCTGAGCAATGCCTTCGCCATCCTGACACTGGTGCCGCTGATCCTTCACAGCGCCGCCTGGCTGCGCCAGCGCAATCCCAGCGTTGCAGCCGCGCGTGCCGCGGAAGCGTCGGTACTGGGAATCACCGTGGTCACGCTCGGCATCCTGGCGTTTGTCTCCCCGGAGAACGAGCTGTCACCCGCTGTGTTGTATGGCTGCTTTGCGATCCTGCTGTGGGGTACGGTGCGCTTCGGTGCCCCGGGTGCCTGCGGTCCGGTGTTGCTGCTGGGTGTGCTCGCCACCTGGGGCGCGCTCAACCGTACCGGCCCGTTCGCGGCGCATGCGGCAGCCGACAACACCGTAGCGTTGCTGTTGTTTCTGGTGATTACCGCGGGCTCGCTGCTGGTGCTCGCCGCCGTACTCGAGGAGCGCAGATGCCTGGCGCAGGCCGGAGCCGCGAGCGATGCCAAACGCCGCCAGGCCGAGATGCTGCACTCGGCCGTGCTCGCCTCCATTCACGATCAGATCCTGGTGCTCGATCAGGACGGGGCGATCATCGAGACCAACCAGTCATGGCGGCGCTTTGCCGAGCACTCGGCGAGCCGGTCATTCGAGCGTGGCCAGGTCGGTGAGCACTACCTCCAGGCCTGCGCACAAGCCGCGCACGACGGCGACGCAGTCGCTGCGGAGCTCATCGGAGGAATCCGCGATGTGCTCGGCGGCGTGAGCGCTCAGCGGCGGCTGGAGTTTTCGCGCGATACGCAGCACGGGCCGCTGTGGTACGAGATCTCCATCGAGCGACTGCATCGCCCGGAAGGCGGTGCGGTCATCACGCGCAGCGACATCACCGCTCACAAGCAGGCGATCGCGCAGGCGCGCGAGCAGCGGCAGCAGCTCGCCCACCTGGGGCGCGCCGCGGTGCTCGGAGAGTTGTCGGGTGCCTTCGCGCACGAGCTCGCCCAGCCGCTCACTGCAATCCTCGGCAATGCGGAGGCGGCGCTGGAGCTGCTGCCGCCCGAGACTCCGGCCTTGAGCGACATCCGCGACATGCTGCGTGACATCGTCAAGGACGACGTCCGCGCCTCGGAGGTCATCCAGCGCCTGCGCTCGATGCTCACCCAGGGCGAGATCCAACGCCGGCCGGTCGACCTGAACCAGGTCGTACGCGACGTGCTCGCTCTTGCCCGCAGCGATCTGATTACCCGCAATGTCTCGGTGACAACGCAGCTCGATTCCCAGGCGCCACTGGTGGTCGCCGACCCGGTGCAACTCCAGCAGGTACTGCTCAATCTCATCGTCAATGCCTGCGAGGCGATGTCCGGTATTGCCCCGAGCCAACGGCGCCTGACGATCGCGACCCGCACGGTCGATGAGGGGCGCGCGCTCGAGTGTTCCGTCGCCGACCGCGGCTGCGGGCTACCGCCCGGGGACGCCGAGCGCATCTTTCAGCCGTTCGTGACGACCAAGAAGCAGGGTTTGGGACTCGGCCTGGCGATCTGCCGGTCGATCATCGAGGGGCACGGCGGGCGGCTGTGGGCCGAGGGCAACCCGGCCGAGTGCGGTGCAATATTCCGCTTCACCGCCAACATTGGCGCATAGGACGAAGGTCCACTACCGCACCGGCGCGGGCAGTCGCCCAATGTGACCGCATGGCACACTTGCGGCCTCTGGTTGCGCTGGTCGACGACGAAGAGTCGGTGCGGCGTGCGCTCGCGCGCATGCTGAGTGCCTCGCAGTTCGATGTCGATGTGTTCGCCACCGGTCAGGAGTTCCTTGATTCGCTGCGCACCCGGCTGCCCGACTGCGTCGTCCTCGACTACCAGATGCCAGGGCTCACCGGACGCGATGTGCAACGCCAGCTGTGCCTCGGACAGATCCGCCTGCCGATCATCGTGGTGACCGCCCATGACCAGCCCGCGCTGCGCGAGCAGTGTCTTGCGGATGGCGCCGTGGCGTATCTGTCGAAGCCGCTCCAACGGGAGCGCCTGGTGGACTTAATCAATGATGCGGTGAGGCTGCGCTCCGCCTCCTGAGATCCTCGCAGTCTGCTCGAGCCCTGGCGGCTGTCATGTTCTGGCTTGCGCTTTGCGAGAGCGCAGGCCGGCGCTGGCGAGGTGCACGCTCCGAAGGGCATAATCAATTGTGCTCGAGCACCCGAGAACAACAACATCGGAACGCGCTCGTGGTAGTTGGGTGGCACCAATGACGAAGGGAACTGGTCATGCTTGAGCCGCAGCCAATCGTCTTCCTGCTGGACGACGACCAGGCAGTGGTCATCTCCCTGGGACGCATGTTGCAGGCGAGCGGTTTCGTCGTACGCATGTGGACCTCGGCAGCGGAGTTTCTCGAGGCGCACGATGCAGAGACCCCCGGCTGCCTGGTCACCGACCTGCGAATGCCGGAGATGAGCGGTCTCGAGCTGCAACGCGCACTGCTCGAGCGTGGCAGCGATCGGGCTATCGTCTTTGTGACCGGTCAGGGCGACATCCCTACTACCGTGCAGGCGATGAAAGCGGGCGCAGTGAGCTTCCTGGCAAAGCCGGTGCACCGCGCAGAGCTCGTGGCCGCGGTGCAGGAGGCGCTCCTCAGGGATGCGGAAGGGCGTGCCCAGCATCGAGAGCACGAGGAGCTCGTGCGCCGCCTCGCGAGCCTCACTCCGCGCGAGCGGCAGGTGCTCGAGCTGGTCGCCACCGGCATGCTGAACAAGCAGATCGCTGCCGAGCTGGGCGCGGCCGAGAAAACCATCAAGGTCCATCGCGGTCGCATCATGGAGAAGATGCAGGTTCGTACCGCAACGGCGCTGGTCGGCCTGCTGTCCCGCGCGGAGCGGCGCGGCGGCTTGCCTGCGGCCTGAGGCTGCACGCTCCATTGTCAACCTGAGGAACGTCAATGATTACCAAGGGCACATGCGCCTGTCTGACACTGCTCGCGTTGGTCGCACTGTCGCTGGCCGGTTGCGAGACGGAGCCGCAAGTGCGCTCGATCACTGAGCCCAATTCAAACCTGTCGGCGTACCGCACGTACTCGTTCGCGGCGCAGCCGGGTACCAACCGCAATGGCAACGTCACTCCGCTCACCACCTTCTTCGAGACGGCGATAGCGCGCGAGATGAATGCCCGGGGTTATCAGCAGGTCGACAGCGGCGGCGATCTGCTGGTGAATTTCAACGCGCGCGTCACCGAGAAGACCGATATCCAGTCGACGCCCGGCCCCACGTACGGCTACGGCTACTACGGCTATCGCGGCGGGATGTACATGGGCTCGGAGGTACAGACCGTGCGCTATAAAGTGGGCACGGCCAACATCGATGTGGTGGATGCCAAACGCAAGGTGGTCGTGTGGGAAGGGGTCGTGGACCGGGAGCTGACCGATGAGGTGATGAGGAATCCGCAGCCCGCGGTCGATGGCGCAGTGGCGAAGATGTTCACGCAGTTCCCGGGTCGCGCCGCCCCACCCTGATCGGCACGGGCTGGGCCTTTCAGGAGCGCACCAGCCACGCGATCGCCATGCCGGCGACGCTGCATCCCATCGCCGCAGTGGCCGCCCACCCTAGTAGCCGCAGGCCCGGCGGTAAGCGCAACTGACCCATGACGCCGCTGTTGGTCGCAAGGTACATCACCGCGGCCAGCAGCGGCACTGCGATTACGCCATTCATCACTGCGCTCCAGTAAAGCGCGCGCATCGGGTCGATCGCGGTGAAATTCAGCGCGACCGCGAGCGCCGTCGCCGAGACAATCGCCGTGTAGAACGCGCGCGCGCGGGCGCGCGGATGGCGCCGGCCGACACGCCACGACAGCAACTCGCCAACCGCGTAGGCGGTCGAGGTCGAGAGCGCCGGCAGTGTCAGCAGCCCCGCCCCGATGATGCCAAGGGCGAACAGGATGAAAGTGAAGCGTCCTCCAACCGCGCGCAGCGCTTCGGCGGCCTGCGCCGTGGTCTCAATCGTCTGCACACCCTGCGCGTGCAGCGTGCTCGCGGTGGTGATCACGATGAACAGCGCCACGCCTCCGGAGAGTCCCATGCCGATCAGTGTGTCGAATCGGATACGCGCGAACTCGCGCGGTGCCTGCTCGATGGAATGCAACAACTGAGCGGCGCTGCCGGCGTGCTGTACCTCCTCCACCTCCTGCTGTGCCTGCCAGAACAACAGATACGGGCTGATGGTGGTGCCGAGCGCTGCGAGTACCCCGAGTACGTACTGCGGACTCGCCGAGAGCGGCGGCCAGAGGAGCGCGTACCCAATCTGCCTCCACGGGACCTCGACCACGAAAGCAGCTACGACGTAGCTCAGCAGCGAGAGCGCTAGCCAGCGCAGCAAACGCACATAGCGCGCATAGCGGGTGAGCATCTCGATGAGCACCGAGGCGGCGCCGAGCAGGCACACGTACAGCAGCGCGGGCGCGCGCAGCAGCAGACGCAGCACCGCGCCCATCGCCGCAAGGTCGGCAGCGAGATTGAACACGTTGGCGGCCGACAGCAGCGCGATCAGCGCCACCGCCAGCCACCCCGGACAATGCCGTCGCAGGTTACCGGCGAGCCCGAGCCCGGTCACCCGCGCGATACGTGCGCTGATCTCCTGCACCGCCACCAGCAGCGGGAAGCTGAAGAGCACCGTCCAGGCGAGTGCGTAGCCAAACTGTGCCCCGACCTGCGAGTAGGTACCGACACTGCTCGGATCATCGTTGGAGGCGCCGGTGATGAGACCCGGACCCAGACGCAGCGCGGCGCGGCCCTTGTTGCTCATCTCCCCGCTCTTCGGTTCGTGTGATGACCGGGAGTAGGATAGCAGGACCCAACATGGAGTCTGGCGAGGATGACTGCGCGAGTCCCGCGCCGCACTTTCCTGTCGATGACGGCACTCGGCGCGCTGGCCTCGAGCTGGTCGCGCGCCGCACTCGCGCTGCAGGGCGGTGCTGCGCCGGGCGAGCGCGCGCGCGTGCCTGTGCAGCCCTTCGCGCTCCCGGCGGTGCGCCTGCGCGAGGGCGCCGCGCTCGATGCGCTCGCGGTCAATCGCCGCTATCTGATGGGCCTGGACAGCGACCGGCTGCTGCATATGTTCCGGGTGACTGCGGGTCTGCCGAGCGCGGCACGGCCGCTCGGCGGCTGGGAAGCCCCCGATAACGAGCTGCGCGGGCACTTCACCGGACATTACCTTTCGGCCTGCGCGCTGCTCGCGGCTCAGACCGGCGATACCGAGATCCGCAGCCGCGGCACGCAGCTCGCAGCTGAGCTCGCCCGCTGCCAGGCAGCCATCGGAACCGGCTACCTGAGCGCCTTCCCGGTTGACCTTTTCGACCGCTTGCGCGCGGGGCAGCCGGCCTGGGCACCCTTCTACACGCTGCACAAGATCATGGCCGGGCTGCTCGACACCTGCACCCTGAGCGGCGATGCCGGTGCACTCGATACGCTCCTCGGTATGGCGCGCTGGACCGAGCGCTGGGTGCAGCCGCTCGGTGATGCCGAGATGGCGCAGGTCCTCGAGCGCGAATACGGCGGCATGAACGAGCTGCTCTACAATCTCGCGGCGGTGACGGCCGATGTGCGCTGGCAACGCCTGGCGCAACGCTTCGACCGGCAGCGCGTCCTGGCACCGCTCGCGGCTGGGCGCGACGAGTTGCAGGGCCTGCATGCCAACACGACCATTCCGCAGATCATCGGTGCCGCGCGCGGCTTCGAGGTCACCGGCGCTGCCGGGCTGCGAGCGGCGGCGGAGACCTTCTGGCAAACGGTCGCACAGCGGCGCACCTACTGTACCGGTGGAACGAGTAACGGCGAGAGCTGGAACACTCCCCCGGGCGTGCTGGCCCACGAGCTCTCGGGGTACACCGAGGAATCCTGCGTCACCTACAACATGCAGAAGCTCACGCGGCTGCTGTTCGGCTGGACGGCGGATGCGCAGCTCGCCGATTATTACGAGCGCACGCTCTACAACGGCATCCTGGGCGTGCAGCATCCGCAGGATGGCGACAAGCTCTATTATCTGCCGCTCGAGAGCGGTTACTGGAAACTCTTCGGCACTCCGCTGCACGATTTCTGGTGCTGCACCGGCAGCATGGCCGAGTCCTTCGCCAAGCTCGGCGACAGCATCTACTTCCACGACCGCGACGGCGTGTACGTCAACCTGTTCATCGCCTCAGAGCTCAACTGGGCGGAACGGGACCTGCGGCTGGTGTTGGATACGCGCTTCCCGTGGGAAGACACGCTGCGGCTCACCGTGCACACGGCGCGCCCGCAGCGCCTGGCGTTGCGGGTGCGAATCCCTTACTGGACCGCAGGTGCCTCGGCACATCTGAATGGTGAGACGCTGGCCGCCGCTGCCGCACCGGGCAGCTACCTCGCACTGGCACGCCGCTGGCGGGACGGGGATCAGCTCATGGTGCGCCTGCCGATGCACCTGCACGTCGTACGCATGCCGGATGATCCGTCGCTCCAGGCGGTGATGTACGGTCCGCTGGTGCTCGCAGGGCGAATGGGCACCGCCGGACTCGATGCGGGGACCCTGCGCGCCGAGCCGACACGTCCGCGCACGGTTCCCGAATATCGCTTGCCGCCGCTCGCAGCGCCGGTCATCACTGCACCCGCGGCCGATCCATCGAGCTGGCTCGAGCCACTCACCGGCCGTCCGCTCGTGTTCCACACCAAAGGTCAGGCGCAGCCGCTGACCCTCGAGCCGCTCAATGGCATCTTCGATGAGCGCTACGCGGTTTACTGGAAGGTGCTGGAGCGGCCGCCTCAGCCGGGTGCGGGCTGATAGCGCGGATCGTGCGGGGTGCGCGTGAAGATGCGGCGCACCAGTGGCTCGAAGAACTCCAGGCTCTCGGCGGGATAATCCGGATCGAAGGAGCATTGGTCCCACGCCGCACAGAAGTGCACGCAGGCGTCGTACCAGCGGTGATCACGCAGCCGATCACGTGCGTGGCGATCTCCCCCGAAGTGATGCACGTAGTAGTAGTTCTGAAACAGCCCGTGGTGCTCAACGATCCAGGCGATCTCGGGCCGCACATACGGCCGCAGGATCGCCGCCGCCATTTCCGAGTGGTTGTAGGGCGCGAGCTCATCGCCGATGTCATGCAGCAGCGCGGCGACGATCATCTCTTCATCGGCTCCATCCCGCAGTGCACGGGTAGCGGCCTGCAGTGAATGCTGGAGTCGGCTCACCGCATAGCCGTAGAGCAGGTGATCGAGCTTCTTCAGGCTCTCTAGCACACGGTCCGGAAGGCCTTGCGCGTACCTGCGCTCGGACTCATCGAGCAACAGGTAATCCTCACGCGTACCATCCTCCATGCGGCGAAAACCTACGATTCGTTGCGATGCACTCACGGCCCGAGTCTAGCCTCGCGATGAGAGCACTGTCCACGTGCGTCGGTGCGAAGCCGGCCGCTGCCGGGGTGTCTACGAGAAGCTCGCGCGTGTGCCACCCTCCGGGTCGAGGCCGCGCGCTGCGAAACGTTGTGCCAGTTGCACGAGCAGTCTCGAGCGCAGCGCATCGCGCTCGGCTGCCGGCGGGCTGGGGACGCGCAGCTCGAGCGTGGCACCGTCGGCTTCCATGCGTGTCAGAAAGCAGCCGAGCACCGCCGACTCTCCCAACAACTCGCGCGCGGTGCCGAGCGCTACCTGCCGCGCCGCCTC
>Ga0306920_100003078_pt1 | contig 21119 bp, 18 predicted proteins | sample flu12Cox44000170_FD_204666 | JGI IMG/M metagenome (GOLD analysis project Ga0306920, IMG submission 204666) | Lab enrichment of tropical soil microbial communities from Luquillo Experimental Forest, Puerto Rico - flux4day.12C.oxic.44.000.170 (v2)... | ecosystem: Environmental > Terrestrial >... | reverse complement strand
ACTGCGGCAAATCGCGGCGGAGGGCAAACGCGGCTTCTATGAGGGACCGGTCGCGGCGGCGATCGAGCGCGCCTGCACCGGGGCGGGCGGTATTCTGACGGCCAAAGATCTCGGGTCCTATCGCACTCGAATCCTCGAGGAGCGGCCGGCCCATTATCGCGACCTCGGCTACGTCACTGCGTACGACCAGGTGTCTTATGAGGCACTGAACATTCTCAACACTTTTGATCTTAAGCGCCTGGGGCGCGACAGTTTGGATTTCCGGCATCTCGTCGCCGAGGCACTCGCATGCGGCTTCACCGACAGCATGACCTATTATGGCGATCCGGACTTCGAGAAGAGCCCCGTCGAGGGACTGGCCAGCGCCGCTTTCGGTCGCGCGCGCGCAGCGGGCCTTCGACTCGACCGCGCCCTGCCGAGACCGGTGCGCCCGAGTGATCCTTGGCCCTTCGACTCCGCAGCGGAGCGGCCGACGCGCATTCCCGACGAGCCCGCCTTTCCACGGCTTCAGGGGACGACCCAGATGGCTTCCGCCGACGCCGAGGGTAATGTCTGCGCGTTGATCACCAGCCTGACGAGCGGCTTCGGCTCGTTGATGCGGGTGCCCGGCACGGGCGTCGTGCTCAATAACTCCATGCAGAATTTCGACCCGCGACCCGAACAGGCGAATTGCATCAAACCCGGGAAGATGCCGATCTTCGCTGCGCCGTCCTTGGTCGCGGAGCAGGACGGGCGCGCGGTCTTCGCCGGCTGCGGCTCCGGCGGCTATCGGATCGAGACCGGTGTCATTCACGCCTTCCTGCACGCGGTCGATTTCGGCCTCGGCCCCCAGGCAGCAATCGACGCACCGCGTGTTCACTGTCAGGGCCAGCAAACCTATGTCGATCCTCGCATCCCGCAGGAGGTGCGCGACGGCCTCGCTCGCTCAGGCCACGAAGTAGTGGTTCAGGGTGAAACTCCGGGCACTAACCCCTATGGTCGCGTTAACGCGATCACGATCGGCAAGGACGGCACGATGCGCTCGGGCACTGGCCCATCCTGGAGCACGGCGGCGGCTGCGTGGTGACGGGGCGGCTGTGGTTTGCGGGGTATCGTAGGGTTAATCGAGAGCTACAACTATTTTGCTGGGGGGATAAGCGAAATGAAAACCATCGACTCTGCGTATGTTGTCATCGGCGCATTGTGGTTGCTGCTTGGCTTGATCCTCGGGATCGTGATGGGGGCTAGCCATAATTTTCAGTTCATGCCGCTACATGCTCATATCAACCTTGTTGGTTTCGCGTGCCATTCAATATTCGGGCTTGTTTATCGGCAATGGCCGGCGATGAAAGCCTCGCGCCTCAGTTCGCTCCAGTTCTGGATATTTGTGCTGGCTACACCAATCACACTGATCGGTCTGTATTTCACGCTGAGCGCCGGGCCGGAACTGCCGACAATCATCGGCTCACTCGGATTGCTGCTTGGGGCTATCTTGTTTTTCGTCGTGCTATGGCAGGCCCGCAACGGCAATTGACACCTGCTCCCAGGGGAGGAGGACACTGGACAGTCGCGAACGGCACGCCCAAGTGCGGCTACTTGGACCTGGCTGTGCGCCCGCCATCCAGCCCCGATCAATCCTGGGTCGGGCGCCGCAGCAGGTCGTCGCTTGCTTCAACGCTGACATTCCTTCGGAAGTCGAGCTATTCGGGAAAGCTCGACGCGTGTAGGACCACTGCTCACGTCGCCCGTGCGCAATCGCCTCGCTGAACGACTGACTAACGAAAACGTTGAATCATCGGTGGAGTGCGCACTCAAGGCACGGGTGTTCCTGCGCGAGTGGTTCGGCGGGAAGATCAGGCTCGACGCTACCAAATGGCGGGCTCATGGCGCACTGGAATCAGAACGCTACAGCGTTACGTCGCGGCTTCGAACGTGTGGTAGCGGGGGCGTGATTTGCTCATACCCTAGAGGCCTTATCCGCCAGCGCGTGAAGTAGTTCGGTAGCGGGTTCCTGGTTCGGAGCCATTCACCGGAAGCGCTCAGCACCGCGGCCAAGGTTGTGCGATCTTGTCAAGCTGCGCCTCAAGCTTGAAGCCTTAGCGGACCGCCTGAAAATACCAACCATCGGCATAGGCGCCAACTCGAACTCCGACAGTCAGGTTTTCTCGTCTACCGGGACGTGTTCAGACTCAACCCGGGCTTCAGGGCGAATTCCTGTGGACCCAGCCATTCGGACAATGGGATCGCAAATACAAATCATTGGAGTAGCTCTCAGCAAGAGAGGCCGTGTGCGCGCCGCCGGAGGAAACCGATGCGCATCGCGAGCTATCAGCGCAGTGACCGGGTCGGAGGCGATGAGGCAAGCGCAATGATCGAGGCGGATGACATCCAGGCGACAGTGCTGCGCCCACGCCCCTCACCATATCAGGGTGAATACCTGCTTCTCCGCATAAACGATGCGGCACAGGGCCGAGAGATGATCCGCCGAATTATTCCGCATGTGGCACCGGCGGTGGAATGGTGGTCGCCGTCCCTGCCGGGATGGTTGGGGATTGCTTTCACCTACAAGGGTCTCGAGGCGTTGGAAGTTCCGCAAACGTCCCTCGAAAGCTTTCCGGTTGAATTCCGGCAGGGCATGGCCGCGCGAGCGGAGATCCTGCATGACTTTGGGGCAAACGCTCCGGCCCACTGGGAATATCCCTTCGGTAGCGCCGACCTGCACGTCGCCTTGGCGATATACGCGCAGGATAAACAGAACCTCAGTCTGGTTCTGGAACGCGCTCATCAATCCCACCGCGATCTTCCCGAAATCTCCGTCGTCTATCGCATGGAGTTTGGCGAGCTTCCGGGAGGACGCAATCCCTTCGGGTTCAGAGACGGGCTCCATAATCCCCAACTCGAGGGGAGCGCCGCGCAGCAGGAGCACGGGGTTTCGACCGCTGACTTCGAAAAACCTGTCAAGGCGGGTGAAGTGATCCTGGGATATCCGGACGTGTTGGGAGAGATCGCGGCAGCTCCAGTTCCTGAGGAGTTACGGCGCAACGGAACTTTCCTGGCATTCCGGAAATTCCATATGCACGTTGCCGCGTTTCGGAAATATCTGCGAGAGCAGGCCTCCTCGCCGGAGGAGGAAGAGTTGCTCGCTGCGAAGATGATCGGCCGCTGGCGAAGCGGTGCACCACTCGTGTTGGCACCCGATCGGGACGATCCTCAACTGGGAGCGGACCGGGCTCGAAACAGCGGTTTCAGCTATGCCGACGATATGAGTGGGCTCAAGTGTCCCTTCAGTGCCCACATCCGGCGAATAAACCCGCGCGATGCACTGAAAAACGACATTGTCGAAGTCGATCTTCACCGCTTCATACGGCGGGGCACGAACTACGGACCGCCGCTTCCCGAAGGCCTCCTTGAGGACGACGGCGCCGAGCGGGGTGGCGTGTTCCTGCTGATCGGCGCGCACGTCCAGCGCCAGTTCGAATTTGTGCAGTCGCAATGGGTGACTGATGGGAACTTCATCAGTCACGGTACGGAGCAGGACCCGATCATCGGCAACAACGAGGGTGATGGCATCTTCACCATCCCGAAGCACCCAGTCCGCCGCCGCCTGCACAGTCTGCCCAAGTTCGTCTCGGTACGCGGAGGCGAGTACTGCTTCATGCCGGGCCTGCGGGCGCTGCGGTGGTTGGCGAACCTGGATGCGTGACTCCCGTATGGACCGACACTTCAAATGAAAATGTCTTTTCCCCTGCCACGCTTGGATTTGGATCTCGGAGGAGACTCATATGCTCGTTGATGTTCGCACTTATCTTGTCAGGCCGAACAAGATGCCGCAGGAGCTGGACCTATATGCCAAGCATGGTCTCGCTCCGCAGGTACGGCATCTCGGCGCCCCACTCGCCTACTTGTACGGGGAGAGCGGGGACATCAACACACTTGTGCACCTGTGGGTGTTCAACGACGCGGCCGACCGCGCGTCTAGACGCGCTGCCATGGCGTCCGATCCGGAGTGGCGGACTTACCTCAAGCTCGCCGAGGAGGCCGACTTCCTGATCGACCAGCGCAATAGCCTGATGGTGCCGGCGAGCTTCGCTCCCATCAAGGGTTAGCCGTCCATGTCCGACCATTTTTCCGGGCCTCGAGCGCTCGCGGATCCCGCCGCGGACCTCGTCGACCTGTTCGCCTTTCCGGTCCCGGACAACCCACAGCGCCTCATCGTCGTGATGGATGTATTCGGCAAGGCCGGGCCAGGGGCGATCTTCTCCGATGCGGTCATCTATCGATTCCGCTTCCGGCGCGCCCGAATCGCGGCGACCGGGCCTGGTGCCGCCTTCGGCGTTGACCCCGATGAGGTCGGGTTCGATATCACGTTCGATGTGCCCAGCGGGGACGATACGGCGTTTCAGCGCGGGCACTGCCGGACTCCAGGCGGCGAGACTGTGTCGTTCTCTTCGAACGACGAGCGCGGCGGAACAGGCTGGGGTGTGCGCGTCTTTGCCGGCCAGCGGTCGGAGCCCTTCTTTCTCGACGTGCATACGATCCTGGAGTCAGCGGAGACACGGCGGCTCGCATTCAAGAAGGTCGGCTCAGACACGCTCTATGGAACCAACGTCCTCTCGATCGTGCTCGAGCTCGAATGGGCGGAGTTGCTCGGCAGCGGTCCGATATTCGCCATCGTGTGCGAGACACTGCGGACGGGACCGCGACCGCTCCGCATTGAGCGACTCGGCCGACCGGAGATCAAGAACGTCTCCATGAGCTTCAAGACGTTCGATCAGGTGAACCGCGACCTGGAAATCCGCGACCTCTACAACAGCGAGGACGCCTTTGCCCTCATGCCCGACTACGTTGGCGCCTACCGCGCGCGGCTGAACGCCAATCTCTCTTTCTGGGATTCGCTGGATGGGAAGACCGACTGGCCGCTCGACGAAGGGGGCAACCATCCGTTGACCCGCCTGCTGCTCGCGGACTTCCTTGTCATCGACACCTCCAAGCCATTTCAGGAGACCAGCTACTTCGAGATCGAGCGGGCGATGCTCGCCGCCCGCCCACACTTTAGCCCCGGCGGACGCTGGCTCAACGAAGACGTCATGGACTCGATCTTCACGCTCTACATCAATGGTGGAAACGGCCCCCGGATCAGTGACGGCATCGATGCGCCGATCGCCTGGTCATCCAAAGTTTTTCCCTATCTGGCGCCGCCCAACCCGCCGAAGGTTGCCGCGCGATGATCGAAGCCAGGATCACGGACGGGAGAATTGCGCTGCGCAATCTCGAGGCGCAGATCGAGGGCCTCGGGCCCGAGGCGGCGCGCGCTAGCGCGTGCGTTGATGAGCGCGTCCGGCTCATCGATCTGTTCGCGCTACGCGGGTCGATCCTGGGCGCCATCGCAGACTATGAGCATGCGCAGGAGCTCGCGGATCGGTTGGTAGGCGACGCCAACACGACTGCGGCGGCATTCCTGGCCCGGGCCCAAGCACGAGAGCTATTTCACCGCTTCGCCGATGCCCTGGAGGATCTCGAGGTCGCTGAACGGCTTGGCGCCGCTGCCGACATAGTGAATCACGAGCGTGCCGCGGTTTTTCAGGGGCTCGGACGATATGAGGAAGCCTTAGGTATCCGCCAGGAGGCGGCCCGGCGCTCCCCGAGCTTCAATAGCCTCGGTGCCCTGGCCATGCTCCACGCCGAGAGCGGCGACGCCGAACGAGCGCTGCACTTGCATGCGGAGAGTGTGCGCCGCTATGGCGGGGTCTCGCCGCTTCCGCTTGCGGTTCTCGAATTTCAGCTCGGCGTCATGTGCATGCGCAAGGGCGACCTTCGTCGCGCGCAACACCATCTGACCGCGGCGGTGCGGTATGTGCCGTCCTACGCGCCGGCGCAGGGCCACCTCGCGGAAGTCGAGGCGGAGCTGGGCCATGCCGAAACCGCGGTTGCGCTGCTCTACCCGCTGGCGACCACCTCCGATGACCCCGACTACGCGGGACAGCTCGCCCGCATCCTCCGTTACGCCGGACGCACTGAAGACTCGCGCCGCTGGAGACAGCATGCTGCCGAGCGGTACGACGAGCTGATCGCGCGTCACCCCGAGGCTTTTGCCGATCATGCCGCAGAATTCTGGCTGGGTGTGGGCGGCGATCCGGACAAGGCGCTCCGGCTGGCCAAACTCAATTTCGAGGTCCGAAGGACGCCGCGCGCCTGTGAATTGCTGCATCAGGCTTCCCTGGCAACGAACTCGCGAGAGCGAAATTTCTATCAGTGCCCCGCCGCCGTGCCGAGGTCGGGGGCGGCACGTTAAAAGCATACCAGCAACGCGGAAGGAGTAATCCGATGACGACCGAAGTGATCGAGAATGACCGCACCGCAATGTCGCAGAATGTGACGAATCAGCCCGACGGTCCCGGCAAGCGTATCGGGAAAAAGGGAGAGATATCCGGCATCGGGAAGGTCGCCCCCGGCGGAGCAAAGCTGTTCCGCGAGCGCCTGCCGCAGATCCAGGCGGAAGCCGGTTACTGGGAGACGCGAGTCGGCACCGTTCACGACTTCCGGGTGACGCTGATCGACAACGATACCCGGATATTGTTCACCATCGTGTTCGATGGAGACTTCAAACCCTACCTCGCAGACATTCTCAGGGAAGCGAGTCCGTGGCTCGATCAGATCTTTCTGGGTGTCTGGGACGGCTTCAGGGGAACGAAGGATCGTGGATCTGTCGAGGAGTTGCTCGGCTTCGCCTTCGGAGCGGACCTCTTCTTTGTCAGAAATCCGGACGTCACGGTTCGGGACGTCGCCAAGATGCAGCGCCTCAGTAAGGCCGTAGCCGAGCTGTTGGATGCCGCGAGCTGATCTTTGACCGATCAAGGTCGGCGCGGGCAGCTGATGTGTCGTCTCCCGTCCGCTAAGGCGCGTCGCCGCGACTGGCAACGGTAGGGAGGCGCACGTGGCAGCGCGACCGAAGGAACGTTTCCGATGTCGCTAACCGGAAATCAAAAGCGATCGAGGTAGATGACCGGTTTTGGCCCCGACTTCAGGCGTGGCGTCGAATGGGTCCTTTCGACCCGGTGTGGAAGTACGAGCCTCCGTAAAGCGGTCATCGGGATGGGACAAAGCCGACTGTCACGTATACTGGCCCGCAACGCATTGCTAATCCGCGTGGCTTAGCGCATCTTTCCCGCGACTAGACCGGCGCGGCTCAAGATGGGCAGCCCTGAAAACAGCGTGCCGCACCAGGACCCGCCCCACGAGGCGCAGGCCCCCAGTCTCGTCGCGCACCCGCCGCCCCCCTCGGGACCGCTGCCCGAGGAGTCCTTATGGGCGAGGATCAGACGCCATAAGGTAGTTGAATGGACGCTCGCGTACGCTGCTTTTGGCTACGCGACTCTGCATCTCGTGGAAATGCTTCGCGACGCGTTTGAATGGCCGGCGTTGGTCCCGCGCCTCACGGTATTCGGCCTAGTGCTGGGCACCCCTGTGGCCGTGACGCTCGCTTGGTATCACGGTCACCGCGCACAACATCGAGTCAGCGGCCGGGAGCTGTCAATTCTGATTGCATCGCTGCTGGTTGCCGGGAGCGTCCTGTGGCTGGTTTCACGTGACGAGCGAGCGGCGGTCCCCCGCGTTGCCGTGCGTGCGACTAGTGCTGCAGGCACCGCGGCTCTCGAAGCCACCTTCTCACCGCCGCCGCACTCCATAGCGGTGCTGCCGTTCATCAATATCAGCGGGGACAAGGAGCAGGAATATTTTTCCGACGGCCTGTCGGAGGAATTGCTTAACTCCCTCTCCCGAATCAGTGAACTACAGGTTGCGGCACGCACCTCGTCCTTCTACTTCAAGGGCGAGCATGCGGATCTAGCAACCATCGCGCACAAACTCAATGTCGCTTCGGTTCTTGAGGGAAGCGTGCGACGCTCGGGAGCCACAATCCGCGTCACGGCTCAGCTCAACAATGCGGTCACCGGGTATCACCTATGGTCACAGACCTATGACCGGGATGTGAGCGACGTGTTGAAGCTCCAGACCGACATTGCCGGCGCAGTGGCCGGCGCCCTCGAGCTAACGTTGCTAGGCGACCTTGCTGCGAAGATCGAGGTGGGCGGGACGCGGAACCCAGCCGCGTTCGATGCATATCTGCACGCCTCTGAAGCTTACTGGGCGGGTCAAGGCGAAAGGGATCTGCGCGCTAGCATAGCGAGTTACACAGAGGCGATTCGTCTCGATCCACAATACGCCCTCGCCTACGCCGGCCGATCGCTGGCACTCACGGATTTCGTTTTCGCGGGATACGCGGCAAAGGAATCAACATTGCACGACTATGTTACTGAAGCCCAGGCTGATGCGCGCAAGGCTATCGCACTAGCGCCTGATCTTGCGGAGGGCCACCTGGCTTTGGGCGGGCTCTTCGAAACGTCTCTCGTTTTGGACGCGACAGCTCAGGAATTCGAGCGGGCGGTGGCGTTGGCACCAGGCAACGCTAGAGTATTGAGTAACTACGGTCGCTTCGCTTCGCAAATGGGCCAACGTGAGGCTGGCCTGGCGGCTACGCATCGCTCGGTCGTGTTAGATCCGTTGAATTATTGGTACCGAATCTGGTTTGGTATGTCGCTGTATTTCGCACGCCTCTACAGCGAAGCTATCTCAGCCTTCACGGATGCCAAGGCGCTGGCTCCGAGCAACGCCTTCCTAAACGGGTGGGCCAATGCGCTCGTTGGACTCGCTTATTATCACCTCGGTGATTTCCAAAGCGCCCTCGCAGCGTGCAAGACTGCGGCCGGAACCAGGAAAGATCTCTGTTTGGCTATTACCTACCACAAGCTCGGACGGGATTCTGAGGCACAGAGTGAGCTGGCCAAGCTGCATGCTTCGATGGGTGATGCCTGTGCGGTACTCTGTGCCATGGTCTACGCACAGTGGGGTCTGACATCCCGAGCACTCGACTCACTCGAGACAGCAACGCGTAACCACCTTCCTGAGCTAGAGCTAGTGAAGATGAGCACGCTTCTCGATCCGCTGCGCAAGGAGCCGCGCTTCCAGGCGATTGAGCGGGCGTTGAAGTTTCCTCGAACTGAATAACGGCTAACGCTCGAAGGCGCGGCCCAATTGCAGACATTCGAGTGATATTCCTCTGACCGGCCCCTCCGCCCGCGAGGCGTTACCCTCGCGGGTGACTTGTGTCGTTACACACAGGAGGGGACCGGCTATGGGACTAAAATCTCTGCTCATTCCGGGTCACCCCCCGGAAGGTCCAGTGGCCCGAGCGGAGGTGCCGGCTTAATCATGCCGGCCTTGACCAACACGTCGAACGCCGCGGCGACAACTTCATTCGCGAGCTGGTTCTGGCCCTTGGGAGGCTGACTGTTGGTCGCCGCGGTGATGACGAGATCGTGCTGCGGCCAGTAGGCGAAGATGACACGGAATCCGAGAGTCTCGCCTTCGTAGAACCAGAGTCGGCCCGTGGTGGGCCGGAAAAGCTGAACCACGTCGAGGCCGAACGTGCGAGGATCCTCGGGTGTCGCTTCCTTCACCGGTTTGCCAGTGCTCTGCGAAACCAGTGTCGTCATCTCTTTCAGTTGCTTCTTCGGGATGATTTTCCCGCCGAACAGCCCACGGACCCACTTTGCGAGGTCGCGCGGGCTGGAAACGATCGCTCCTGCGGCTCCCGCCCAGGAGAGGTTCTGCCCACTCATGTCGCGCCCGAGCAGGGGTGCGAGCAGGCTCGTACAGGGTATCGGCTGGTAATCGAGGCAATCCTCGTTCTGGAAGAGCCCTCGAGGCTCGCGGTCAAGAATTCTGTCCGGGTAGATGCCTTCCACGTAGTAACTGTTGTGAAGGTCTGCCTGCTGGAAGCCGAACGTCTCCAGTGCCTGCTCGAATGACATCCGGGAAGCTCTCTCGATGATGAGAGCCGCGAGAATGTTGTTGGTGTTCGAGTAGAACCAGCCGCTGGGTATCGGCAGGTGATTGTCAGGTCCCGGATAGACGGCCGCAATCAACTGCCGCTTGGTGAACTGGTGGAACGGGTCTTTACCCATGATCTGCCCGATCGCTACCGTTTCTGAATAGTTGGGAATCGGGGAGGTCATCTGGAGCAGTTGGCGGATCTTGACGTCCTTCCAGGCCGGGTACTCCGGGAGCCATTTGCCGAGGGCGTCATCGATATCGAGCAGCCCCTCGGCCTCAAGTCGCAGGACCACGGCGGCCTCGAAATGCTTGGTGTTGCTGCCGATCTGGAACAGTGTGTCACCATCGATGGGGCGCTTGTTGTCCCGGCCGTTATCACCGGCAAAGGCCTCGATGACGGGGCCCGGGTCGCCGAGTGAGATGTACAGCGCAACCCCCGAAATGAACTCGTCCTCGCGGTGTTTCTTAAGGTAGCCGTCCACCACCTGCTGAATCTGGGTGGTGATCGGCGTATCGTCCGCGCGCGCGCTAATCGCGCAGCACAGAGCGACAAATAACGGCAGAAAGGGAATCGCACGCTTGGCACTCATTGTGGTCTCCCGTACCAGCGGGGCATCCGTGCGATGCGCGCGGCAGTATTGATGCAGTTACAGCGCTTGGTCAATCGCGGGAACGGTTGGACGTTGACGCGAGCGGGGCAATGCGCGATTCCGAGTGGCAACCGACTCCAGAGGAGTTCCAGGTTCTTTGCTGTTCCACGCTTGAGCGCACGCCAAACGGGCTCCCGGGTTTCGTTCGACCCGCGACCTCGCTCGCTCGTTATGTGACGGGGATGGAATTTGGTACCGGATGCTGGTGAAGGAGGCCGCTTACGGCATTCGGCATTTGAAAACCGAGCGCGGCGCAACCAGCAATATGAAGGCAATCACCTCCAGATGCGCATTAGCCCCATCTAACTCGATTCGTCGCGTTGGCCACCACGCAAAACGAATGTCCGGTTCCTGGAAACATGTGCGACGCCGGGCTGTGTCTCTTATTGGCCCGTTCAGCGACCATGAACACGCACATCGTGAGTGACAGGCGCAACTCGACCCGTTGCTGCCGCTGACGAATGAACGCTCTTCGGGCACATGCTTCGACGGCGGCGGCGTCTCAAGGCTTCGCCCCCGTGTGAAGCAGACGGAGCACTTCGTCCACGGCGTCGATGACCGCCTGCGGCTGGTCCAACTGAATGTTGTGACCTGACTGCTTGATGACTCGGTGCACACCACGTGAGGAGAGACGTGCGAGATCCGCATGCAGAGCGTTCCAAACCTTGCCATAGGCTCGGTCGAGCCGCTCGCCGGCGGGCGTGCCGCCAGTGTCACCAAAAGGGTGCTCAATAGAGAGCACGACTAGGGGCATCGCGCCAAGGCGGTGGTGGTCGGCGCTGTCGTATTTATGATTGTAGAGCCCCCAAAGGAGTGAGGCCTTTGCCTGGAAATAGTGAGCGGTAAAGAACTGGGGCCAGACCTTTTTCATCGCGGCGGGCGTGTCGCTTGGCAAGGTAGCCGAGCAGTCCGTGAGCTGCGAGCTTGACTCCTTGAGGACTCCTTGCTCGGCCAAGGAGGCGCAATGGAGGTAGAAGGCGATGCCACTTTCTCGCCCTGCTGCCTCATCAAAATCTGGCTGAGTTTCGTCGATGAGCCCCTCTCCCGCTGGACTGGTATCGACGAGTACCATGCCCACGACATCCTCTGGCCAGCGCTGCGCATAAACCCGCGCCTCCAGTCCGCCTAACGAGTGCCCCACCAGTACATACGGTCGCGGTATGGACCCGGTATGGAGTGCCTGGTGCAGATCCTCTACGACTTCGGAAATGATCTGTGGCTGAGACGCCGGATCACTGAAGCCATAGCTAGCTCTGTCGAACGCGCACACGCGCGTGTTCTGTGCGATTACGGGCTGGGTCTTGTACCAGACCAATGACCAGCTGAAGAGACCAGCCATCAGGATGACCGTGGGGCCACCGGCGCCTGCACACTGCATGTTGATATGCCGGCCACCGATGTCGACCAGCTGCCCTGGCTGTACGTAGGGCAGCATCCGCTGGTCCTCTGCCACGGGCGCGGGCGTCTGCTGTGCAATGACCAGGTCAGCGACGGAAAGCAGCAGGGCCGTTGCCAGAGCGGCCAGGGCACCGCGAAGTGTGAGGGTGGGGCGCATGATTGTCGTCCGCCAGGTAGGAGGCACAGCTTACCGTGATCGTGAAAAATATCCGTCAACCAGGGATGTCTTCCTGCAACTGCTTCCGCCGATTAGGACATGTAGGCGCTCTGAATGACGGCCACCGAAATCGAGCCAAGCGGGCGGTCTAGTACAAGGGATTGCTGAGAGAACAACTTGAGCGTAAAAGCTCCAACAGAGACGAAACATAAAAGCCTACATCAACAGAAGCGGCGGAGACTCACAGAGCGTTCGGTGGTGCGGTGCAGCGCCCGAGAATGCCGTACCCGGAATGCGCAGCACTCCTGGTAATTATGCCGGCGCGCGCGGCTTGTGACTTTTAAGGACCGACTTCGGAGCGGCAGAGACAACATCAGAGGAGAATCACATGGTCGGGGTAGTCAATCGCAACAGCTGGCTCGTCGTCGCGAGCCTTATGATCGGTTGCGCCTGCGCGCATGCGCACTCGGTGCAGGTCAATTGCGGGGGTGAAGGTCAGTTCTCCAGTATCGGCGCGGCGCTCAAGCACCTGGGCAGCTTGGGCAACGACGCGCCATATGCGATCAGCGTGAAGGGTGCGTGCCACGAAAATCTGGTAATCAAGGATCTCGGTCCGTTGACGATTGCCGGAAGCGCCGGCGCGTCGATCAGCGATGCGTCGAACGGTACCCGCGACGTCATCGTAGTCAATAATACACGCGTGACGATCAGCGCTATGACGATCAACGGCAACGTGAATACCGATGCCGTCGACTGCTACGACAATGCCTACTGCCATCTTGTGGACAACACGATTCAGGGCGGGTATGACGCCGTTGGCATTTACAAGACAGCACGGGGCGTTGTAGCCGGTGGTGTCCTGCAGAACAACTTCGCTACCGGCATCCAGGTCAGCGGTGAAGCGACGATAGTTGGGGTCACGATCCAAGGCAATCCTACGGGTGTCAATGTAACGCGCGGTGGACGTGCCACAGTTGGCATTGCTGACCCGGTATTTGATCAGGTTCCTGCCGTAACGCAACTGCTCGTCGTCAACAATGGGATAGGCATCTTCGTAGGAGAAGGAGCGGAGCTCAGATGTAGTGGCTGCACGATCCGCAATAACAGCAGCGATGGGATTCACGCTGATGTTTCGGCCGCCATCTCTGTTACACCATCGTTCGTTTACTTTGACGGAGCCTTCCTCCAGTCGACGATCACGAACAATTCCGGAGTCGGTGTCTACGTCGGTGACCTGTCATCCGCGACGTTCACCGGACAGACGAGTGTTAACAGCAACGGCCAACCGGATATCGCCTGCAATTCCGTAACAGCTGTGACGCGCGGTGCGATTGCAGCCGCCGGTGGTACGGCGCACACGAACTGTCCGAACTAAAGAGGACGCCGTCAAGCGAGCGTAGAAGGAGACCAGGTATGCGCAACGCGCCACAGATGAACGTAAGAAGGGCGACCGTCGCACTGGGCCTGGTGGGGCTGTTGCTTGGTGGCGGGAGCAGTGCGCAGACCGCCACAAACCCCTATCCAAACATGGCACCGCTGGCGCAGTACCTCTCGCCCAGCCAGGAAGCTGAAATCGCGCTGGCACGCAGCGCAGCGCCGTCATCGATTTCTGCGGACGCAGAAATCCTGGCGTTCGGTCCCAAGGGGTATGAGACCGCAGTGAAGGGTAAGAACCATTTTGTCTGTATCGTCGAACGGGCCTGGTCCAACAATTACGACAAGCCCGACTTCTGGAACCCGAAAGTCCGTCAGCCGCACTGTTTCAACCAGGCGGCGGCGCGCTCGGTGCTGCCCGCTTACCTGAAGCGAACCGAATGGGTGATGGCGGGGCTGTCCCGCTCGGAGATGTTTAATCGGACCAGGGCTGCGGTCGCAGCGCACGAATTCGGGCCGCCCGAGCTGGGCTCGATGGTCTATATGATGTCCAAGGAAACTTATCTGGCCGACGGCATCGGTCATTGGTACCCGCACTTGATGTTCTTGCTGCCGCGCACATCGGCGCAAGAGTGGGGCGCCGACCTCAAAGGCTCGCCGGTGTTCAGCGATTCCACCTTCCTCGAACCGCTGACCATTTTTTTCGTGCCGGTGACGCGCTGGTCCGACGGCTCTCTCGCTGACGTGTCGACTCAATGATGCCAACGACCGCTCTGGAGTGGATATTCAAAGCGACAAAGCGCGCACTACCCCACTAAGTGACCGCAAATCGATCGGGCGAGGCATCAAACAGTTTCTTGTGACCCTCCATACAAAAAAAGTACACGTGGTTTCGATATACGGACTTTGGTGCGGTAGCGGGATCAACATCCATCTCACAGACGGCGCATAGAGGATGCTCATCCGTGCTCACGCGCTTCGTCGCGTACGCCGAGTTCGAATCGGGATTGGTCCAGCCCAGACCCTGATACTCGAGATTGTCCGCTGTCCGCTCGGCAACGGCGCGGCCAAAATAGCGCTCGACGACATGTAGGGCCAGATCGATACCAGAGGACAAACCACCCGCCGTCGCGAGATTGCCTACCTCAACAAATCGCGCGCCCCGTCTTACGACGATATCCGGGTACATCATCGCAAATTCTGCGTACGCTCCGTGATGCGTAGTGGCTTGCTTGCCGGCCAAAAGGCCCGTCTTCGCAAGCACAAAGGCCCCCGTGCACACCGACATGGTGAGGTCGGCAGTGCCCGATACTTTGCGAATCCATGCCACTACCGCATCACTCGGCTCGCTCTGGGCAGGGATGACAACGATCTTGGGAGGAGGGGCATCCGCGATACTGTAATCGGGCACGATGGTCATGCCGCCCCTACCCGCATGAATCGGCGACTTGGTTTCAGCCACCGTATACGGGTCGAACGGGTGCGGCGTTGAACCGGGTAAGTGCACTTGTTCAAAGACCTCCCAAGGCCCTGCAAAATCTATGACGACCGCGCCCTCCGACAGCAGGAACGCTACGGGTATTTGACCCTTTGGTGGCGTGAGCGCGTTTGCGCTGCTCACTGCGGCTCCCGCAGAGTGCGCGGGCACCGCGGGTTGTGGAACCGCTAAAGGCGAAAACGCCGTAGTAAGACCCAGCGATGCAGTGAGCTGAAGAAGTTCGCGGCGTTGCATGAGGGCTCCTTACACTTGCAGGGACCTACCGACTAAGACTCCACAGGGTAGGTAACCTGAAGCCATTTTGGCAGAGCATGGCCGCGCCCCGCGATGCGGTTCGCTGCACAGGGCTGGTGATTCACTGCAATCCTGGGCTAGCACGATCCGCCGAGGGATAGGATTAAGAACCATGGCCAACGCATCGCGAAATGTTCCGACAGCGCCTTGGCTTGGTATCACCTTGATCTGGCTTGCCATTGGGATCATCGACGCGTGCCAGACGGTCTTCTCAATGCGCGCTCAAGGCATGCATCACGCCTGGTTGGCGCTTTTTGTCATGCTCGTCCTTTCCTGGCTTCCATGGGCTATTGCTACTCCCGCCATAATGAGATTGACCTGGCGGTACCCGTTGTTCCGAGTACCGACAAAACGAGGACTGCTGTTGCACGCCGGTGCGTTCGTCCTAGTCAGCGTTCTATCCGCTGCCTGGTACGCATTGTTTGAATATGGCCTTAATCCTTGGGCACTACCGCTTCCAACCGATTCCTATGTCACGCTCCTCCTGCTCAAGCTGAGCTATGGCATCTTGACGTCGTTAGTGGCCTACGGACTCCTTGTCGTGATTGCCGAGATCCTCGCGTCGCGAGATCGCCTCAATCATGCGATAACCGAAGCGGCCGAGTTACGTGCATCACTTTCGGAAGCAAGGTTAGAGTCGCTCCGACAACAGATGGATCCGCATTTCATTTTTAATGCGCTCAACTCAGTCTGCGGCCTAGTGCGTCGCGACCAGAACAAGCGCGCGGTCCAAATGCTGGTCTCACTGAGCGAGTATTTGCGCAGCGCCGCCGAGCGGTCGCACACCCCCGTGGTGACCCTTGATGAGGAGGTGCATTACCTAAAAAAATACCTCGATATCCAGGAGTATCGGTTTGGCCCGCGACTTCACGCATCTGTGGAAGTGCCTCCGGAGCTGCTATCTCTCCGGGTGCCGAATTTGCTCTTGCAACCTCTCGCGGAGAACGCGGTCAAGCATGGCATTGCCACCCGCACCAGCGGCGGCTCCATTCGGGTGACCGCTGCGAGGGATGCGGCGTACCTGCACCTTGTCGTCCGCAACACGGCTGCTGGTGCAGAGAACGCAGACCCCCGTGACAGTCTTGGCATTGGGCTTGAGAACCTGCGGGCCCGATTGCGGTTGCTCTATGGAGACGCCCATGAATTGACCCTGCGGCATTCAGACGACGACGTCGAAGTAAGAATTACAATCCCCGTGCAGAGCAGTATCCACAATGGAAGCGAATAGCCGGACACCGTCGATTCGTGTTTTGGTGGTGGATGACGAACCCCTAGCGAGATATAACGTCATCGCGCTGCTCCAGGATGATTCGGATATCGCTTTGATAGACGAATGCGATTCGGGCTCCGCAGCAATTGTCGATATCCGATCAAAAGCGCCACATTTGGTGTTCCTTGACGTCCAAATGCCCGAACTAAACGGATTTGACGTACTGGAGATACTCGGCATGGAGCTGCCGCCTGCTATCATCTTCGTGACGGCGCATGACCAATACGCTCTTCGCGCCTTTGATGTCGGCGCCCTCGACTACTTGCTGAAACCATTCGACGAAGCGCGCTTCCGCCTCGCGTTGGATCGCGCTAAGACGAGAATTAAGCACGCGAGCGCAGGCGACCCCTCGCGACCGAAACGCTTTGTAGTCAAGAAGCTGGGCCGCATTGAGTTCGTTCCCGTACCGGAAGTCGAATGGGTTGAAGCCGCGGACTATTACGTGCAGCTACATACTGCCAGCCAATCACACTTGCTGCGCCGCTCACTATCGGAGGTCGAACGTGATCTTCAGGGGTGTGACTTCTGCAGAATTCATCGGTCTACGCTCGTGAATCTGCAGTCCGTCCGCGGCCTGGAATTGCAGGCTCATGGCGAATACGAGGCTGTACTGAGATCCGGCGTACGCTTACGCGTCAGTAGGCCAATGCGAAAGCAGCTTCAGGAGCGTCTAGTGGGCCGATTCAAATAGGTCACCAAAGCAGCCGCTCAAGCGGCTGGTTTAGAGAAAATCCTTTGGCCGGCGCGACGGACAGCTTCTGGCCGGACGGAGACGGATGACCATTCCGTCTCATATCGACCTTTCAGAGACAGTGAGGCTGCGCCAAAGGAGTCGTTGAAAATGATAGGAGCGGACATTCGGAAACTAGCGGTTTGCTTTTAGTTCCGAAGACGACCGGGTACGCCTGGTGAGGATGAGATCCGGTTATGGATAGCTGTCGTCACGGAACGGACTAGCTTGCTCCGGTAGCGCTGATCAGTTCGACCAGCCGCCGTCGATGATGTGAATTGCGCCGGTAACGAAAGCGGACTCATCGGACGCCAGGTACACGGCCAGTGCAGCAATCTCTTCTGGTTCCCCGAGCCGCCCAATCGGTTGGCGAGCGATGAAGCTCTGCCAGGCAGCTTGCGGATCGCCACCGAGTGCTGCCACGCGCGCCGCGAGCGAGGGCGTCCGGACAGTTCCGGGACAGATCGCGTTGCATCGGATGCCCCGAGTGACGAAATCCGCCGCGATCGACTTGGTGAGCCCAATGACGGCCGCTTTCGTCGCGCCATAGGCAAAACGGTTGGCGACGCCTTTCACGCTCGAAACGACCGAAGAGATGTTGATGATGCTGCCGCGACTGCGCTTCAGCATGCCCGGCAGCACCGCCTTGCAGAGGTAGAACATCGAGTCCACATTGGTCGCAAACGATCTCTTCCAGTCGGCGATCGTGGTCTCCAGAATCGTGCCCGGGTGAACGAAGCCCACGCAATTGAATAACACCTCGACCTCGGGCTCTGATTCGGCGAGCGTTGTGATCTGTGCCACGTCGGTCAAATCGACCACGGCTGTTCGGATTGAAGGTTCCTGCTGCGCGAGCGTTCGTAATGCCTCGGCGTTACGGCCGGCGGCCAGCACGCGTGCACCTTCCCGCGCGTAGGCGAGTGCCGTGGCGCGTCCGATGCCGGCTCCCGCTGCCGTGACCACACAACGTTTCTGGGCGAGGCGGATACCGTAAGTCACGACTTGCTCCCCAATGCGGTCAACCGCGCCGCGGCAGGTCGCACGAGCCGCGCGGCTAGCACGGCGGCGAGTATTGCCATTCCCCCAAGGATCAGAAACGCGAGCTGGTATGTCCCAGTTGACTCTTTGAGAAGGCCTATCAGGGTGGGGCCAAAGAATCCGCCGGAATTTCCGATTGTCGCAACCAATCCAATCGAAGCCGCGGCGGCGGGTCCCCGAGCAGATTCGCTCACAACGCACCAGAAGGGCGCGAAGGCCGCGCCGATCCCCATCAGAATCGCTGCCAGACAAGCTACCGCGATCGCTGGGGCAGGCGCAGCGACGGTTCCGACAAAACCGATGGCGGTGAACACCAAAGGAATCACCAAGTGCCGAAGTCGCTCGCCGGTCTTATCTGAGTGGGCGCTATTTGCGACCATAACGATTGCCATTAAGACGCTCATGAGCCCTGAGATCACGCCCACGGCAAAGTAGCCTGCGTTGGTGAAAGCCTTAATGAGCTGGGGAGACCAGATCAGGTAGCCGTAGAATCCGGTCAAAAACAAAAAGGCCACGATACCTAACAGCCAGTGCCGTACGTCGCCAAGAATCTGGCCGACACTCGCGCTGTGACCTAGTTCGCCGGTTCTCTCCCCGAGAGTCCGTATGAGGACATTACGCTCTCCACTACTCAACCAAGCCGCATCGCATGGGCCGTTCGGCAGGTACCACAATACAATGACGCCAAGAAATATCGGCGGCAGGCCTTCGATTAAGAATAGCCATTGCCAGCCGGCTAGGCCCCCAACGCCATCAAGGTTAAGAAGTGCGCCCGAAATGGGTCCGCCAACAATGCCTGAAAACGGTATTCCCGTCATGAAAAGGGCGATTGCTCGCGCACGAGCGTCGGGCGGAAACCATTGGCTCAAGTAGTAGATCACCCCGGGGAAGAATCCCGCCTCTGCGACACCCAGCAGAAATCGCAGTGCGTAGAAAGTCAGCGGAGTCTTCACGAGCATCATCGCCGAAGCGATCGCACCCCACGTTATCATGATTCGAGCAATCCAGAGACGAGCGCCCACCCGCGCAAGAATCAGATTGCTCGGCACTTCGAATAAGCAGTATCCGAGGAAGAAGATGCCGGATCCGATCCCAAACACCGCATGGCTGAACTTCAAGTCTGCATTCATCTGCAGCGCGGCAAATCCGACGTTGACGCGATCCAGGTAGGCTGTGATGTAGAGAACGAAAAGAAACGGAATCAGTCGCCGTGTGACCTTCTTGCGTACGGATTCGCCCGTCACGAGGGCAGTTTCCATGTTAGTTTTTTCTTGGAACGAACCCGTTTCGGTGTCTGGCCACGCTGACCCTACCTACTTCCTAGTGCCCCCGCAAGGAGTCATTCAAATCGGGAAATCAAGCATGTGGAACACAACATGAACCGGATCCAGGATCAGCCAGCACACCACGAGGTACAGCACCGCGACCCGAAAGACGTTGCGCTGCTTGAGCTGCTCGAAGATCGGCAAATGAAGCAGCGGGTGCTGCGCGCGCGGGCCGACTTCGCCTTCCAGGCGTTTGACCTCGCTCGACAGGGATCTTCTGTGGCCATGGCGTCGCGAGCGCTGGCGAAGGCTGAGAACTAGCATGCGCGCAGAGACACGCGAGCGCAAACGGCCGGCCGACGACTCGGGTCTGCGAAGGAGACGGGAGGAAATCTGAGATGGCCGCGGGGGGCGATCTGGAGCTTATTCCCCCAAGCGGACCGCGCGAATGACCGGTTTACGGAAAGTCACTAGTCTGGGGCAACTGACCGGTTGCGGCCGACAGTATTCATTCGGGTCGGCGGACCCCTGACAGGCCGGAGGCGACCCGTAGCGGACCAACAGCTCTCCCGATCGCTGCCGTTCAAGAGAGACAAAGCGGACACTGATTGCACCGACGGAGCCACCACTAAATCAAGGTCGACTTTCGCGGCAGCACCTGGACTGAAACTCTGAAACTGGCAGTTTCAGTATTTCACCGCTGGCCGTTAACGCCCCAAAGGGCCCGATTGAAGCGGACGTGATCGCCACCGTCTGCGGCCCGACGCCCGCCAGCCGGCGCGCGATCCGGCTGTGGCATCCTTGAGTCGATGGTTATTTTTCGAACTCGCGGGCGACGGTGGTGGCTCGGAGGAGCGATCGCCACGGCGCTGGTCGTAAGCCTGGCCGCGGTGCTGCTGAGATCTATGCTCGAGCACGCGGCGCGTGCGCGGATCGAGTCCGCGACCGCGCGCCGTGGCGCGATTGCCCGAATCGGGCTGGTACACGTCGGCGTCTGGCCGTTGCTGCGACTGGAGGGATTCGATCTCGACCTCGGTCACGGAGTGCGACTGCATGCCGACATGATCACAGCCACGTGGCTCGGCCGTCTGCAACTCGCAGTTCGCGCCGCCGCTCTCGCGGGCCCGGCAGGGGTCAGGGTTAGCTCGCCGGCCACTGCCTGGGACATGGCGGGCATTTTCGGCGAGCACCTTCAGCTCACGCTGGTCGAGCCACAGACCGGCCTGTCAATCCGCAAGCTGGCGGATCCGGAGGGCGGCGCATGGAACGTTGAGGCGCGTGGGCTCGACGTCGGCCGTCTGCTTGACGTGCGGCGCGACGGCCACCCGCTGCTCGATGGTGGTATCGCGGACGGCCGAGTGGATCTTCGGGCCAGCACCGATGCGCTCCGTTTCCACGTGGATATGGGCGCGCGCGGCGCGCGCTTGGGAGCGCTGACGGATAACGCCGACGACGAACCGCAGCTCGGCGATCCGACGGACGTGACTATACGATTCGACGGCGCCTGGCGGCGGGCCGAGGGCACGATCGAGATCCCCGATGTCCACGCGACGTTGGCCGGTGCGACCCTGTCGG
>Ga0306920_100003077_pt1 | contig 21125 bp, 31 predicted proteins | sample flu12Cox44000170_FD_204666 | JGI IMG/M metagenome (GOLD analysis project Ga0306920, IMG submission 204666) | Lab enrichment of tropical soil microbial communities from Luquillo Experimental Forest, Puerto Rico - flux4day.12C.oxic.44.000.170 (v2)... | ecosystem: Environmental > Terrestrial >... | reverse complement strand
CCCGGTGTGGGGTAGGCATGATGAGAGTCCGGTGAAATGCTGCAAGGCTAAGGCAGCTTTTGTCATTTTTCCCTGCCTGGCCACGCCCAACTAATTCAGGGGGGATGTCATGATAGGCAATAATGAGGAGACTGAACAGATGGTCTTGGCCATGGTTCTTGCCCGGCTTCAGGCTCAGGGCAAGAAGGCATTTCAATTGAGTGATGATGAAATGCAAGCGTGCATCATGGATGCTATTAATGACTTGTTGCTGACTGAGAGCATCCTTAAGAAGTGAGCGCCCCCGCTGTGACACGGGGGCTAACTGAGTTCCCCTTGGGGGTCTGGGGGCTGTCTAGGGGGTGGGGAATCAGCTAACTTCTATCTACAGGAAGTAGTATTTACAGTCAATAGGGGGTAAAGATGGTAAAAATCACTAAATGCCCGCCAGGGAAGGCCCTTGGCGCAGGTGACCTACATACGTGGGCGTCTAGGCGTCTATCTGGCCGCTCTGGCGTGCCGGGTCAACAAGACGCTGGAGCACTGAATGATTGGTCAAGGAACCGTGAACCCAAATGGTTAAAGAAGTGGCTAAAAAAGTTTCCTAAAGGAGTGAGAAACATCATCAAAAAGAAGGTTATGAAGCGTCAACCTAGGCCTAAAGAATAAGTAACCCTAACCCTTAGGCTGGCTGGCGTAGCTCACGCGGTGAGCGCCGCGCCAGGGCCTAATATGAGTGAGGGCATACCAAATCAACTAAATGTCATAGTTTAATCAGGTATGGCCTAGTACTCATCCTTGCTACGTTTCAGTATTATCAGGGAGCCCTTTTGCCACTTGCGTGGAGGGGGGCCAGCCCTGCTGGGGAGGGGTTCGGACCCTGCCTGGTGCCATTCTATACCCTGTTTGCTGCCCTCAAGGGGCACGGCTGGGTTAGCTCCGCTGTTAGGTCACCTGCATTGCATTGCCAGCAGGGCTGGTGCGATCTGTAGGTTTGGGTTGGCTCTAACGGCGGGGTTCGCCGGGCTGTCAGGAGGGTTTGCTGTTGACGTCTTGGCCTTAATGGGGTAGTGATACACCCGGCTATTGACGCTATCTGGGGTTCCTGACTACACCTACTATCCCAGATCCAGCCCCCGGCGAGGTCGCACTCCCGGGGGCACTTTTATGCCCTATTCACATTACTGTTGTAAAGTCCACGTGAGGGCACCCCATGAAAAACGCTGAACTGCTGAAAATACTTCCTACGCTCACTGCTGAGCAATGGAAAATTACGAAGGCATGGGCTGAGCGCTATAAGGCTGAAAAACTGGTTGAAGATGAAACCGCCGCTGCTTTGCTGGATGTTATCAATGCCGCGTTAGGAACCAGGGTTCCTTATGAACGGCTGAAGATGCCCTGGATTGTCTCCAGCGGCAATATTGCCTGGTTCATGAACAGTACCTTCCCCAAGTTGAACAAGGTTAAGCGCCGTGCGCTGCTGGTTCTATTCGTATCAATGGTCATGGATGATTTGAAAAGGCGTGGTGTACCGCTGCGTTTTGGCACCATCTGGGTGAACATGGTACGGGTGCCCGAGCTTGTGGAAGCCAGTTTTCCCGGCTACCGTGCTTCAGGCTTAGGTTTCATGATTACCAAGGCTATGGAGCGCAAATGAGCGAATACCTGATATACCAACAGCAAACCGGGGCCTTCACCTATGTGAAGAATACCCGTACCTATAGCCCGCCAATGTGGGGCGTGAGCCGCACCGTTGACCTTGGCGGCAGGCAACAAACTGAGCAAATAGGCTGGTTTGGCAGTTATGAGGCGGCAGAAGCTTATGTCCAAAAAGCGCAAATGGGTGCTCCCACAGGAGCTTAAGGCTGATAAAACCTATTATTTGCCCTACACCGGGCCAACCGGGCACCGGATTGGCAACTTCCGGTACAGGGGCACCGTCAATGGCAAACATGTGTTCATTGCAACTGCTGATCATACGGCTGTATTGACTACTATGATGGAGCCCGATGGCTACATCTATTTGCCAGGCTATGGCGTTCGGGTGCGCTTGTTCAGCAATTATTGGTATGCTTATGCTTTTACGCTGAGATGTAAGGAGGGGTTGGAGTGCTTTTACGCTCCAAGGTGAAGGGTGCTGGGGAATGTTACTGGGGCAATTAAGCGATAGTCTATTGGTATTGCTGACATTTGATGCTGAGCGTGCCCCAATCATACGCGGGGCCGTTGAGCTAGGCATGTATAGCGGGCCGTACCGCGTTATCGCTAATCATATTTATGACCACCTGGACCGCTTCAAAAAGCCGCCCGGGGACCATTTGACGGATGTCTGCGCGGATTTGTTGTCAGGCAAGCAGGCTGAGTTATACACAGAAATATTTGAGAACATAGCTGAGGCAAAGGCTACTGTTAATCCTGACTACGTAATGACTACGCTGCAAACCTTCATTAAGCGGCAAAGCCTGAGAAGCGCAGCCGTGAGCTTGGCGAAGGTTCTTCAGCGTGACAATGAGGAGGCCTTAGATGAAGCTGAAAAGATTATGGCGGCGGCTGGTCAACAGACCCTCACCGTCTTTGACCCCGGTACGCGGCTTGGTGAGGCAAAACGCGCTCTTAAATTCTTGGATCTTCAAGCTACCAGCTTCCCCACCGGGATTGCGTCTCTTGATAAGAGAGGCTTTGGTCCAAGCCGCAAAGAACTCTGGCTTCTCATCGCCAACACCAAATCAGGGAAATCATGGGCGCTCACGCAATTAGCCAAATCAGCGGCTTTGCACAAATACCGCGTGGTGCACATCACGCTTGAAATGAGTGAGCAAAAGGCGGCACAGCGCTACTTTCAGGCGTTTTTTGCCGTAGCCAAGCGCGCTGACCCGGTGCAAATCACCAAGTTCACCCGTGATAGCTTGGGGCGCATGAACGGGCTGACTGACGCTAGGATCACGCCGGTTTACTCATTTGATCACCCCAAAATACGTGAGCAGCTTACCTCTGAAATAAAGCAGTGGAAAACTAGGTTGCTGGATAAGATCATAGTGCGTGAGTTCCCTACCGGGCAACTCACCGTACCGCAGTTGAGCGCTTACCTTGACAACCTTGCGGCTACGCAGGGGTTCTCACCTGATTTGCTGATAGTGGATTACCCCGACCTGATGAGATTGGATAGAGCAGAACCAAGGTTCAGCCTTGATGAGCTATACAAGAACTTGCGGGGGCTGGCAGTTGAGCGCAACATAGCTTTGGCGGTTGTCAGTCAATCACACCGTGGGGCGGCCAGAGCCAAGCTAGTGAGGGCTGACAATGTGGCGGAAGCTTACGTTAAAACGGCACATGCTGATACCACCATCACTTATACTCAGACAATGGCGGAACACAAACTTGGGCTGGCGCGGCTTCATGTGGCTGCTGGTCGCAATGATCAGGATAAATTTACTATTGCTATATCTCAAAACTATACGATGGGTGCGTTCGTGGTGGACAGCGCGTTGATGGCTGGCTCTACTTATTGGGCTTCAGTACCGAAGGGAGATGACGATGACACCTAATGATGTAGGTATGTTTGCACTTGGCTTCCTAGAAGTAAGTTTAGTGGCATTTATGCTGATAATAGTTGCGCTATGCGTAATCAGCTTTGTGCCCCGGTGGCGCAGGCACATGGATGATTGGATGCCATGACCAGCATAAAAGACAAGATTGCAGAACTCACCGCTGAGCGGGACCGACTGCAAGCGGCGCTGGAGGGGATTGTCAAGGCCCTGGAGGATGGGGAGGAACAGGGGTTCCTGCATATGCACATTGTGACGGCATTGGACATAGCCCGCCGCGCATTGGAGGGGAGATGACTAGAAAGCTTCCACCGATGCCGCCGATCATCCGGCAAATGCTGGAGCAATATGCGCCGGGTGGTCTCAAGGCCCTGGATCAGCTTGAGCATGGCGATGAGGAGATTGCCGCGCTTAAGGCTGAGCGGGACCGGCTGTGGATGGCGCTGGAAGGCATTCTAGAGGCTACCGACCTTGATGAAGTCAATGTAATAGCCCGTCACGCATTAAAGGAAATTAAACAGGGAGACTAAACATGAAACTGAAGTACAGACCACGTAAGCCAATCAAGGAATGGCGTATGGAACGGGGGTGGACCCAACAACAGGTAGCGAAGCGGCTGGGTGTGTCACGCAGCCACTACAGCAACCTTGAGAACGGTCACCGCATCATCCATGCTCATCTAGTCAACCGGCTGGCAAAGGCACTGGCTTACAGGGTACATCCATGACATGGCGTCAGTACAAACGCAGCCAAATAGCTGAGATGCGCCCCTTTGAGCCGGGTGAAATCTTGAGCGGCGTCAGCATCTCCAGGGTAGATTTAGATGCTGGTAGCCCAAAGGCCGGTGACATGATTGCCCGCAACCCTAAGAACCATGAAGATATGTGGTTGGTTGCCGCGCAATACTTCAAGGACAACTTTGAGGAACTATGATCAATCAGAAGGTCATACAAGAGTTTCTTAATAGGTCCCTTGCAGACTTCGACTGGGTCAAAACCACCAGTGAGCGGGCTATTGACCGGCACCTATCTCATCTACGGCCCGTACCAGATTTCAATGGCATCAAGCCCTGGGTTCACCAAAAAGGCTGTTTTGCCATCCTCAATGAGTCTGAGCGCTTCATCTTTCACATCAATATGGGCGGGGGCAAAACCCTGCTTACGTTGATGTTCCTCAGGTATAAAAAGCAGTGCGGGCTGAACCCAAGAGCAATAGTCTTTGTGCCCTACCTGACTGCGGTTGAAACTTGGGTGGATGAATGCGCCAAGCACACGCCTGACCTAAAGTGTGTGCCGCTGCTAGGCACCGGCAAGGAGAACCTGGCCGCGTTACAGGGGGACGGTGATTTATTTGTCATTTGCTACCAAAGCGCGGTAGCGATGCTAGCCGACAAGCGTACTCCTACTAAATGGACAATGCCACCAGGCTCAGTTGCTGCTAACTTCAAGTCATTTAATTTTTTGGTTTGTGATGAGATACATAAGTGTTTTGTTAAAGGTACAATGATTGCTACCCCTACTGGACCCAAACCAATTGAAGAATTAAGGCAAGGCGACTTGGTTGAAACTGGCTTTGGTGCCAGACCTGTTTTATCAACGATGTGCAACACATCGTTAGTATTGGTTGAAATAACATTAAGTAATGGCATAAAAGTAACAAGCACTCCTGATCATTTGTTTATGACTAATGAGGGTTGGGTGCGGGCTGAGAGGCTTTATGAAAAGCAAGTATCCTTCGCAGAACCATATTATACCTATGAAGTGCGTTCACTGTGGGATAGGGTTCCTTGCAATGCCCAGGCAGGCACGGGAAGGCCGCAAGTTTTGTTCAAAGAGTTGCGCCAAAAGGCACAGCAACCCCACAAAAGACCCAGCCGTAGCTTTAAAGATATCATTAGCCCACATACGCAATGGGCATGGGTTGGGCATCAACCGTGGGGGGAATGGGAAGTTAACGCACCCACAAATACTTTTGCAACAAGCCTTAGGGAAAGGCTGGCAGACAGAATATGCAATATCGTTAGGGTGTCACCAAGTTGGCTACCCAAGCTGTTACAAGGTGGATATTGGCAACAAGGCCCTGAAGATTGCCATAGAAGTGGATGGTGGGGGTCACAGCCGCCCACTAAGCCTAAACAGGGACCTGAAAAAAAGTGCCAAACTAGCAGAATTAGGGTGGTCAACGTTTCGGTTTTGGAACAAAACTATCCTGAAACAGTCTTCAATATTGAGGTTGATGAACATCCATACTATTTTGCAAATGGCATACTCGTGCACAATTGCAAAAGTCATAAATCCCTCAGCTACCAACTAGCCAAAGCTATCAGCGCCCATTGCACTTGGGCTATTGGCCTGACCGGCACACCGTTTGGCAAGGATTTACAAGACCTGTGGCCGCAGTTCTACCTGATTGACTTTGGTGAGACGCTAGGCAAAACCCTCAGCCTGTATAGGGAGGCGTTCTTCACCTCTAAGGTCAATTATTGGGGTGGGTGGGAATGGAAGTTCAAGCCTGCAATGATGCCCAAACTGCACCAAACCATCAAGAACCGCTCCATTCATTACAGAATTGATGAATTTACTGACATGCCGCCTAAGGTCTATGTGCCCAAGCGGCTGGCTTTGCCTGAAGCCTCACGCGGCTACGTCAAGATAGCCATGGATAAAATGCGTGAGGCCTTAAAAGGCGGTGAGCAAGGTGCTTACCAAGTGGTTGAGAGCCAGTACCTGCAACTGCGCCAACTGGCTTCAGGCTTCATGACGTTGAAGGATGATGAACAGCGCTTGCAAATACGCTTTGATGAGAACCCCAAGCTGGAACTACTGCAAGACCTAGTTGAGCAGATGCCACCACAATGTAAGATGGTAGTGTTCCACTGGTTCATCTATACCAATGGCATGATCAGTGAAATGCTGACTAAGATGAAAGTCAGGCACGCCCGCATTTGGGGTGGGCAAAAAGACCCCATAGAACAATTGCGGCGGTTTAAGAACGATGCCGCATGCCGGGTATTGGTGATCAACAGCAAATCAGGCTCAAGCTCACTCAACCTGCAAAACGCCAATTACGTAACCTTCTTTGAGCAGCCGGATTCACCCATAGACCGGCAGCAGGCAGAAGCACGGTGCTGGCGGCCAGGGCAGGAGAAACGTGTCATCATCAGTGATTTGCTGATGCACGGCACCATGGATGAGCGTATATATCATGCCAATAAGGCTGGGGAGACCCTGCTCAAGGCATTACTGGAGGGTAAGCAAAAGCTATGACCATGGATAGACGCAAACTACTGGCGCTAGGCGGCCTGGGTGGGATTGGCGCTAGCACAGGGGAATTTGGCCCTGAAGCTGACCCCAATTATGGTGGGTCACTGACAATTCGTATCCAGCGTACAATGTATGACTCTGAATGGACTGTCCTTGTACCCGACCTTGAGCACAAGTGGCTGCCGGGGCGGTATATGCCACCAGTGAAGTGGATGCCACTCAGTGAATTTCTAGCTGAACTTGATAAGTTAACTTACGGGTCATAACCAGGGGTGTCATGTCTAACCTGAAAACCAGGGTTAAGCATTTTTATGGTTCACAGGAAAAACACAACTTAGAACTAGTCTGCTTGCAGCTAGTCACCGAAGGCCTTGATGAAAAAGAGGCCCTGGAACACGGCTGGCTGTATTATGACAATGAATGGTACCAGTGCAGGAGTACTAGGCTAGAAATAGCCAGGTTCAAGCCTAAGCCGTTGCCTAGTTATTGCACCATTTGCGTTATTAAAGAACCCACTATTGAGCTTAAACGGATTTACCGGGATTTCCTACAAATCAGGGGCTTTAGGGATATCAATAACCCATTTGCTGACAATGAACGATCATCCTACTTGGTGATTAGTGACAATTTCACCCCGGTAGCCTTTACCAAGTTCAATCATTATCAAGGCGGCCTTGAAAGCCAATATACCGCCTGGAACTATCACAACCCCAAGCTGTCAATAGGCACAAAGATAGTTTCTTGTGAGGTTGTCTATGCCAAATCAATGGGTTTGGAATACCTTTACTTAGGTGAAGGCTATGAGTTATCTTCACTTTACAAGTCAACCCTGAAAGGCTTCCAATGGTGGGATGGCAATGAATGGTCTAATGACAAGGAAGCATTTGGTGAGCTTTGCGTCAGGGACTCAAAAGTTAAGAACATTCGTGACTTAGCCAAACTATTTAAGGCTGAACGGTGATGGTGAGGGTAAAATGGAATGGATGAGCTTTCTTAATGATGCTAACATTGAATATGTAACAAGAGGCCCCAATACAAAGAAAGGAGAAGTGTCAGTCCGCTGCCCTTTTGCGGAGACAACGACCCTTCCCATCACATGGGAATTGGTGACCGTGGCTGGGGTTGCCTACGTGATGCCAGCCATAGAGGCCGCTCATCTACTACCCTCATAGCTGCACTGCTGGGTTGTACCACAGCAAGAGCTAAACTGATTGAGGCCCAATACAGCACCAGTGACCCTGAAGACCTGAACGGGGCCATAGCTGCTCTTGAGGGCCTCCCTGCGGCACCCAGAACTCCCCCAGAAGTCTATCCCCCTGTTGAAAAAATCAGGTATATGGGCGTCACCAACCGGTTTTGGAACTACCTAAAGAACCGTGGGTTTGGTGACCAGACCAAGGAGATGATTTGGCGCTATGGGCTGCAATGCTGCATCCAAGGCCGCTTCAAGGATAGAATCATCATACCGTTCCTGCGCCAAGGCAGACGCATTGCGTGGACTGGCCGGGCCATCACTGAGCCGGTAGAAGCGCCACGCTATCTCAGTTCCAGCCTGATCAAAACCATGTTGTTCAATGAGGATGCGGTGCTACGTGGCGGCAAGCTGCTATTCATCACTGAAGGCCCCTTTGATGCCTTGAAACTGGGGTTTTATGGTGGGGGCCGCGCCGTGGTTACCTGTACGTCAGGGGTAGCGCTGTCAACTGAGCAAATCAACCTGTTGAACCGCGCTATTAAGCAATTTGCGCGCGTCATAGTGCTGTTTGACCATGATGCCATAGCACAGGCATTCGCAACAATGGATTGGCTTTGTTCCCCAAATGTAGTATTAGGAAACCTACCGCCTGGGGTCAAAGACCCCGGGCAACTTCAGCCGCCCCAAATCAACCGCCTCATACAGGAGTACGCTTTATGAGCTTTGAGCAGGAACTGCTTAACGCTACCGGTATCCAACAGGATGCGTTCCCCACCCGCCGCAAGATGCTTGAGCATATAGCACGCAAACTAAGCGCCATGCCTGACGCTCAATATGATGAAGTGGCTGACGAACTGCATAAAAAGGGCATGGAGGAAATACTTACACAGTGGCTCAATGCTTCAGTCAGGGCAATGAATGATAAAAAATCCCCGCCTGAATTTGCTGAGATTGAGGAGGAATCACCACCCAAGCCTGAAGATGAGCCCGAAGATGAGCCCGAAGATGAGCCCGAAGATGAGCCCAGCGATGACGATGAGACCGAAGATGAGCCCAGCGATGACGATGAGCCAGGCGATGACGATGAACCTGATGAGGATGCACCTGATGAAGAAGCGCAAATGGCCGAGCCCACGGGAGACACTGTTGATGAGGCTGCACGGGGTGGAGATAGCATTGAGGAACTTGAGGATGACACTGAGCCAGCCCCCACGCCCAAAAAGCAAAAGAAGGTCAAAGTCAAGAAGGTCAAAGCGCCAACGAAGGCTGAGCTAGAACGGGCAGAAACTGGCCCCACACGCTATGAAAAAATGATCAAGTATGGTGCCACCAAAAACCGCTATGGCATCTATGAAGGCACCAAAGCCCATGACACCATCATGATGCTTGAGAAGGGTGCCAGCATGGCTGAAATCAGGGATGCCGTAGGGGACACCAAGTACAACCTGAAAAAGGCATTGGAAAAGGCTGGACACCAAATTGTGAAAGAGGGCAGGAAATTCGTCCTGACCCACAAGGATGATGTTGGCAAAAAACCAAAGGGTAAGAAAAAGTGACCCAAGGCTTCAAGTCAATGAAGCCGCACCATTACATAGCGGGCGGCAAAAAGGCCAACACCGCTAAGCCCCGCAGTCGTGCCAAAATAGAGCGCATGATTGCAGGGCTTGAGCGGCATATTGAGCAAAACCCCTATGATGATGAGGCTAGGAAACGTCTAACCAACGCCAAGCAGAGGCTCCGTGCTCTATAAGAAGTATGATAAAACCAGCGGGAAAACTTTATATAGGACCCGCCCACTCCTCATCAGCGCACATGAAGCTTATACCCGCCCACAACAGGGCAAAGCTTGGTTCGCCACTACTACTACGGTGTGGAGAGTTGATGAATTGATACGGCGCAGCGTGCGTGATTGGCGCAGGCTGTTTGGTGAGGATGGCCACACGGGTACCCGTGCGGAAACCATGAGGGGCGACCATGATAGTGTTTACACCGGCACGCATTCGGTATTTCCGGCACCTTTGGCTGAATGGGTGTACCTACGTTATGGTGGCCCTGTTGGCAGTACCATTATTGATGCTTTTGCTGGCGGGCCTGTTCGTGGTGCTGTGGGCGGCCTTATGGGGTATAAGTATACAGGTATTGAAATCAGGCAGGCACAAATAAATGAGAACCTCACAGTTTTACGCGATTTGGGCCTTACTGGCTGTAAATACGTGCTTGCTGATGGTAGGTTTGTTGACAAACTGGAACGTAAACAGGGTTTTGATTTTGCTTTCTCTTGCCCTCCTTATTATAACCTTGAGAAGTATTCTGACTTAGCTGAAGATCTCAGCAACATGAAGACTTACCGTGAGTTCAATCATGCCATGCTGCAATGTGCAGTGGGGCATATGGAAGTACTTAAACCCGGCGCTTTCATGTGCATTGTGGTGGGGCCATTCCGTGACAAGGACGGAGAATTAATTGATTTCCCAGGCCACACAATTCAAAACTTTAAAGAGGCTGGGTTCACTTACTGGCAACAGGTGGTACTGAGCAAGAACTTTGCCAGTGCCGCCAAGCGTTCAACCAACTCATGGCGTGGCCAAAAGCTGGTTCCTATCCATGAGTTCTTATTGGTGTTCAAAAAGCCATGAACAAGCGCAAATATTATCTTAGCACAATGATGCAGGATACAACAGGCGATATCTTAGCTGTGATTAGCCTAGGCTCACCACAAAAGGGAGATAAGGAGGTGGTGGTCTGTGACGTTGAGCGTTGCAAAACCAAGGCTGAAGCTGAGGCTTGGTTCCGTCAGCAAATGATGCTGAAGCCATGGGAGGATGAATTAGATGAAACGTGTTGAGTTAGTGAAAACCTTAGAACTGCTGAAACCGGCCCTTGCAGACAATAACATGGTGCCGGTTTATCAATGCTTCATGTTCAGCGGTGAGACGGTAACCGCTACCAATGACCAGATAGCCATCATTGCCAAGTGCAAAACTGAGCAACCATTCGCCGTCAAAGGTGACATCCTATTTGGCCTTCTATCCAATAGCCGGGCTGAGGACGTGACCTTCACGCTTGAAACTCATGACTGTGTGATCAAGGCCGCTAAGAGCACATGGCGGCTGCCTTACCTCTATAAGGATGCGTTTTTATTTGAAGACCCCAAATTTAGCACCGATACGCGCCTGCCAATAGATGCTGAATTTTTAGAAGGCTTACAGGCTTGCTTGCTCACATCATCAAAAGATAATACGCAACCGGCGCTGATGGGGGTGACCCTACATGGTGGGGCAACCTTGTTTAGCTGTGATGGTGATGCAGTGACCCGCAGCGTTCAACGGGTTCAAGGCAATAATGAACCTGACAGGTTGATGCCTAATGGTTTCTGTGAGGCAGTGGTGAAGGTAGCAATTGATAGTAAGGCTAAGTCAGGGTCCCTATTGCTTGGCGGTGAATGGGTTAGTGCCGTATTCAGTAGTGGTTATCTGGTCTACGGGCGCATCGTCAAAGTTGACAAACCTATTGATCATAACAAGCTGATCAGCGATACCCTAACCGTGAAGAACGCGCGGCCAAAATACCAACCTATACCTAAGGGTTTAGACAACGCATTATCGCGCGCCAGGGTAGTGGCTGACCCTGAAACCGGCAAAACCGTATTGACTGTTGAAGGCAACCGGCTCAAGCTGACCACTGAGACTTCAGTAGGGGTGGTGAGGGACAGCGTACCCATCGGCAATCATGAACCGGTCACTGCGAATGTCAGTGCAGCGCTGGTGCAGCGCGCTATTTCTTTATGCGATAAAATAGCAATATTGGAAAACTGCTGTGCTTTCAACAGTAACAGCGGTCTATTCACACTCCTATCAAACATGAATTAAACTTTGATGTAATTCCTGAAGGAGCGAGCTTGCGCTCCTGACAGTGCCTTGGCTAGTGTCATTAACTTGACGCATACCGGGGCTACATTATGTCTTTCTTTTTCATCCAACGTGCCCGTAAAATTGCCAAATCACCGAAAACCCCCAAGTCACCCATAATACGAGAGCAAGCGCCAATGTTGCACAGGCTAGGTTGCAAAGCCTGCCCGCTTGATAAATGTGATGCACATACACCTAAAATGGCCCCCACCTATGGTGTCGGGCCATTGATGTTCTTAGCTGAAGCGCCGGGACGTGATGAAGATGAAAATACTGGCAGACCACTTACAGGTCCTAGCGGAAGTCTGCTACGTGGTTGTATTGCTGATAGTGGCGGTGACGATCATGCTGCTACTTATGACAACGTGGTAAACTGCCGCCCTGAAGGTAACCGCACCCCTACATGGCAAGAAATTGAATGTTGCAGGCCGCGCCGCATCAAAGCCATTGAGCGGGTCAAGCCGTTGCTAATAGTAGGTCTAGGGGCAGTACCCCTTACTATGATGCTTGGTACGTCTGATCTAGCCGGTTTGCGCGGCAGGCTGTTTGCCGTAAAAATAGGTGAACATGCCTGCTGGTTCATGCCAACATACCACCCTGCCTTCATCCTCAGGAACGCCAAGAACAGGCAATACCCGCTGAATAGCATGTTTGGCCACTGTTTCAGGATGGACATAGCCAAAGCCTGCGAAGCCGTTAAAACCCTAACCCCGCCAGTGATTGAAAATGAACAAAGTGCACGGGCTGATATTGAGATTTTTAGCGGGGATGGTGGCTTTGAGCGTCTCATGGGTCTCATGGCTAGAGCTAAAAGTGCAAAGGTTAAATCAATTGACCTTGAGACCAAAGGGCTCCGTCCTTATGCTGAAGATGCAGCTATTATGTCTATCGCTATCAGTTTCAATGCTAACGTCAATTTTGCGTTTGCAGTTAACCACCCTCAGGCTTTATGGGCGGTTGATGAGTTAGATGACATTTTAGCTGCCTTTGCCGACCTGCTCAAAGATGACACCCTCAAAATAGCCCATAACGCGCCGTTTGAATTGGAATGGCTGGCGTGGAAGTTTGGCCCTCACATCATCAATCATTGCGCTTGGGAATGCACCATGATGCAGGCGCACTTCCTTGATGAGCGCAAAGGCCAGTACCGTGACAATGACGGCCCGTCACGCTATCAAGGCTTGGATTTCCTCATACAGCAACATTTTGGTTTGGCATTTAAACAATTATTTAAAACCAACAAGAAGGATCAGTCCAAAACTGACCTTAATGAACTGCTTACCTACAATGCCTGCGACACTAAATACACCCTGCGCCTTTACCATAAGCAGAGGCTGGCGTTGGGGACCAATGGTGACCGGGCCGCCTATAAGCTGGCAGTACTCCAGCAACCCACCGTGGCCCTGATGCAACACATAGGCGTGCCCGTTCATCAACAGGCTATCAAGGAGGCTCAAAGCAAGCTGGGCCGGGAAATTGAAGCCATTGAGTACAACATTCACAACATGAAGGTAGTCAAGGAATTTGGGCTGGATAATAAAGGCGGCTACAACCCCGCCTCACAGCAAGACACCCTGCGCATATTCCGTGACTACCTGAAATGCCCTGAAGTACTGGTAACGCCGACGCACGGGGATGTACATGACTATAACAAACCATCAAAAAGCAAAAGGGTGCTTGAGATCAAACCACGTTACTCAGTTGACAAGCACGTATTGGAGCAAATTGACCACCCGCTGGCCAAGCTCATGCTCAATTGGCGCAACCGCACCAAGCTCAAGTCAACCTATCTGGATGGTTTGCAAATTTACCCTGATGGCAGCCTTCACACTAATTTCAACACCACTGGAACTGAAACCGGTAGGCTCAGTAGCGATGAGCCAAATTTACAAAACTTTCCCAAGCGGAATGATGCCTGGGTGCGAAGCGCCATCATCCCACCCAGGGGTAGTGTTATGGTGGCCATTGATTATGGCCAACTTGAAGCCTGTACTGGAGCCATGTGCAGCAAGGATCTATATCTCTGCAAAGCCCTATGGGATGACTACGACATCCATATGGATTGGGCAAGGCTACTAGATAAGAAAATGCCTGGGTTACGCAATGGCCTTGACATGAAGAAATTCAGGTCATTGGTCAAAAACAAGCTGGTATTCCCAGCCTTCTATGGTGCCAGTGCCAAGTCAATAGCCGGTTACCTAACAGGTGCTTTTGGCTGCGAAGTAACAGAGTTCTTTGTTGATGATGTGTTAGATAAGTTTTGGCATGTACTCAGCGGCATGAAGCGCTGGCAGGATAAACTGGTCAAGCAATACTATGAAGTAGGCTATGTGACTACATTAGGGGGTCGCAAGCACCGCTACCCTCTCAACCCCAATCAAGTGATCAACCATCCTTTCCAGGGCACCGCTGCCGAACTAGTTAGTGACGCAATGGTGCGCCTGAGCTATTTGGCAGCGCAAACCGGGCAATGGTTTTTGCACCCAATACTCAACATCCATGATGATATTTCCTACTTTTTACCAAAAGATAAATTAGAACAAAGTTTGGAGGTAATAATAAAGGAAATGCTGACCTTTGATTTTGAATGGGTTAATGTTCCACTATCAGTGGAAGTGTCGGTAGGGCCAAATTGGTTTGATATGAAGTCATTGGGAAAGTTTTGGTCACATAGAGAGTTCGGGTACCCAAGTGAAACGCAAACAGGCACCAAGTTACGCTAAATTGCGGGCGTACTATCAGTACGACCCTATCACCGGTTTGTTCTGGCACCTCCGCAATACCGGGCGTGGGCGCATAGGGCAACAAGCAGCTGTACGACCCCGTCCAGATGGGTATTACAGTATTGCAATTGACGGTATTTGGTACTTAGCCCACCACATAGCGTGGTATTATATCTATGCTGACTGGCCAGATGAAATTGACCATCAAAATAGGCAGCGCGGTGACAACCGGCTAGATAATCTTAGGGTTGCTCAGCGCTTTCAAAACAATGGCAACAGTGATGGCTGGTCACAAGCAAAGCGTACTCACAAATTGCCACGAGGGGTTTATCATCATATTGCAAAGCACCGCCCTTACAGGGCGCAGATTGTCGCTCATAAACGTCAAGTCCACCTTGGGTGCTTCAAAACGGTAGCTGACGCACAAGCGGCATATAGGCGTGCCGCCAGAAAGCATTTCAGGGAATTCTTCAAATGAGTTTGGGTACCCTGTACAGACCCGTCAGTTTTGAGCAGGTGATTGGACAGCAAGCCGCTGTCAGTACCCTCAAACACGCGGTCAAGCATAACAACACTCACAGCTTCCTGCTGTGCGGTCAATCAGGCGTAGGCAAAACCACGCTGGCCCGCATCATGGCTACTATCTTCACCAATGGGAATGGCACCGCACTCAATATTAATGAAATAGCCGCCGCTGACCACACCGGCGTGGACGCCATGCGCGCTGTGATCCGCGATTTGCAACTCAGGGCTATGGGTGCATCACCTATCAAATCAATCATCCTTGATGAGTGTCACCGGTTATCAGGGAGTGCATGGGATGTCTTGCTTAAGCCGATTGAGGAACCGCCGTCGCATGTGTATTGGTTCCTGTGCACCACGGAACCAGGGAGGGTGCCTAAAACCATCCAAACACGCTGCGCCCGCGTTGACCTCAAACCGGTTGGTGAGCAGCAGCTCTTTGACCTACTTTGTAAAGTCGCTGATGCTGAAAAGCTGACTACCCCTGATGCCATACTTGAGGCTATAGCTGAGGGATCAAACGGCTCACCGCGTCAGGCGCTTACCTTCCTAGAAAGTTGTGGGCACCTCCAATCAGTCAATGAAGCCCGGTTGGCCATGCGTTCAGGTGGTCAAAGCCGTGAAGCCATTGACCTTTGCCGCTTCCTTGTGGGGGGCAGAGGCCATACGTGGGCAGAGGCGATGAAATACGCTCAGGCACTGGAGGGTGTTGACAGTGAAGGGGTGCGCATTACAGTAGTAAATTATTTGAGTAGTGTCTTGTTGAACACAAAAGACAACCAAAAGGCAATAGGCTTGCTGCGGCTAATGGAGCCGTTTCTGAAGCCTTTCCCTACTAGTGACCGCATGGGACCGTTATTGCATTCACTGGGTTTGGCACTGGGGCTTGATCAATGAATGTTGATGAGTTCAGAGATTATTTGAAAATTGACAAGCTAGGGCTTGATATAAATCTGTCTCAGCAGCCCAGCCTATTGTTTGCCGTCAGTGAAGCCTGTGAACAGGCATTGGCACTGCGCGACAAATTGAAGGATGACATAGGTATCTGTGAGGCCAACTTGGACCTGACGTACCGTCAAACTATGACAAACTATACCGAAGGCAAGATCAAAAGCCTGGTCCTTACTGATAAAGCCCGCCGTTCCGCCATTACCGCCTATAACAATCAACGGGCAAAAGCCGGTCAATTGCTGGCACTCAAGGACGCTTTCAAGGAAAGGGGCTACATGCTGCGTGAAATGTGCAGCCTGTACGTCTCAAACTACTTTGAACGTAATTCAAGCAGGCCAACAGTAGACACTGACACAGTAGCGTACAACCAGCGCAAGGCTAAGATTGCGGCGGTACGCAGGGAAACAACTTAGGCAACCACAGGGTAGGAGGATCTATACCATGGTTAAGGAACGCAGCTTCACGTATAAGCCCCGCAGCTATGAGCAAATGAAAGCTCATATCAACTCACGGGGTGGCGGCTTTGATAGTTACATCAAACCCCAATACAAGATGTACAAGGTCAAGGATGGCAAGAACCTGATACGCATCCTGCCACCACCCAGTGGTGACTGGGACCACTATGGCCTGAAAATCTTTGTCAACTATGGTGTAGGTCCTGATAGGCAAAGTTATCTCAGCCTATCAAGGATGCTGAACAAGCGTGACCCGCTGGCTGAAGCCCGCGTTGAGGCTGACCGTGCAGGTAATGAGCAATATGCCCGTGACCTGGCTCCAAAGGAGCGAACCCTATTCTGGCTGATTGACCGTGATGATGAGGATGCAGGGCCGCAATTGTGGGCCTGCCCCAAAACCGTTGATAAGGACTTCATGACGCTGTCAATTGATGATGACACCCAAAAGGTCATTGCCATCGATGACCCCAAGAAAGGGCGGGATGTACGCTTTCACCGTGAAAAAACCGGCAAAACCTACCCTGAATACCCAGCCGCCAAAATAAAGCTGTTAGAACCATCACCGCTTCATGAGGATGAGGATAAAAGTGAGGGATGGATAAAATACATTATGCAGAACCAACTGCAAGATACGCTAAATTACTATGACTATGATCACATAGCTCAAGTTTTCAATGGCCACAGCAAACCCAAGGAGGAGGCTGATGAAAGTAAGCCAACCCATAGCCGGAAGGCTGAGCCAGATGATGCAGAGGCTGAGGAACCTCCATTTGAACCAGATGAGCCAAAGCCCAAAAGCCGTACCAGACCAGTGGTTAAAGAGCCTGAAGATGATGAAGGTGATGAGGAACCGGCACCGCGCCGCCGCCGTACTGCGGCAAGTGATGAAGATGAGGCAGAACTCAGCATCGGTCAGCGCCTCCAAAGGCGGCGGGAGTCACAGACGGATGATGACTGCTGAGGAAGCCATAAAGCGTTTTGGCTTGGATCCGCTCAGGTTTGACCGCAGGCCTATGTACGAGATACTTGATGACGAAATCCCATATGAGCGTTGGGCAAGGGAAGCAAAGGACCGCAAGGCCTAAGCTGACTGAACCCAATAACTATTTTACTGGCCCAAAACCTCATCTTAGTTTCGTGAGTAGTGGGTGCACAGTACTTGACTGTGCATTAGGGGGAGGGTGGTGTCTTGGCCGTGTAGCGAACATAATAGGCGACAAGAGCACGGCCAAGACCGCCCTGGCATGGGAGGCTGTGACCAATTTCATAAGGCAATACCCCAATGGCAAAGCAGCCTACCGTGAGACAGAAGCGGCGTTTGATGATGATTATGCACGGGCCATGGGCTGGCCCATTGACAAGGTTGATAAACTTAAGAACCGCCTACCTACGGTTGAGGCGTTTGAGAAGGATATCAAGCAATTCATTGCCAACTTGGGATCAAGCGGTAGACCTGGGATGTATGTGCTTGACAGTTTGGATGCCCTAAGTGATGAGGCAGAACTGAAACTTGAGCCGGGTAAGGGCACCTATGGGGCCGCCAAGGCCAAGGCCCTTAGTGCCATGTTCAGGAAGGTCACCGCCAAGGTTGAATCCTCAAATGTCACCTTAATGATCATTAGCCAAATCAGGGATAAAATTGGCGTCATGTTTGGTGAAAAGCACAGCCGGTCAGGTGGCCATGCTTTGGACTTTTACGCTACCCATATCATCAAGCTGGCCCACATTCAGCGCATCAAGCGGACCATCAACAAAATCACCCGCCCAGTAGGCATCAAAATCAAGGCTCAAGTGCAAAAGAACAAAGTTTTTCAACCCTTTCGTGAAGTTGAATTTGATTTTCTCTTTGGCTACGGTATTGATGACATAACCGCCTCACGCAACTGGCTCAAGGAAAATCATCGCTCTGATGATGTTGATGAGGACAAAATACAAAAGGTGGTTAAACATACCTGGGTTGAAATTGAAACGAGCTTCCTGCCTAAAAGGAGTAAATATGGCACTGCGAACTAAATGGTTTGTGCCACAGCAAGATATCACCGCCTATGAGTTGGCTATGATAGTCACCAAATTGCGGTTGAGCATCACTGAAGACCAATGGCAGACAATAAAGCCTGAACTGCAACGGCACTTCACGGATGAAAAGCCAAAATGAGGGCGGGCAGGGGGAAGCACAAAGGTGGGGCGTTTGAACGCCTGTGCTGTAAGGAACTGTCCCTTTGGATGTCAGAGGGCAAAGCTGAGGATTACTATTGGCGCAGCGCTATGAGCGGGGGCCGTTCAACGGTAGCCGCAGCCAAAGGCAAGCGGCTGGCAGCACAGGCTGGTGATATTTCCTGCGTTAATGAATTAGGTCACGCCCTTACTGACCAGTTTTTAATAGAATGTAAGACGTACCGTGACCTGCAATTTGAGGGTTTGATCAAAGGTACCGGGCACCTAGCTGACTTCTGGCTTGATACCAAGTTAGAGTCTAATACCTATGGTAAATGCCCAATGCTGATTGCCAAGCAGAACCAGCAGCCAATTTGCGTTTGTATAAATGATTATGGCAGGCAAACTTTAGGTTTAGACTTGGAATATCACCTATATGTGCCTAGACTTGAACTTTACCTAATTCTCTTTGATCACTTCCTAAAGCACGCTGAGAGGCCGTCATGACCATTGAAGAGCTTGAAGTTCTCATCGCTGATGTTGAATGGGAACGGTTTCAGGAACCCAATGACGGTAACTTTCATGTTTGGTTGAAACCTAACTTAATTAAGTTCAGCTACCGCGTGGGCCTGCATTTCAAGCGTCCCATGGAAGCCATCATGGCCAAGGGTGAATTTGTCAGGATGCGGGCAGCACCGCAGTATAGTCAGTTTGACTTGATACGGTTGGACCCTGAGAACGTTGATAAGTGCTTGTATACCGACTTCCAAGTAGGCATTGATGCTTATACCAAAAGCTGGCAGCCAAAGGTATCCAAGGATTGGCTTGCCCAACAGCAAAGCCAACTAATGCAGCAAACCCAAACTTCGCTACAGCTAGCCCAAGCCCGACAGGCTATAAACCAAAGCATGTGTGGTCTGGGTTCCATTAGTAATCCCTCAGCCCTTGCCAGTGGTGGTGGGGGCGGGAACGGTGATGCTCTGGTTACTTATGGCACTACCTCTGACAACAGCAGCCTTTTTACTAGACTATGGTCAAAATGGTGAATTGGCTGGTCACTTCAGATATTCACCTATCTGACAGGCCGCGTGATCAATACCGGCTTGGCCTGTTCAGATGGCTGGCTGAACAGCAAAAACGCTACAACGTCACCGCTACATTTATCCTAGGTGATTTGACCGAAAAGAAGGACAATCACTCAGCTACCTTGGTCAACCGTGCCATTGATGAAATGACGCGCCTGAAACCACCTGTTTATATACTAAGGGGTAATCATGACGGTTTGGATCCCAACAATCCCTTCTTTAGATTCCTCAACTGTATTGATGGCTTTAATTTTATTACAAACCCAAACTTTGATATTTCTCTTTCTGTCGCTCTCATCCCGCATTGCCGAAGTCAACAGGAATTTGACGACGCTCTTAAAGTTCTTCAATCACACAAAGCTACGGTGATGTGCCATCAAACTTTTGATGGTGCCATTGCTGAAACGGGGGTACGACTCAATGGGCTCTCAACAGCAACCCTTGCGGCCACTAAGCCGCTACTGGTATTGGCGGGTGACGTTCATAGACCGCAGCACCAAGGTATTGTTCATTACGTGGGTGCTCCTTATCATGTCCGCTTTGGTGATGACTTTGAGCCACGTGTGCTACTGATTACGGGAACAAACGTTCCCCTTGGTCTTGAAGCTTTGAAGTTCCCGGCACCCCGTAAATGGGTCGTAAAAACTAATGAAGCCTGGAAGCTACCTGAAGCCGTACGCAAAGGTGACCATGTAAAGATTGTCCTCACCCTAGAGCGTGAGGATGCCGTCAATTGGCACCACCACAGGCGGGCCATGCTGGGCTTATGCCGGGATAAAGCTGTGGAAGTATTTGGTATTGATTTGCATATCAAAGGTGAGTTTTGGAAGTTTTACGAAGGAGGGGTACCTATCAAGCAACAGCAGACACCGGAACAGGTCCTAACCGCGTTTTGCAATCATGAGGGGATAACAGATGCACTCAGGAACGCTGGCCTTGGATTACTCAAAAATCACGAACATCGCTGTGAGTAAAATACCGTGGAGTGAGTATGAGGACCAACAACTGCGGCAAATGACAGCTGATGGGATGAACCGGCGTGAGATGTCAGAGAAACTAAAACGCAGTACAGCAGCCATAGCGCGGCGCTGCAAAAAATTAGGCCTGACACGGGGTAAAGGCAACCACGCATTGGTACAAGCCACAATGAAAGCTTTGAAGTTCAAAAATACCGGGCCAAATGGAGATCTAAAACCAAAGGGGGAACCAGACTTGAGCGCAATAGCACCATCTATGCTGGCAATCATCAATAAGCCTGCACCTAAGCGTAATCAACATAACTGTGATATAATGGAATTGACCCGCACCAAGTGCCGTTGGCCATATGGTGACCCACAGAAGCCAG
>Ga0306920_100003076_pt1 | contig 21134 bp, 21 predicted proteins | sample flu12Cox44000170_FD_204666 | JGI IMG/M metagenome (GOLD analysis project Ga0306920, IMG submission 204666) | Lab enrichment of tropical soil microbial communities from Luquillo Experimental Forest, Puerto Rico - flux4day.12C.oxic.44.000.170 (v2)... | ecosystem: Environmental > Terrestrial >... | reverse complement strand
CGGACGAGGCGCGGAGTCGGTCATCGAGGCGGTCGGGGCCGATGCGACGGTGCTCGACGCGGTCTCGTGCGCCGCCACCGGCGGCACCGTGTCCATCGTGGGCGTCAACCTGTCGCTCGACCTGCCCTTCCCGATGGGCGTCGTCTTCTTGAAGAGCCTGTCCGTCCGGGCGATCTTCGCGCCCGTCCCGAGCACGTGGGCGTCGCTCGTTCCCCTCGTGCGCTCCGGCCGCTTCCGCGACCTGGCCGACACCTTCACGCACCGCTTCGGGCTCAGCGAGGTACGCCAGGCCTACGAGTTGTTCGACTCGCGCGCCGACGGCGTCTTGAAGGTCTTGTTGACGCCGAACGCCTGAGCGCCCTCGGGCTCGTCGGGCGTGCGGTTCAGGATCACGGGCCAGCGGGCCATCCCGAGGCCGGGCCGCACGGTGAACCAGGGTGCCGGCGGGGGCACGACCAAGGTCGTGAGCGCGTCGACGATGCCCTCGTAGTTGACCCGCCAGCCCTGGAAGTGGAGCCAGGACTCGTCCGCGTCGCGCTCGAGGGGGAAGCCGACGGACTGCAGCCGGCGGAGACCCTCGTCGTACTCCTCGCGCGACAACCGGATACCGGCGCTCGGGAGCGGGTCCGGGTCGTAGGGGATCTTCAAGGCGGACGCCATGGACCGCAGGCAATTCATGCCCATCTGCAGGCAGGTGCGCGCCTCGCGCGGCGACAAGCCGGGGCTCGACGAGTGGAACATCGCCGCGGAGTCCATCATCGCCACCAGTCCGAGCAGCCAGCTGCGCAGCGGGACCGGGGACCGGAACCACATGAGGGCCGGGTAGTTGGCGTGGCTCTCCGACACCGCCGCCGCCCACCGCTCCCAGTCCGCGTAGAGCGGCGGCAGCTCGTTCATGGTGTCGAGCCAGTGGTGCCGCGCCAGGATCTCGGGTCCCCAGGCGGGCGTGCCGGCACGGGTGGCCAGGAGGGTGACCTCCGTCTCGCGGGTGGCGAAGGCGTTGTACAGCGCCGGGAGGTAGGCGATCTCGAGCGCGATGACGAGCAGGCCGATGCCCGCCGCCAGGATCTCGAGGGTGCGGGCCCCCGCCTCGCTCGAGCTGGCGATCCCGAGGGTGAAGACCGACGAGCCCGAGATCCCCAATGCCGTGGCGAAGTCGAACCCCGTGCTCCACCACAAGATGAGCGAGAAGCCGAGGACGAGCAGAGCGAGCCAGAGGCCGAAGAGCAACACCATCGTGGCGGGGCCGACGAAGGACAGCAGCCGGTCCCTCGCCTCGTAGCTCGGCAGCCTCGGCACGAGAAGGCGGACGCCGCCGCCGATCAATCGCCCGATCAGGGTCTGGAGCCGCGACGAGGAGGCACGCGGGACGACGAGGGACGTGAACACGCTCCACACGGTGAGCACGACGATGAGGACACCGGCGACGAGCGCCACCGTCCGCGCGATCTCCACCGCGTCATCCTGTCAGACCGACGGCGGCGCGCTGCGGTCCGCGTCGTCCCGCCCTGGCCGGCTCAGGCCTGGGCGGGCAGCGGTTCGGCGCCCATCCAGGCCCGCCACCGCGCCGCCGGGCGCCCGTCGGCGAGCAGTGCAGCGGGCACGTCGATGTCTCGAGACCGGAGCAGCTCGCCCAGCCCCTTCGCCTGGGTGTCAAGGCGAAGGTTGGACGCGACGCCCCATCCGAGGATGCCGTGGACGACGAAGTTCACTGCGCGCAAGTTCGGCAGTGGGTAGCGGCTGACCTCGAAGCGCTCGGCCTCGGGCAAGAGGGCCTTCATGACCTCGGTCGTGAATTCCCCGAGCAACCAGTCCGCCACCACGGCCTCGTCCGCCCACAGTCCCACGTTGGCCGCACCGCCTTTGTCGCCCGAGCGGGCGCCGACCAACACCCACAGCGGCACGCGCACCAGCTCGCCCGTCTCCCCCGCGACCGCAGTCGCGGGCCCATCGGGCGCGTCCGGCGCTCGCTCCGGATCGTCGTGCCGGGACCACGGCGACCGCGACGGCCAGGGCGAGGGCTCCAGCGGCCGTCCGTCGCACTCGATGTGCGCGCTGACCGCGGCCGCGTCGACAGTGGTCGGCCAGTAGCGCGCCACCCCCTGGGCACCAGTGGGCGCTGAGGTGAAGAAGGTGCCCGGATAACTCGAGAGGCTCGTCTCCACCACCGCGCCGGAGAAGGCGCGCCCGACGGCGCGCTCGTCGTCGCCGCGCACGGCGAGGCGCAGGTACGCCATCCCGCGGCCGGTCAGGTCGCCCGTCAGCTCCTCGGCCGTCTCGCTGAAGGCCTCCCGACCGCCTGGGACGCCGGCCCACACGGCGTCGGCCGCGAGGCGCGCCTTGTCGGCCACGTGGGCGCCGGTCAGGGCCAGCGTCATGGCGTTGCGCCATCCGGCGTCTAGGTTCGCTGTCACTTTCAGGGTCGCGGGCGGGGCCTCGCCGCGCACCCCCGAGATGCGCACCCGGTCCGCGCCCTCCTGGGTCAGCTCGATGGTGTCGAAACGCGCCACGGCGTCGGGGCTGAGGTAGCGCGGGCCACCGATCTCGTAGAGCAGCTGCGCCGTCACGGTCCCGACCGTCACCATCCCGCCCGTCCCTGGGTGCTTCGTGATGACCGAGGAGCCGTCGGCGTGCACCTCGGCGACCGGGAACCCGATGCGCTCGGCCCCGGGCACCTCGTCGAAGAAGGCGTAGTTGCCCCCGCAGCACTGCGCGCCGCACTCGATGACGTGACCGGCGACCACGGCGCCGGCGATGGCATCGACCGCGCTGTCGGGCCAGGCGAAGGCGTGCAGCGCGGGCCCGACCACCAGTGCGGCGTCGGTCACACGGCCGGTGACGACCACCTGCGCGCCGGCGGCAAGGGCGTCAGCGATGGGCCGGGCGGGCAGGTACGCGTTGGCGGTGACGAGCGGCGCGCCCGCGGCGAGGGGCTCCCCGGTGTCGAGGTTGACGAACCGCTCCCCCGCAGCGGAGAGGTCGGGCACCCGCGCCGTGATGTCGTCGCCGGAGACCGACGCCACCCGCACCTCGACCCCCTGACGTCGCGCCAGCTCGCGCACCGCCGTCGCCAGCCCCTCGGGGTTCAGGCCGCCCGCGTTGGCCACGACCGTGATGCCGCGCTCCAGACACGCCGGCAGCACCTCTTCGAGGGCCTGGAGGAACGTGCGCGCGTAGCCGCCGCTGCGCTCCCGCGTCTTGTGCAGGATGTACATCGTCAGCTCGGCGAGCCAGTCCCCGGTCAGGACGTCGATCGGGCCGCCGTCGACCATCTCACGTGCCGCCGAGACACGGTCGCCGAAGAAACCGCTGCAGTTGGCGATCCGGAGCACCCCGTTCGCTCGTTCGTCGGCGCGGACGTTCGTCACGCTGGTTCCACCGCGACGAGCAACTCGCCCACGTCGACCTGCTGGCCGGCGACGGCGGGGATGGCGCTGACGACGCCGGCACCCAGTGCGCGCAACGTGTGCTCCATCTTCATGGCCTCGAGCACGACGAGGCCGTCACCCTCGGCCACCGTGTCGCCCACTGCCACGAGGACCTTGGTGACCGCGCCCGGCAGCGGGGCCCGGCATTCGCCGGCGACGCCGCCGCGCTCGTCGGGGTCGTCCTCGGCGCGCAGCGCGAATGTGGTCTGGCCCTCCGGCCCGTTGACGTACGCCGCGTGAGCCGTGTGGCGCACCGTGTAGCGGCGGCGAACACCGTCTGCCTCGGCCGTGAGGTCGACGGCGTCACCTCGGGTCACGGCCGTGGCCACGGCGCGCCAGTCGCCGTCGCCGTCGACGTCAACGTCGACGCTCGTCCGTCCCGCTTCGCCCGCGCCGGCGGTGCGGACCCGGAGGCTCCCGCCCGCATCGGTGAGGACGTCCGCGTGCAACGGGGCGCCGACGTTGCGCCACCCGGGCGCTCGCACCGGCACGAGGCTCCGGGCGGCCCGGTCGTCGAGCAGGCGCGCGGCCACGGCCGCGGCGTGGAGACGGCGCACGTCGTCGGACGGGGCGGCGTCGCTCAGGTCGGAGCGGCGCTCGAGATAGTGCACGTCGAGCGCGCCGTCTCGAAAGTCGCCGTCGTCGAGCACCGCGGCCAACAGCTCCCGATTGGTCTCGAGACCGTCCAGCTCGAGCGTGCGCAGCGCGCGTGCGAGCCGGGCGACGGCACCCCCGCGGTCCGGGCCGTGCGCCATGAGCTTGGCGACGAGGGAGTCGTAGGCCGCGCTGACCGCGCTCCCCGTCTCCACGCCGCGGTCGCACCGGATGCCCGGACCGCTCGGCCAGCGCACGTGCGCCACCGCACCCGGGGTCGGCCGGTAGTCCTCGCGGGGCCGCTCGGCGCAGAGGCGAACCTCCACGGCGTGGCCGGTTGTGCCGAGGTCGGACTGGGCGAACGGCAGGGCGAGGCCGGCGGCCACCAGGAGCTGCAGGCCGACCAGGTCGACGCCCGTGACGAGCTCGGTCACCCCGTGTTCGACCTGGAGACGCGTGTTCATCTCGAGGAAGAAGAAGGAGTCGCCGTCGACGAGGAACTCCACCGTCCCCGCGCCGGCGTAGCCCACCGCGCCGGCGGCGGCGACGGCCGCCTCCCACATGCGCCGCCGGACCTCCGGCGCCACGTTGACGGCGGGCGCCTCCTCCACCAGTTTCTGGTGCCTGCGCTGCACCGAGCACTCGCGATCGAAGAGGTGCACCACGGTGCCGTGGTCGTCGCCGAGCACCTGCACCTCGACGTGCCGTGGCGTCTCGAGGTACCGCTCCAAGAAGACCTCGTCGGAGCCGAAGGCGGCGGCGGCCTCGCGCCGGGCGGACTCGACCGCGTCGGCCAGGTCACTCGGCGACCACACCTGCCGCATCCCCCGTCCCCCGCCTCCGGCCGACGCTTTCACGAGCAGCGGGAACCCGACGGTGCCCGCGGCCCCGCCCAGGTCCTGGGCCGTGGCTCCGGCGGCGACCACCGCGCTCGGCAGCACCGGCACGCCGGCGGCGGCAACCACCTCCTTGGCGCGCGCCTTGTGGCCCATGACACGCATCGCCTCGGCGCCGGGTCCCACCCAGGTGATCCCGGCCTCGCGGCAACGCTCGGCCAGCGCCGGGTTCTCCGAGAGGAAGCCGTAGCCGGGGTGCAGCGCGTCGGCGCCGGACCGCCTCGCCGCCTCGACGAGGGCGGCGGCGTCGAGGTACGTCTCGCCGAGCGTCGAGCCCGGCAGCAGCACGGCCGCGTCGGCCTCGCCGACGTGCGGGCTGTCGGCGTCGTCCGAGGCGTAGACCGCCACCGCCTCGCAGCCGGTGTCGTGCGCGCCGCGGATGACGCGCCGGGCGATCTCGCCGCGGTTGGCGACGAGGACGCAGGACACTGGCGCGGGCTGGCGGGCCATCAGTGCCGCACCACCCCGAAGGAGGCCGTGCCGCGCACGGGTGCGGAGTGGACCGCGGTCAACGCGATGGCGAGGACGACGCGGGTGTCCCGGGGGTCGATGATCCCGTCGTCCCACAGCCGGCCGGTGGCGTACTGGGCCGTCGACTCCTCTTCGATCTGCGCTTCGGTGGCGCGCCGGAGCTCGTCGTCGGCCGCCTCGTCGAAGGGACGGCCCGCGGCCTCGGCTGCGTTGCGGCGCACGATGGACAGGACGCCCGCCAGTTGCTTCGGGCCCATCACCGCGATGCGGTGGTTGGGCCACGTGAAGACGAAGCGCGGGTCGTAGGCGCGGCCCGCCATGGCGTAGTTCCCGGCGCCGTAGCTGGCACCCACCATCAGCGTGAGGTGGGGCACCGCGGAATTGGAGACGGCGTTGATCAGCTTGGCGCCGTCCTTGATGATGCCCCCCTGTTCGTAGCGGGTGCCGACCATGAAGCCGGTGATGTTCTGCACGAACAGGATCGGCGCGTCCACCCGGTTGCACAGCTGAATGAACTGCGTCCCCTTCTGCGCCTCCGGGGAGAAGAGGATCCCGTTGTTCGCGATGACGCCGACGGGGTAGCCCCCGATGGAGGCCCAGCCGCACACGAGCTGCGGGCCGTAGGACTCCTTGAACTCCTCGAAGCGGGAGCCGTCGACGACGCGCGCCAGGATCTCGCGGGTGTCGAAGGGCACGCGCACGTCGACCGACGCGATCCCGAGCAGCTCCTCGGCCGGGTACAGCGGCTCGTCGGCGGTGCCCACGGGGGCGGGACCGAGGCGGCGCCAGTGCAGGTGCGCCACGATGCCGCGCGCGATGCGGATGGCGTCGTGCTCGTCGCGGGCCAGGTAGTCGCACAGGCCGGAGACCCGGGCGTGCATCCGGGCGCCGCCGAGCTCCTCCTCGTCCGCCTCCTCGCCGATCGCCATCTTGACGAGCGGCGGGCCACCGAGGAACACGCGCGCCCGGTCCTCGACCATCACCGTGTAGTCGCTCATCCCCGGGAGGTACGCCCCGCCTGCCGTGGACGACCCGAAGACCACGCAGATGGTGGGGATGCCCTGTGCGGACAGCTGGGTCAGCCGCCGGAACTGCTCGCCGCCGGGGACGAAGACGTCGGCCTGACGCGGCAGGTCGGCCCCGCCCGACTCGACGAGGAGCACGACGGGGAGACGGTTCACCTCGGCCACGTCCATCGCGCGGAGGAGCTTGCGGATCGTGGTCGGGCTGGTGGTGCCGCCGCGGACGGTCGGGTCGTTCCCGATGACCAGGCACTGGGTGTGCGAGATCTCCGCCAACGCCACCACCACGCCGCCGCCGACGGGGTCGCCCGTCTGTAGCCCCGCCAGCGGGCACAGCTCGAGCACGGGTGTGCCCGGGTCGACCAAGGCCTCCAGGCGCTCGCGCACCATCAGCTTCCCGCGGGCCCGGTGGCGCTCGACGTACTGGGAGCCCCCGCCCGCCAGGACCGCGTCGTGCAATGCCCGCACCTCGTCGGCGAGCGCCCGCATGGCGTCGGCGTTGGACCGGAACTCCGGAGCCGAGGGCGCCAGCAGCGTGCGCAGCGGCGCGCTCACGGGGTCGTGTCCCACGACGGCCGGCGCTTCTCGAGGAAGGCCGCCATCCCCTCGGCCGCCTCGGGGCCGCCGAAGAGCTCCGCCGAGCGGTCCGCGGCCGCCGCCAAGCCGTCCGCCCACGAGAGCGCGGGGAGCGACCGCGCGAGCTCCTTGGTGGCCCGGACGGCTCCGGGCGCTCCCTTGCGGAGGGCGGCGGCCTGGGCGGCCACCCAGGCATCGAGGGCGGACTCGTCGTCGACGACCGCAGTGAGCAGCCCGGCAGCAGCGGCCTCCGCCGCGCCGAAGGGCTCTCCCGTCAGGACCGCCCGGGCCAAGAACCGCGCCTCGACGACGCGCAGGGCCGGCACGAGGATCATGGCGGGTGCGACCCCCACGCGCACCTCGGTGAAGGCGAAGGTGGCCGTCGTTGGCGCGACGGCGAGGTCGGCCACGGCGATGAGCCCGAGTCCGCCGGCTCGGGCATGACCGTTGACTCGCGCGATGACGGGCACCGGGCTCTCCTTGATGCCCGTCAAGATCTCGGGCATCCGGTTGGGCGCAGCCGAGCCGCGCTCGGAGAGATCGGCGCCGGAGCAGAACACGGTGCCGGAGCCCGTCAGCACGACGACACGGACGTCGTCGTCGGTGGTCGCGGCACGCAGCGCGCCGGCCAGCTCGTCGAGCAGGCGCGCCGAGAGTGCGTTGCGATTGGCCGGAGAATTGAGGACGAGCGTGCGGACGCCGGCGTCGTGCTGCACCGCGACCAACCTCTCCGTCACGGATGCGCAGTGTAGGGGGACCCCCGCAGAAGGGGCGGAAATTGCCAGTGGTAACGTGCGCGGGTGATCGAAACAGACGAGCATCAGCTGTTTCGCAAGACGCTTCGTGACCTGTTCGAGCGCGAGATCGAACCCCACGTCGACGAGTGGGAGTCCGCTCGCAGCTTCCCGGCACACGAGCTCTTCCCGAAACTGGCGACGGTGGGTCTCTTCGGGCTCGAGTACGACGAGACCTACGGCGGGATGGGCGCCGACCACACGTTCACGATGATCGCCGGACAGGAGCTCGGCCGTGTCAGCTGCGGCGGGGTGCCCATGGCCATCGCGGTCCAGATGTCGATGGCCACGCCGGCGCTGGCCCGCTACGGCAGCCACGAGCTGAAGGAACGGTTCCTCGCGCCGGCCATCGCCGGCGAGGCCGTCACGTCGATCGCCGTGACCGAGCCCGACGCCGGCAGCGACGTCGCCGCGATCCGCACGCGTGCGGTGCGTGACGGCGACGAGTGGGTGATCAACGGGGCGAAGCTCTACATCACGAACGGCACGCAGGCCGACTGGCTCTGCCTCCTGGCCCGAACCTCCGACGAGCCCGGTGCGCGGGGGATGTCCCTCATCGTCGTGCCCACCGACGTCGACGGCGTGGTGGTGTCACGCAAGCTCGAGAAACTCGGCATGTGGTCGAGCGACACGGCGGAGCTGTCGTTCCGCGACGTGCGGGTACCGGTCGCGCACACCATCGGCGAGGTCGGCCGGGGCTTCCAGCAGCAGATGGTGCAGTTCCAAGCCGAACGCCTCACGACCTTCTACAAACAGGTGGGCTCGATCGAGCTGGCGCTCGAACGGACCAAGACGTACCTGCGCGAGCGCAAGGTCTTCGGCGCGCCCTTGCTGGCCAACCAGCACCTGCAATTCGTGCTGGCCGAGCTGGCGGCACGCCACGACGTCCTCAGGCACTACGCGGAGACTGCCGCGGAGGCGGTGCGCCGCGGCGAGGACGCCACGCGCTACGCCACCATCGGCAAGCTCTTGGGCTCGCGGCTCCAGCGCGAGGTGGCCGACTGGGCCGTCCAGTTCCACGGCGGCATCGGGTACATGGACGAGCACTGGACGTCGCGGTACTTCCGCGACACCAGGCTCGACTCCATCGGCGCGGGCGCCGACGAGGTCATGTTGCGCATCCTGGCCCGCATGGACGGCTTCGCCACGGAGTAGCGGGTCGCCGGGCACGTGGGCGCTACGTGTGCCGGAACACCGCCTGCCCGCCGCCGCTCGCCACCAGGCCCCGGTCGCGCGACCAGACCCGGCCGGTCCACGACAGCAGGCCCGCCCCGGCCAGCGGCGAGTGCGCGTCGAGCAGGAGCCACTCCGACGAGGGCCCGTGGAAGGCGGCGTACAGGTCGAGGCTGGGCGCGATGAACGGCGGCGCACGGTACATGTGCGGCCGTGACCCCGCCGGCCAGCTCCCCACGTCGAGCACGACCAGCGAGCGGGCGGCGTCGACCCACGGATCGCCGAGCACGGGGGCGTCCCGATAGCGGACCCAGGTCCGCCAGGTCGGGGGAAGCGGCCCGGCAGGGGGCCACGGGTCGATCCGGTCCACGAGGCGCTGGTCGAAGTTGTCCCAGTAGCGATACCCCGGCCCGTCGTCACCCACCCGCGCGGGCGGCTCCGGGAGCGCGTCGGGATCGGCCACGTCGGGAGGGTGCAGGTCCCCGTGCTCGAGTCCCTCGACGTCGCCGACCGACCAGACCATCGCGTCGAGCACGGGCCGCCCCGATTGCGTCATCTCCACCCGCTGCGCCAGGACCGTGCGCCCCGAGCGCAGCGCCGTGACCGCCAGCTCGACCGGGGCGAAGTCGGCCACGGCCAGGTAGTGACAGAAGAAGCTGGCCGGCCGGCCGAACGGACTCTCCTCGCCCGCGGCGCGCAGCGCTATGGCGGCGACGTAGCCACCGCACGGGCCCCAGATCTCCCAGTCGTCGGACACGAGCGCGCGGTAGCGGCCCTCGCCGAGCGGTTCACAGGCCGTCTGCCGGCCGATGTCACCCAAGGGCGGCTCGTTCCTCCCAGCGTGCACGAGGCAGCTCCATGACCACGACCTTCTCACCACGTGGTGACGCGGTCGTGGTGAGGGCGAAGGTGAAACCCAGTCGCTCCATGACGCGGCCGGACGGCTCGTTCTCGGGCTCGTAGATGCTGACGATGCGATCGAGTCCCGCCTGGCCGAAACCCCAGTCGACCGCTGCGGCGCCCGCCTCGGTGGCGAGCCCGCGACCGCGGTAGGGCTCCGACAGCCGCCAGCCCACCTCCACCGCCGGCAGGATCTCGGGCAGGAAGTGGGGCACGGCCAGGCCGGCCCAGCCGATCAGCTTCCCGCTGGCCCGCTCGACGAGCGCCTCGACGCCGAAGCCGTCGCTCTCGTAGCGGCCGATGACGCGGTCGAGGAACCCAGCGGTGTCCTCGTCGCTCATCGGCCCACGGAGCGGATACCACCAGAACGACGGCTCCGCGTGGAGGGCCGCCAGATCGGCCAGGTCGCTCCGAACGAAGGGCCGCAGGACCAGCCGTTCCGTGGTCAGCGTCGGGATGCCGGGCGGGTCCACAGGCCGGCCTCAGCCCAGCGGGAGGCCCGGTGCGTCCGCTAGCGGGGCGTCGCGTCCGGGCCGGGCGGACGGCGCGTAGACCTGATCCGGCCGGAAGGAGCGCACGGAGCGGTCGCCGGCACGCCCACCCACCACCTCGACCCACGCCTCGCCGGTGCCGTCGTTGACGACGTGGGCCACGAACTCCCATGTCGCACCGCGCAGGCGCGTGCCCTCCACCCGGACGCGATCGCCGGGTTGTAGGCCGGCCCACCGTGTCGTGCGGCGCAGTTCAGCCACCGCGGTCCCCTGCCATCTGTCTGTTCTATCGCCTTTGGGCGGGGGTCCCCGGCATCAGCGGTGTGCGCGCAGCGCCGTCGTATCCTGACGGACATGGCACTCGACCTGCCGCGGACCCTCTCGCCCTCCAAGGTCAGCGCGTTCACGAGTTGCCCGCTCGCGTTCCGGTACTCCCAGATCGAGCGGCGGCCCGAACCCCCGTCGCCGCACGCCGTGAAGGGCACCCTCGTCCATGCCGCGCTCGAAGGCCTCTTCTGGCGGCACCCGGCCGGCGAACGGTCGCGCTCGGCAGCCGACGCCGAGTTGGAACGGGTGTGGGCGGGTCGTCTCGACGACCACGAGTACGCCGAACTGGGCCTCGCCGACGAGGACGAGGCAGCCTTCTTGGCCGACGCGCGGGGGCTGCTGGACAACTACTACCGGCTCGAGGACCCGGACTCGGTGCACACCATCGGCGTCGAAATCGGTGTCGAGACCGTCGTCGACGGCATGCGCCTCCGTGGCGTCATCGACCGCCTGGACGTCGCGGCCGACGGGAGTCTCGTCGTCGTGGACTACAAGACGGGCCGGACCCCGTCGGAGCGCTTCGAGCGCGGGAGTCTGGGCGGCGTCCAGACCTACGCGCTGCTCTGCGAGAGCATGCTGGGCCGAGCCCCCGCCGAGGTGCGGCTCCTCTTCCTCCGAGAGCCCGTGGCCATCTGCGCCCAGGCGACGCCGCAGACCATCACCGGACAGCGCCGCCGGGCCGTCGCCGTCTGGTCCGCCATCACGAGGGCCTGCGACACCGAGGACTTCCGGCCCCAGGTGGGACCGCTCTGTGACTACTGCAACTTCCGCGACGTCTGCCCTGCCTTCGCCGCGTGAGGGCCGGGGCGCCCTCGCCGCCCGTGGACGCGAGAATGCGCCCATGAGCACCATCGACGCCGCGGTCGACGCCGCCTTCGATCCGCTGCGGGGGAACCCCGGGGCCGACCGCGCCGCTGCGGTCGTGTCCAACCTGGCCGACTACGGGTTCGTCTGGGTCCTGCTGGCGCTGCTCAAGGGACGGCGTCGCGGGCCGAAGCGCCGCCGCGCCGTGACCGCACTCGCGACCGCCGGGTTCTCGTCGCTAATCGTGAGCCGCGTCGTCAAGCAAGCGGTGGCGCGTCAACGCCCCGACGACCACCTCGCCGCCGCGGTGCGGGCGCCGTCGAGCAGCAGCTTTCCGAGCGGGCATACCTTGGCGGCGTTCTGCACGGCGTTCGTCCTCGGCGAGACCGACGTGCAGACGGCCGCCAACGTCGGGTTCGCCACGGCCGTGGCGGCCAGCCGCGTCCACCTGCGGGCGCACCACGCCACCGACGTCCTCGGCGGAGCGGCGATCGGCTCGGTGCTGGGGCTCGGCTTGCGTCCCGTCGTCAACCTGCTCGTGCGTGGCGCCCGCCGCCGTCGGCCGCCACGCACTCGGCGACGGGCTGGACCGCGTGGCGCGGTCGTGTCGGCCCGGCTGTAGGACCCTCCCTCGCCTAGTCTGCCGGTTGTGCCGGCGACGTTCCGATGCCCGCAGGGAGGCTCGTGACCACCGCCTACGACGTGGGATTCGTGGGTGCGGGGCAGCTGGCGCGGATGGCGGGAGAGGCAGCGAGCGCGCTGGGCGTGTCCATGGCCGTGCTGGCGGCGAACCCCGACGACGCGGCGTGCGGGGTGGCCGCCGAGGTGCTCGTCGGCTCCCCTTTCGTGGAGCCCGACCTCCGGGCGCTGGTCCAACGGTGCGCCGTCGTCACGTTCGACCACGAGCAGGTCGACCTGTCGATCGTCGACGCCTTGGCGGCGGAGGGCGGCGTGCTGCGGCCGGGCAGCGCCACCTTGGAGTTCGCGGTGGACAAGGCACACATGCGCACGAAGTTCGACGCGGCGGGCATCCCCGTCCCGCGCTTCGTGGTCGTCGAGCCGGGTGACGGGGCGACGCAGGCCGTGACCGACTTCGCCGGGGCGTGCGGCTGGCCGGTGGTGCTCAAGGCGGCACGCGGCGGCTACGACGGCAAGGGCGTGTGGCCGGTGGCCGGCCGCGAGGAGGCGGAGGCCGTTCTCGCCCGCGTCGGCGGTCCGGTCGTTGTCGAGGAGATGGTCCCGCTGGACGCCGAGCTCGCCGTCCTGGTGGCGCGGCGGCCCTCGGGCGACGCCGTCGGCTGGCCCGCCGTCGAGACCGCGCAGGTCGGCGGCGTGTGCCGCGAGGTGTTGGTGCCGGGCCGGCTGCCCGGCCGCGTCGTCGACGAGGCGAGTGCGTTGGGGCGCCGGGTGGCCGACCTCGTGGGCCTGGTCGGGGTCATGGCGGTGGAGCTGTTCTGGTCCGAGGGCCGGCTCCTCGTCAACGAGGTGGCGACGCGTCCGCACAACTCGGGGCACTGGACGATCGAGGGCGCGGTGACGTCACAGTTCGAGAACCACCTGCGCGCCGTGCTCGACCTCCCGCTCGGGTCGGCCGTGCCCCAGCACCGCGCGGTGGCGAGCGTCAACGTCTTCGGCGGCGCCGACGGCGCGGACCCGGCCCGGCTGCTCGGCCGGGCGCTCTCCGTCGAGGGCGCGCACGTGCACCTGTACGGCAAGGGGGCGCTGTCGGGTCGCAAGCTGGGCCACGTGACCGTGTGCGGGGACGACCCCGGCGACGTCCGTGCGCGCGCCTGGTCGGCGGCTCTCGCGCTGGGGACACCGGCGCCCGAGGGGATCGCGCTGCCGGCGGGGGTGGTTCGATGACGGACGCGCCGGTCGTCGCCGTCGTGATGGGGAGCTCGTCGGACCTGCCGGTCATGCAGGGCGCGGTCGAGATCCTGGAGCGCTTCGGCGTGCCCCACGAGGTGCGCGTCGTCTCGGCGCACCGGACGCCGCGCGAGATGCTGGCCTTCGGCCAAGAAGCGGCCGCCCGGGGGCTGCACGTGCTCATCGCCGGTGCCGGAGGGGCGGCGCACCTGCCCGGCATGCTGGCGTCGGTGACGACCCTCCCCGTCATCGGGGTGCCGGTCGCGCTCTCCCAGCTCGACGGGCTCGACAGCCTGCTCTCCATCGTGCAGATGCCCCGCGGGGTGCCCGTGGCGACGATGGCCGTGAACGGCGCGCGCAACGCGGGACTGCTCGCGGTGCGCATCCTTTCGGTCGGAGACGCCGGCCTGGCTGGCAAGATGGAGGCCTTCCAGGAGGAGATCGCATCGGACGCCCGCGCGCAGGACGCGGACGTGTCGAGAGGAGCAGGAGACGATGACTGAGCCGACGCTGGCCCAGCGGCTCGGCTACCCGGCCGACGCCAAGCTGGTCGTGATCAACGCCGACGACCTCGGCTCCTGTCACTCGGCAAACGTCGGCGTCTTCGAGTGCCTCGCGACTGGCACCGTCACCAGCGCCACCCTGATGGTCCCCTGCCCGTGGGCACGCGAGGCAAGCAGCCGTTACCGCGGCGAGGACATCGGGGTGCACCTGACCGTGAACGCCGAGTACGAGCTCTACCGCTGGGGCCCGATCACCCACGCGCCGTCGCTGCTCGGCGGGGACGGCGGCTTCCCGCGGACCATGGAGGACGTCTGGGACCACGCCGACCTCGACGAGGTGCGCCGCGAGTGCCGGGCCCAGATCGAACGCGCCATCCTGTGGGGCTTCGACGTCAGCCACCTCGACGCCCACATGGGCACCCTGCAGCTGCGGCCCGAGTTCTTCGACGTGTACCTCGAGCTGGCCCTCGAGTTCGGGCTCCCGCTGCGAATGGTCGGCGCCAACGTCGAGCGCTACATGGGCTTCCCCGCCCGTGCCGTCGCCGCCGACGAGGGCGCCGTGTTCACCGACCACTTCCGCTACGTCGGCGGGGTGGGTTCGCGCGAGACCTTCGAACGCGACTTCGCCACGCTGCGGCCCGGCGTCACCGAGTTCCTGTTGCACCCGGCGGTCGACAGCGCCGAGCTGCGCTCGCTGGCCACCGACGACTGGGAGTCCCGTGTCGACGACTACGAAATGATCTGCAAGGAAGACTGGGTGCGCCGCAGGCTCGACGAGGCCGGTGCCACCCTGATCGGGTACCGACCGCTGCGAGAGCTGGCGCGGGCGGGCGGCTGAGCCCGGTGGCGACGACGGCGTCGACCACCATCGCCGGCGTCTCGGTCCTGACCGGGGACGAGCGCAGCAGCCAGCTGTTCGACCTCGCACTCTCGGCCGACGGCATCGAGATCCGACGCGCCGACCAGCCGCCCCGGCGCATGTCGTGGATGCGGGTGTCGGCTTGGGACGTCGAGCAGCGCCGCGACGACGTCGTGCTGACACTGCGCGGTGACGGCGCGACGACGCCGCTGCGCATCACGGGCTGGTCGGCGGAGGAGCTCGAGGCCCTGCTGCGCTCGTTGACCTCCCGCACGACCGCGGCCCCGGAGGCCGTCGCCGCCCCGGGCCGCGACGACGACCCCGTGGCCGAATCCGCGGCGCCGGCCGCCAGCCGACAGGAACGGCGCCGACGCGTCCGCCGCCGGCGGGTCGGTGGCAAGGCCGTGTTGACCGTGGTGCTGTTGCTGGTGCTGGCGACGGCGGTGACGCTCGTGCTCCTGCAGAGCGCCGGCGTCATCGACTGGGGCTTCCTGGGCCCGACCGCCTAAATCGGCGGCGCCGGGCTCAGTCCCGCCGGACGCCCGCGAAGAGGTCGTCCTCGGTCACGTCGGTCGGCCCGACCCGGCTCTGCGCCAGCAGGAAGGTCTCGGTGGCGTTGATGTCGCGCAGTGCCTCGGGGGGGAGCCCGAACCAGAAGGGCGAGTTGGGGTCGACCTGCGTAGCGTGCGCCCGCAGCGCCTCGCCGCGCACTTCCTGGTAGCCGTCGATGTCGATGGTGGTCGTGTACTTCTCGTCGTGCTCGATGCGCTTCAGCCACTTCTCGTCGAAGGGCGACTCGAGGCCGAGCTCCAGGAACCGTGCGTGGATCTGGCGGAAACGCGACGCCGGCCACACCGAGTAGTAGAGCTTGGCCGGGGCGTGCGGCGGTCCGGCCTCCGGGTAGCGGTCCGGGTCGCCGGCGGAGTCGAACGCCAGGACGGAGATCTCGTGGACGCGGATGTGGTCCGGGTGCGGGTAGCCGGCGTGGTCGTCGCCGTAGGTGATGAGCACCTGCGGGCGCTCACGGCGGATCACCTCCACAAGCTTGCCGACCGCCTCGTCGAGGGGCGCCTGCGCGAACGAGGCGGGGTTCGTGTTGGCCTCCGAGTCGGGCATGCCCGAATCGCGGTAGCCGAGGAGGACGGTCTCGTCGTAGCCGATGATGTCCGTGGAGGCCTTCAGCTCGGCCATCCGGATGCGGCCGATGTCGGCCCGGACCTCGGGGGTGTCCATGGCCGGGTTGAGGATGTCGCCCTCCTCGCCGCCGGTGCAGCACACCAGGACGGTCCGCACCCCCTCGGCGTGGTAGCGGGCAACGGTCGGCGCACCCTTGGACGCCTCGTCGTCGGGGTGTGCGTGGACACTGAGCAGGGACAGGTGATCAACCACGGGGCGAGGTTAGCGGCGCCCCTGCGCAGGGCATCCCGGTGCCCCCCTCCCCCGCCGGGGCCTTATGCTCGGTGTCCATGGCAGGCTTCTTCAGTCGGCTCGCGGACATCTTCCGGTCCAAGGCCAACAAGGCCCTCGACAAGATGGAGGACCCCCGGGACACCCTGGACCTCTCCTACGAGAAGCAGATCGAGCAGCTGACCAAGGTGCGCCGGGGCGTGGCCGACGTGGCGACGGCCCGCAAGCGGATCGAGTTGCAGGCCCAGCAGCTGCAGAAGCAGGCCGACAAGCTGCAGGGTCAGGCCAAGGCGGCGCTGCAGCAGGGCAACGAGGAGCTTGCCCGCGAGGCGCTGACCCGGCGGGCGGCGCTGGGCGAGCAGCTCGCCGAGCTGAAGGTCCAACACGACCAGATCACCGAGCAGGAGCAGAAGCTCGTCCAGACCTCGCAGGAGCTCCAAGTGCGAGTCGAGCGCTTCCGCACCCAGAAGGAGACGCTCAAGGCGTCGTACACGGCGGCCGAGGCGCAGACCAAGGTGACCGAGGCCGTGTCGGGCATCTCGGACTCGACGCGCAACGCCGGCGCCACCATGCAGCGGGCCCAGGACAAGATCGCCTCCATGCAGGCGCGCGCCGGCGCCCTGGACGAGCTGCTGGCCTCGGGTGCGCTGGACGACCTGACCCAGCCGGTCGACGACATCCAGAAGGAGCTCGACAAGGTGTCGTCGACGAACCAGGTCGACACGGAGTTGGCGGCGATGAAAGCCGAGATCGGGTCGGGGTCGGGCGGTGACGGGGCGGCCGCGTTGCCGGCCGCGGAGCACGGGGTGCCCGCAACCGAACAAGGGGGCACTGGAGGAGGCGAAGGCGCCTGATGGCCATCTCACGCAACATCAAACCGGACCGGGGACTGACCTACCGGATGCTGATGACGGGGTTCTTCCTCGTCGTGCTGTACGGCGCCGTGATCGGGATCCTCATCGCCGTCGGCCTGTCGTTCGTCTTCGTGCTGGTGATCGCGTTCGCGCTGCTGTTCTGCCAGTACTGGTTCAGCGACAAGATCGCCATGTACGCCATGCACGCCAAGGAGGTGACCCCCGAGGAGGCGCCCGAGCTGCACGGCGTGGTCGACCGGCTGTGCGCCCTGGCCGACATGCAAAAGCCCCGGGTGGCCATCGCCTCGACCGACGTGCCCAACGCGTTCGCGACCGGACGCAGTCCCAAGGCCGCCGTCGTGTGTGTGACGACGGGCCTCTTGCGGCGCCTCGACGAGCCCGAGGTCGAGGCCGTCTTGTCGCACGAGCTGTCGCACGTGGCGCACCGCGACGTGGCGGTGATGACCATCGCCAGTGGGTTGGGCGTGATCGCCGGGCTGCTGACCCGGGTGTTGTTCTACTCCGAGCTCTTCGGTGGTGGCCGAGACAGCCAGCAGAGCAACGCGGCCTTCATTGAGATCATCGTGATGCTGGTGTCGATCGTCGTCTACTTCGTCAGCTTCCTCTTGACGATGGCGTTGTCGCGCTATCGCGAGTTGGCGGCCGACCGCTCAGGGGCGCTGCTGATCGGGCGTCCGTCACTGCTGGCCTCCGCGCTGGTGAAGATCACCGGCGAGATGAGCCGGATCCCCACCAAGGACCTGCGGGCCGCCGAGCCCTTCAACGCCTTCTTCTTCACGCCCGCCGTGGCCAACGGCGCCACCCAGGGCGGCGGGGGCGGGTTCAGCTTCGGCAACCTCTTCCGGACCCACCCGACCCTCGAGGTGCGCCTGGCCCAGCTCGAGAAGCTCGAGCACCAGCTCGGCCAGGCCGGCTGAGGCCCGGGCTCCGGGCTGAGGCTGAGGGTGGGACTCGGGCTCGCTTCGAGGCCAGGCCGCCGCGGTCACCGGCTTTCGGAGCGGTGCAGGCCCGGAGACTGACGCGATGGGACTCCTCGACACCATCCTCGGACGCAGCAAGCCGGTGCGGGCCAACCTCGACGCGCTGTTCGCGCTGCCGACAGCGGCACTGACGCTGCAGAGCGCCGGCGGCTTGGTGTCGTCGGGCCATGCGGGGGTGTGCTGGAAGCCGCCGCCGGGCCAGGGTGCGGCCGACGCCCAGAAGGAGATCAACGAGCTGGTCGGCGACGACTCGGGCTTCCACCATGCCGTCGACAAGTTCGACTACGGCTGGCTGCTGCTCGACGACCCCGACCTCGAGGAGCTCGTCACCAAGATCCACATGGCCAACTCCACGCTGCAGGACAACGGGTGGGGCCCGCAGCTGCTGTGCTCGGTCTTCGGGTTCGCGCCCGGGCCCGACGCCCCGGAGGACGCACGGCCCTTCCGGCTGGTGTACCTCTTCAAGCGCGGCACCTTCTACCCGTTCGCCCCGGTGGATCCCGAGAAGGAGCGCCGCGACACCGAGCTCGAGCTGCGCATCCGGACCATGGTGGGCGCCGACCTTCCGGTGGAGCCCGATCTCACCCGCTGGTTCCCGATGTGGGACATGCCGGTCGCGTGACCGATTTGGGGTCGTCGGCGGCGGAGGCGGAGGCGGAGCGCAGGATCGCGCTGGAGGGCGCGGTCAACTTCCGCGACCTCGGCGGCTATGCGACTGGCGACGGCAGGCGGACACGCTGGCGCACCCTGTTCCGGGCCGACGGGCTCGGCGACCTGACGGCGGCCGACCTCGAGGTGCTGCGTGATCTCGGTATCCGCACCGTCGTCGACCTGCGCTCCGGTGACGAGCTGGAGCGGGGTCGCTTCGACGTCGACGCCCACCCGGTGGCGTTCCACCACTTCCCGTTCATCGAGACGCTGCCCGACCCCGACGAGTTCGAACGCCGGCCCGGTCTGCTCGGCACGCAGTACCGGGACATGATCGGCGACTCGGGGCCACAGATCCTCGGGGTGCTCGAGGTCCTGGCGGCGCCGGGCGCGCTGCCCGCCGTCTTCCACTGCACGGCGGGTAAAGACCGCACCGGGGTGCTGTCAGCCATCGTGCTCTCGCTGCTCGGGGTCGACGAGCCGACCGTGGTCGCCGACTACGCGCTGAGCGGCGAGGCCATGGTCCGCCTGCGGGCCAAGCTGATCGTGAAGTACCCCGACAGCCGGACGGTCATTGAGAACATCAACGAGGTGTTCTCGGCCGAGCCGGCCCAAATGGAGGCGCTGCTCGACCACCTGCGCGAGCGCTACGGCTCGATCTCGTCCTACGTCGAGGCGTTGGGGGCGGGGCCGGACCTGGTGAAGACGCTGCAGGAGGCGCTGCTCGAGGCCGACGCGTAGGGGTCACGCGTCGGGACGGGTCGGGACGGGTCGGGACGGGCGGGTGGCGCAGTCCGGCTCCGGCTCAGCCCCCGTCGGCGACCGGCTCCTCGGTCGAGCGCGCGTCGGGCCGCAGCTGGTCGATGGCGCCCGCCAGCGCAAGGTCGAGCAGCGTGAGCCCACCGGCGCTGTGGGTGCTGAGGGCCAGGCGCACCGTGTTCCACCGGATGTCGATGTCGGGGTGATGGTTGGCCGCCTCGGCGGCCTCGCCGACGGCATTGACGAACGCGAGCGCGGCCTTGAAGTCGTGCAGCTTGACGCTCGTGACCAGCTCGTCGCTCTCGCGGGTCCAGCGCAGCCCCTGCTCGGCCAGGGCCGCATCGACCTCGTCGGCGCCGAGGACGTCCTCGCTCACGGGTGCGTCATGTCCTCGGGCCGCACGGCCGCGTCGAACTCCTCGCCGCTCAGGAGGCCGAGCTCGATGGCCGCCTCGCGCAGGGTGGTGCGCTCGATGTGGGCCTTCTTCGCCACCTTGGCCGCGTTGTCGTAGCCGATGATCGGGTTGAGCGCGGTGACGAGCATGAGCGAATGGCGCAGGTGACGCTCGATCTGCTCGTAGTCGGGCGCCAGGCCCTCCACGCAGAATTCGCGAAACGCGCGGCAGGCGTCGGTCAGCAGCGCGATGGACTGCATGACGTTGTACGCCATCACCGGCTTGCAGACGTTGAGCTCGAGGTTGCCCCGGCTCCCGGCGGTCGTCACCGCGACGTCGTTCCCGATCACCTGGATCCCCACCATGATCATCGCCTCGCACTGGGTCGGGTTGACCTTGCCCGGCATGATGGACGAGCCGGGCTCGTTCTCGGGCAAGCGCAGCTCGCCCAGGCCGCAGCGCGGGCCGCTGCCGAGCCAGCGCAGGTCGTCGGCGATCTTCATGAGCGAGACGGCCAGCGTGCGCAGCGCGCCGTGCGTGAAGACGAGCGCGTCGTGCGCGGCCAGCGCGGCGAACTTGTTCGGGGCCGTCACGAAGGGGAGCCCCGTCATGTCGGCGATCTTCTGCGCCACCCGCTCGCCGAACTCGGGGTGCGTGTTGAGCCCGGTTCCCACGGCGGTGCCGCCGGCGGCTAGCTCGTCGAGGCCCGGCAGCGTCAGCTCGATCCGCTCGATGTCCGCGCGCAACTGCGCCACGTAGCCCGAGAATTCCTGCCCGAGGGTCAGGGGTACGGCGTCCATGAGGTGCGTGCGCCCGATCTTCGTGACCTCCGCGTACTCGAGCTCCTTCTCGCGCAGCGCGTCGCGCAGTGCACCCACCGAGGGGAGCAGCCGGTGCACGATCTCCTCCACCGCCGCAATGTGCATCGCCGTCGGGAAGGTGTCGTTGGACGACTGCGACATGTTGACGTGGTCGTTGGGGTGGATCGGGGTCTTGGATCCCATCACCCCGCCTGCGAGCTCGATGGCCCGGTTCGAGATCACCTCGTTGGCGTTCATGTTCGTCTGGGTGCCGCTGCCGGTCTGCCAGATGCGCAGCGGGAACTGGTCGTCGAGCGCGCCCTTGGCCACCTCCGCCGCGGCCTGCTCGATCAGCGCCGCCAGGGCGTCGTCCAACTTGCCCAGGTCCCGGTTGACCGAGGCCGACGCGCCCTTGAGGATCCCGAATGCCCGGATGAGCGGCTTGGGCATGGTCTCGGTGCCGATGTCGAAGTGGTGCAGCGAGCGCTGTGTCTGGGCCCCCCAATAGCGGTCGGCCGGGACCTCGATCTCCCCCATGGAGTCGCTCTCGAGGCGGGTCGGGGTGCT
>Ga0306920_100003074_pt1 | contig 21151 bp, 24 predicted proteins | sample flu12Cox44000170_FD_204666 | JGI IMG/M metagenome (GOLD analysis project Ga0306920, IMG submission 204666) | Lab enrichment of tropical soil microbial communities from Luquillo Experimental Forest, Puerto Rico - flux4day.12C.oxic.44.000.170 (v2)... | ecosystem: Environmental > Terrestrial >... | reverse complement strand
GGCTGCGTCGCTTGACAGCAGGCGTCCCTTCCTTAAATCCTGCCTTTGGTGCGGGCGCTTAGCTCAGCGGGAGAGCGTTCCCTTCACACGGGAGAGGTCGTAGGTTCAATCCCTACAGCGCCCACCAGAAAATCCCAATAAAATCAGCAAGAAAGCCCGGCAAGGACAACCAGCCAGCACATAGCCAGCACCGCCAGCCAGCACATAGCCAGCACCAAAAAAACCCCATTCCGGGGAGTGCTCCGACCGCTTTAGCACGGGAGTTGCGACTGGCGCACGGGGGGCGACGGTGGTAACGGTCTCGATGTCGCCTCTCGTCCCGTGTGCTTCACGGTGAAACCGAGGCGAATTGACCAGCTACCCGCTGCGGATATCTCCGCGCGCAAAGAAGCCGACCAAGGGCCCACGCGTCCAGCGTGCAACCTTCGAAAGCATAAGCCTTTCTAAAGCATAAGCGCCGGACGGGCACGCGGCTCCTTAACACATCCCTGCGCCTTGCAGGGTGACGCTCCTGCGCCAGCGGGGGCGAGGAGCTCGTGATGCCCAAGCCCGCCAAGACGCTGCTCGGCAGCACCAAGGTCCTACCCCCGACACCACCGGCCATCGAGCAGCCTCAGGCGCCAGCCCCGAAGCGTGATCATCATGGCGATCGAACGATGCCGCCGCCGGTGTCGTTCAGCCTCAGCGAATTGGCCGACGATGCGTTCTTGAGCCAGCGCGAAATCGCCGCGATCTTGCGCGTGGCCGTTTCGACCGTCGAGTGCTGGCGCCGCCGCCGGCACGCGTTGAGGTGGATTTCACTCCCCGGCGGGGCGGTCAGGTATTACGTTCGCGATCTTCGTCAATTCCTGGCGAGCGGCAAGAAGCGCAAGCCAAAGCCCAAAGACAGCTCGCCTCCTGCAACCTATGAAGCTGCGCGCCAACCCGAGGTCGCGCGCAAGCCGCGGCCGCAACGCCGCGCTGGTCGTGCGGATGCGGCCGAGCTGCAGCAGGAGACGACGTGATGGTCGGCGCGATGACGAGACGTCGCATCGATGAGATCGTCATCGGTGAGCGCACCCGCCGCGATCTGGGCGACATCGAGGGGCTCGCCGCGAGCATCAACGAGCTTGGGCTGTTGCAGCCCGTCGTCGTCCGCCCCGACGGCAGGCTCATCGCGGGCGAGCGCAGGCTTGCGGCCGCCAAGTTCATCGGCTGGAACGAGATTCCCATCCGCGTCATCGATCTCGATGCTGTGGTGCGCGGTGAGTTTGCCGAGAACACCTGCCGCAAGGACTTCACCCTATCCGAGGCCGTCGCCATCAAGCGCGCGCTCGAGCCCTTGGAGAAGGCGGCGGCAAAAGAGCGGCAGCGGGAGGCGGGACGGCAGCGAGGCCGCGGGAAGAAAGCTTCCGGCAAATTGCCGGGAGCTAAAGGCGAGGCCGCCGACAAGGCCGCCAAGGCCACGGGCATGGCGCGGCGCACGCTCGAAAAGGCCGAGGCCGTGGTCAGCGCCGCCGAGGCCGAGCCCGCGAAGTTCGGCAAGTTGCTCGCCGACATGGACCGCACCGGTCGCGTGGACGCCCCGTTCAGGCGGCTGAACGTCATGCGGCAAGCTGAGCGGATTCGCGCCGAGCCGCCGCCGCTGCCGGGCAATGGGCCTTACCGCGTTGCCACCATCGACATCCCGTGGGCTGCCGAGCCGGAAGGCGATGCCGACAGAGCAGCGCATCGTGGCTACTGGCCATATCCGACGCTCACCATCGAACAGGCGTGCGCGCTCCCCGTCGGTAAAATCATGGCCGATGACTCCATCCTTTGGATGTGGGTTACGAACTTCATCCTCGTGCGCGGCCTGCATCTGCCGATCTTGAAGGCGTGGGGGAACTTCAAGCCCAAGACCTTGATCACGTGGTCCAAGGAAAAGGCGGGCCGTGGCATCTGGCTACGCGGGCAAAGCGAGCACGCCGTCATGGCGGTGCGCGGGAAACCGATCGTCACACTCAGCAGCGAAAGCACGGTGCTGTTTGCCCCCGCACGCGGGCATTCAGCGAAGCCGCCCGAGTTCTATGACTTGGTCGAGCGATTCTGTCCGGCACCGCGCTACGCCGATCTGTTCTCGCGCTCTCGGCACAGCGGCAAGTGGGATTGCCACGGCGACGAAGCGCCGCCGCCCTACGACGCCGCCGACGATATGCGGCGCTCCTACGATGACTGCCTCGCGACCGTGCGCGAGCGCGTCGCCGCGGGCGGTAAGGGATGGAGGCCGCGATGACCGACATCGTGCTCCTGATCTTCGTTTCGGGCACGGCCCTGCTCGCTGTCGGCGTTGACCTGACGGTGGCTTGGCTCTGGCTCGTGAGGCGGCGGGCAATTTGGGCCGCATGTAGGTCGAAGGAGAAATGAAGTCGGCCGCGCCGAGGGACGGCGCGGCCGGGGAAACGGTGGTGCTACAAGAACCAACCGACTGGACGTGGTCTCGTAGCAGAATTTCATCCCCGGCGCAAAAAGTCCCTCGGTCGCGGCCTCCCCAACGGAGGACGCGATGAGGACAGTATTTTGGAGGGGGCGCCTGCACTTCGCCGTGCCGCCGAGGTTGGAGACGCCGTGGAGCGCAGTGATACGCCGCCTCGAGCAGGCACGCGCCTGCAAAGTCGCCAGTGTTGTCCTCGGGCCACCGCCACGTCGCGCACGCGCTCCCGCCTGGCGGCCGCGAATCGTGCACGCCACGCCGGCATCCACACCGCGTCCGCGTGAGCATCGTGCGGCACCGCGCGGTCGCGATGGCACGGAGCGCGACGACGGCTCCGGCTCCGATGACGGCGGCGGCCGACGATGAACGGTCCCTTCCCCTTCGACGAACTCGAGCAACTCACCGGTGGCCGGCTTGGCACCTGTGACGTGGCCTGTCCGCGCTGCGGACCGCAGCGCCGATCGGCAACGAACCGGCGGCGGGCGGTGCTGCGCATCTGGCATCGCGAGCCGGACTTCAGCACGTTCTACTGCGCACGCTGCGGCATCGCGGGCTATGCGTTCGCCGATGATCGCACGACGTTGTCGCGTGATGATCGTGCCCGCGTCGCGCGCGCACGCCGCGAAGCAGAAGCGTTCGAGCGTGAGCAGGCGGCCGATCGGCTGGCGCTGGCACGCTGGCTATGGCTGCAGCACAGGCCGATCGTTGGGACCGTGGCCGAACACTACTTGCGCGAAGCGCGAGGCATCACTGGTGCGTTGCCGGCGACGCTCGGCTTCCTGCCCACGAAGGGGGACAATCCGCCCGCGTTGATCGCGGCATTCGGCATCCCGACTGAGCCCGAGCCCGGCGCGCTGATGATTGCCCACACCGACGTCGCCGGCGTCCACATCACCCGGCTCAAGCCGGACGGCCGCGGCAAGGACGAGCACGAACCAGCCAAGGTGATGATCGGCAAGTCGCTCGGCTGGCCGATCGTGCTCGCGCCGCTCAACGACGGCAATGGCCTGGGCATCGTTGAAGGCATTGAGGATGGGCTTTCGCTCAGCGAGACAACCGGGCTCGGTGTGTGGGTTGCTGGCGGCGCATCGCGGCTGCCGGCGTTAGCCGAGCGCATCCCGAGTTACGTCAACTGCATCACGATTTTCGCCCACGCCGACAATGACGGTATGCGCCATGCCGCCGAGCTCGAGCGGCGCCTGCGCGCACGCCGATTGTTTGTCGCGACCGCTGCGCTGGAGGCCGCACAATGACCGACGAAAAGAAACCCGACTGGAACGATGTTCATCGCCAGCACGGCACCGAAGGTGCGCGCGAGAGCTTCGACGCGGCAATGACGGATGCCCAACAGCGCGCCGAAGAGAAGGTGCGCGCTGATGGAGGTCAGGCGACGGAAGTTTGCCGCGAGGATTTCGTCGCCTACATGCCGCAGCACAACTACTTTTTTGTGCCCACGCGCGAGCCCTGGCCGGCGGCGAGCGTCAATGCGCGGATCAAACCGGAACCGCTGGTTGATCCTGACGGCAAACCGACCCTCGACGACAAAGGTAAGCCGAAGTTTCTTGCCGCCAATACCTGGCTCGATCAGCACCGGCCGGTCGAGCAGATCACTTGGGCCCCCGGCGAGCCCCTGCTGATCAAGGACCGGATCATCGCGGAGGGCGGTTGGATTGAGCGGCACGGCTGCAGCGTGCTCAACCTCTATCGGGCGCCGACCATCGTCCCCGGCAATGCCGCCAAGGCCAAACCGTGGCTCGACCACATGCATCGTATCTATCCGAACGAGGCCGACAACATCTTGGATTGGTTTGCACAGCGGGTGCAGGCCCCGCACATCAAGATCAACCACGCCCTCGTGCTCGGAGGCGCGCAGGGCATCGGCAAGGACACAGCCATCGAGCCGGTCAAGCGCGCGGTCGGTCACTGGAACGCGCATGACGTTGTGCCAAGGAACCTGTTTGAAACTCAGACTGACTTCCTCCGCTCGGTCATCCTGCGCGTGAACGAAGCGCGCGATCTCGGCGACTACGATCGTTTCGCTTTCTACGATCACATGAAGGCCATCATTGCGGCGCCGCCGGACGTGCTGCGCGTCAACGAAAAACACATCCGCCAATACTACGTGCCCAATGTTTGCGGCGTGATCATCACCACCAACCACAAGAGCGACGGCATCTTCTTGCCCGCCGGCGACCGCCGCACCCTCGTGGTCTGGTCCGAGCTAACCGAAAACAACTTCACGCGCGAATACTGGAAAGAGATGTGGCACTGGTACGATAACGGCGGCGATCGCCACGTCGCCGCCTACCTCGCCAAGCGCGACATCTCCGGCTTCGATCCCAAAGCCCCGCCGCCAAAGACGCCAGCCTTTTGGGCCATCGTCGACGCCAACCGCGCCCCCGAAGACGCCGAGCTTGCCGATGCGCTCGACCACCTCGGCAATCCACTCGCCACCACGCTGATCCTGACCCAGGCAGCCACAAACACTGAGTTCCAAATCTGGCTCAACGACCACAAGAACCGCCGGCAAATCCCGCACCGGTTCGAAAAGTGCGGCTATGTCCCGGTCCGTAACGATGCCGCCAAGGACGGCCTCTGGCGCATCAGCGATAAGCGACAGGTCGTCTACGCCAAGGCCGAACTCCCACTGCGCGATCAATTGGCGGCAGCACGTCGCCTCGCCGGCATCGAAGACGTCCCCGAATGATCCAGGAGGAAGCCCCTAATGAGCAACCACAAATGCCTCGACTGCAAACAGGTGATGACATGGGCAGAACAGCAGAGCCAGTTCGGCCGCGCAATCCGTGCCGGCCTCACCCCGGACCAAACCAAGGCCCTCATGCCGCGATGCACAGCCCAGCGCCAAGGCGGCGGTTAGTACCTCGTCAGTGATGTCAGTGATATTGAGAGACCTAAAGCGGTGTTAAGGTGTGGTTCCCGTCAGTCATGTCAGTGATGTCAGTGATCTTCTCTCTATCTCCCCTCGCGCACGCGCGCCTCTCTGCACACAAATCAAAAATCGAAAGGAAGTGAGGGTTGTGGGAGATAGAGAAAAAACCACTGACATCACTGACACCACTGACGCGATGGAAACCCCTCGGCGCCGACACGTCGGTACCCATTTCAAGTTCTATGGACGTCAGCCTGCGATGGTCTGGACCTCCACGAACATCCAAGCGGATGGTCGAAAGCGTCCAGAAGGTTGCTGCGCCGCCTCACCGAGGCCTCGCGCGCGAGCAGGTCACGCTGCTCGTCGACGGGCGAGAGCAGCGGCTCGAGGTCGTCCGGCAGAACCGCATCCACGGTCAGCAGGCTTACTGGCTGTGCCCGCGCTGCTCGACGTTACGATCTCACCTGTACGTACTGGATTGCACGCTTGCGTGCCGTTGTTGCCATAAGCTCGACTATAGGAGCAGGCACACGCTGCATCCGGCGGTGCTTCGCGTCGCGAAGTTAAGGAGGAGGCTTGGGGCTGCGCCCGGTTTGCTCTCGCCATTGCCGCCGCGTCACCCGCGTTGGAGCCGCGCGTATTACGCTCGCTTGGTCGGCGAGCTTGCTGTGCTCGAGGCCGCGCTCGCGGCGCGGCTTCATGATACAGTGCTCGCTGTGGAGCGCCGGAGGCCCAAGCCATGACCGACACAGCAATCGAGCGTGACGAGGCGGACTTCCCCGATCAGCGAGAAGAGGCTGTTATAACGGCCTTACTGAGTGGTCGTACAGTGCGAGCGGTCAGGAGAGAGTTCGGTCTTTCTCTTGACGAGATCGACGCGATCATCGCCGCGCAGTGGCCGGTGGACAATCGCGCGAGGGTCAGGATGATCATGACTGACCTGGGCAAGCTCGATCGGTTGATTACGGAGTTCTATCGGCGAGCGCTGCTTCAGCACGATGCGACATCTGCCGCCTTCGCCACCGTGGCGATAAAAGCGCTAGAGAGGAAACACGCCCTTACCGGGGTCGAAGCCGCCACCCGCATCGATCTGCAGATCATCACGCAGCCGAAGGAAATGAAATCGTTCGAGCGCATTCGGCAAGCGGTGTATGCGGTTGCGCGCCCCGGCCAGCCCCCGCCTCCTGCCCTTGAGGAGCCGGCTGCCGATCAGATCGAGCCGCTGGCGAGCGATGGCAATGGCAGTGCTGAGCCGCACTGAAGGTCGGACGAATCGCGGTGTAGCGTCCGTGTGGCGCTTAAAATCGCCTGGCCTTGGTTTTGAGTGCCATGGGAGCCGAGAATCGCGTGTGTGGGCTCCTGAGCGCCTCGGGCGATGGTGGGAGGGTTTTTGCCGCTTGGTGCTGGCTGTGCGCTGGCTGTGGTGATGGCAATCGGACTAAGCCATTGAATTGAAAGCATTAATTGCCTTAGGGCTTGCCATGGCAAAGGGAAAGCTCTGTGCTTCAATAGGTTAGCGCGAGCCCTTGCCCGCATCACACTTCTAGCGAAAAAATCTTGCGCGAACCCCACGGCAAAATTTCTCGGCGTGAAAAAAAATCTCGGCGGCCCGGGGGCACAGGTTCCGCAGACCGAGGTGTTGGAACGAAGCTTTTGCGCTGGCGCAGGGAGGTCATGCTCGATCTGCCGATGCGGTGGCGATCAGCGATCAGATCACCGGATCCGTGGCGGACCCCGGTCGGTCGTTCCAGAAGACGGAGTTATGCCACTGCTCGAAGGCTGTGCGTTGCTCTGGGGAGAGTTTGCAGAGGAGATAGAGGGCGAGGTTATAGCGCTCGTGTTGGGGGAGGGCGTCGACGAGGGTGCGGGCGTGTTGGGCTTGGGCGTGTTGGGCGGTTGGGTGTTGGGGCTGTGTGCTGTGAGCTGCGGCCTGGGGGGCTGGTGCAGGGGGCGGGGCGCCGGCGAACGGCGAAGCCGTTTGGCGGCCACCATCGCCCGGTGCCGGGCGATGGTCGGTCTGATCTGCGATGCTGATTGCTGCCGCAGCGGTGGGCCCTTGTTGGTTTTGGGTGCGGGGCGGGCTTGCTGCCGGCCGCTGGCGTTCTCTGTGGCGTTCTCGGTAGCGGCGGACGCGCTCTGTGCCGGTCATTGCGCTGCTTCCGATGGGAGGGCGGCCCATGGGTGAGCTCCAGTTTCGTTACAAGGTCTGTAACGATATGGGGGTGTGGCGCTTCTTTTCCTTGCGTGCGCGGCAAAGCGTGCGATTGCAAGGGTTTGTGTGATATGTTTCCGGCCGCGCATGAGGCAATCGCTGCGCGGCCGGAAGGGCGTTTTAGAGGATGGCAGTAGGAACAGGACACGCTACCACCCCTCTTGGGTCAATACCATCCCTGCGTCTTTGGCCTCCTCCCGCGCGCGCGAGCGGAAGGTGTGGTTATGGCGGCGAGGCGTGTGCTGCGGCGGCGGCGTGGTGATCGCGTCACGCCGCTGGCGATAGATTGGAGCGGGGTAAAGCTGGCGATGGCTATTGTGGCGAGGGAGGCGAGCTGGCGTCGGCTGAAGCTTTCGCGGCGGCGCAAGGAGGCGATCATCATGGCCTACGTTTTGGCGACCGGCGGTCGCTTGTCCACGGACCTCGACAAGCTCCTGGACGCGATGCGCGCGCTGGTCGGCGACCTCACCGCGGCCGATCTGCGCGCGGCGATTGCGTGGTCGCTGCGGCGGTCGAAGCGCCAGGAGGCGTTGCTTGCGCGGCGGTTGTGGGCGCAATCGCCGCCGTCGCTGATTTGTTCATGACGCTTGCGGTAACACGTTTCGGTGGTTTCGGTTTTGTTTCCGGCGCGCTAGTGTTTGGGGCGATGCGCTCGCTTGCTGACATCCTCGACGCCGGGCCGACGCCGGCCGACGCTCCCGAAGAAGATTGGTCGCAAATGGACGAGCTCGTGACTGCCGTCGCTGCTTTGGCGGAGCGGCTCAAGCATGAGCCGGGGCTATCGCGGGCGGCGGCGCAGCTGTTCGTCAAGACCGAGACCAAGGTGGCGGGCATCCACTTTCGCTCCCTGGTTTGGCCGCAGGCCAGGCTCCTGGCGGGCTTGCCGGCGCAAGCGAAGGGTGGGCGGCGGCAGAAATCGGGCGCCGAAAGCGGACGTACCCAATCCTAGAGTTGCGTGTGCGCCTTGCTGCGCGCGCTCCCGCGCGCATTTCTCCCATCGATTGATCGATAGGAGAAGCCCCCATGCCAGAGCCGCGGCACGAACCGGAAACCCTTCTCGCCAATGTGTTGCACGAGATACGGACGGCCAACGCGCACATCGACGAGCGTGACAGCGCGACGCGGGCGCGGCTGAGCGGTCTCGAAAATTCCGTCAACGACCTGATGAAGCGGATGGGCCGGCCGACTGGCGGCAACGCCTTCGGCGAGACCGACGCGCGCAAGAGCGCGATCGGCTTGCTCGAGCAGAAGCATTTCGCCGCGACGACCAAGCGCGATGCCAGCTTGCCGGAGCCGAGCTTTTCCGAGGAGCAGATCAACGAGGCGAAGTTGGCGATCGCCGGCATCCGAACGCTGATGCACTCGACCTCGATCGATCAGGTGCCGCTTGACCAGAGAAAGGCGCTCTCTGCTTTCTCGTTCGGTTCGCAAGGCTTCATGCTCGCGCCCGAGCAGTCGAACGAGATTTTGTCCTGTCTCGTCGACCTCCCGGACATCACCGCGCTGATGCGGAACATTTCCATCAGCGGCTCATCGATCAAATTTTTTGTCGACAACGAGACCTGGGACGTTGCGGCGTGGGCGTGCGAAAGTTCCTGTTTCGCCAACAATCCGACTCAGCAGATCGGCTCCGGCCTGGGCGAGCTGGAAATCAAGCCCGAGTCATTGCGCTATACCGTTTGTGCAACGCGCGAGCTGCTCGAAGATGCCTCGACCAATGTCGAGCAGTGGCTGCTCGACAAGGCCCGCCGCGCGTTCGGTGCGCAGATCGGCCACGCGGTGCTCGCCGGCGATGGCATGGGCAAACCGATGGGCATCCTCAACCCGGCCGCCGGCATTCCGATCATGGAAACGTCGAACGCAACGCCGCCGGGGTACTTCACGTGGCAAGATTTGCTGATGCTGCGCTGGGCGGTGCCGATGTCGTTGCGGGGCAACGGCGGCGCCTACATCATGAACCAGCACACTTGGGCGCTGTGCACGACGATGTCTGATGCCAACGGCCGGCCGATCATGTCGGCGGGGCCGACCGAGGCGACGCCATTTCTGCTCGGCGGTGTGCCGGTGGTGATCGCGCCGTTGATGCCGAATGTGGAACCGGGGTCGACGCCGGTCGCCTACGGCAATTGGAACCAGGCGTACATGGTCGTCACCCGCAAAGCGGTCACCATGCAGCAGGATCCTTATAGCGCAGGCTTCTGTGTCTTGTACAAATTCGAAGCACGTATAGGTGGGGGGATCATCTGTCCGAATGCCGCGCGCTTGCTGCGCATCCGCTGAGTTGGCCCCGCGGCGGTCTTGTGTCCCGCCGCGGAAGGTGGAGGCGTCCGCTCCCATCCGCGTGGGGCGGGCCCCCCTTTTCGCTGAGGCCTCAGCGATAGCGCCAGCCCGGCGGCGGCCAACGGGGAAGGCTAAGGCTATTTCGACGCCTTCATCCCGAGCGCGCCATCGAATGGGCCGAGCGCTGCCACCGCCCCCAAAAAATTGATGCGCCTTTGGCCAGGGGCACTTCCGCTTGAAGCAGCGTCAGGTTAACTTTTTTGCGTTAAGGATCGTAAGTTCAAAATCATTCGAGCACCGACGTGGTGGACGGCGCAGGCAATTTAGGGGGATACGAGCCCTTCAATGAAGCCCATGCAATCTACTCGTGTGCTCTCAGCTTGTCATTTGGTCCGCCGTCTGACCGACCGAGTCGTTGGCCAGCACTGCTAAACGTAGCTCAACGAATCGGGCGCGAACTGAACCTTGGCGTGCCGACACCTTCTTACGGTTTGAACCTGACATTTGATCCGCAGCGGATTAGCGTCAGCTTGAACCGGCCAGCCCCCGTCGGAGGTGAGGCGGTAGGTGTCGAGTACGCGACAATGGACGAGAACGGGCGCGTCCTCGATCGTTTCATCGTAGGGGAGGACGCATTGGTCGTTCAGACCTATGCGTACATTCGTTGGGTGCATTTTTTCGAGCGAGCAAGAAGGTTCTGTGAGCGCATCTTTGATTTCTACGGGATCAACGCGCTAGGCGCTACGAAGCTTGAGTACTGGGATCGATTCGAGCACCGAGATGGAAACGTTGCCAGAGATCTCACTCGTTTAGTGCGGCCCGACTCGCCGTACATCGCCAAAGCAGCCTTCCATCCAGACGAACTGTGGCACTCAAACATTGGACGCTTCGACACCGAAGATGGTTATCGGCGTCTTCTGAATGTGCGAGTTGATGTTGTGGATGGGCCCCTGATAACCGGCCGTATGGGAAGGATCGTTGCTATTTACACTATGGCGCAGGACTCGCCCGCCGCTGGTCTGCCGGAGCTCAAGGCGTCCGAACTACGAGCGTTGCCCAGTGCTCTGTCCGCACTTGGACGACAGCACGACCTATTGAAGTCTGTGTTTTCACAGGTTATTTCTCAGGAGGCAGCGTCAAGGATCGCGCTGCTAGAGGCATAGCGATGCTTGGCACAACGTATCAAGGAACGCGACAGCCCATCACCTACGGGTCGTTGGGTTCAATACCCGTGGCTGCGCCGCGGGTGATCAATATGAGCCGTTTCGCCGAGGAACCGCGTGTCGTGCTCGTGGCGTCTGGCAAAGAGACCAAGAGCGTCACCGGCTTCGGGACAAGCAGCTACATCAAGGCACTTGCGAAGCTTCGATACCTGGCAAAGTACAAGGCAGGTTGGGATGGCCCCGGAACTAAGGCGGCGATCGGAGAGTCGTTCAGACTTGCGCGCGATTTTCTGGGTTTGCTTCCGCAGTTTGGAACCCTCTTCCGCCTGGATGCGATGATCTATGCTCCGGGCACCGCTGTTCTTACGGTGTCCTCAGATGACGTGAGTGCTAGCCTCGAATTCTTGCCCAACGGGACAATCGCTGCGAATGTCGACACAGCTCACGCCCAGATTGATGCGGATATCTTCGGGTTCAATGGGAGCGCAATACCCAACGAGCTGACGGCTCTACTGTTCAAACAGCAGCAAGCGCTAGCAGCCTGAGGGGCAGCATCTATCGTGTCAGCACAAACATGCATGAAGGCGTTCGCTCAGGCGCCAGCGGACCAGAATTTCGCTTCCTACATTGACCAAATTTCTCCTGATTGCGCTTGTGAGCCGTATCAAGTATCGCCTCATTGCGGCGAATCAGTTGCGCCAACAGAAATACTCGCGCGCCTTGTCATGGATCCGACGCACATTCATGATGATGATCAGGGAACGCGTCTAAAGTCCTCATTCCTCAATGTAGCAGCAACCGCTGGGGCGTCGTGCTTACGATACGGCCGCGCGACTGAATTGGAGTATCAACTCACCGCGCAAAGAATTTTAGCAGAGAATCCGACGAACCCGGACGGGACACCCCGTAAAGTGTGCGGGGTTGTAAAAATTCCGGTCGAAAAAATTCGAGCCGAACAGATCGTGATTCACCAGAGCACGGTCGCAATGATTCGAGCGTTTTGCGTATACGCCACGGGTACGGAGGACCGTCCCAACCATGCTGATGTCGTCATGAATGGTGTCAGGCGACTCACGCGCTCGAAACAAAACCGCGCGGCCGCGAGTCTAACAAAGCATTTCGAGCGCCAGATCATTTCGGTACAACAGTTCATCAAGACAGCTGACTTAACTGCTTGGGCTTAGTGGGCCGCCAAGCTCTTCCCGATTGAGCAGGCAACTGCGGGCTCGGGGCGGTGTATCCACGATACAATGCCCCTTCCATTACCTCACACCCCTCCCGTCGCCTCGCGGCTCCAGAACTCGGCTGCGACCGGTCGTGCGAAGCCGGTGAAATGGTAGTCCTGCGGATGGGCTGGCCTATTCATCGGCGACTGCAGGAGGAAAACGAGCGGCTTAGGCAGCGCGAGGACGGTGACACCTTCAATCCGAAAACCTCAACCCCGCGCGAGATCGCGCTCGCACTCTACGGTCAACTCACACCCTATCGCGGCAAGGCTGAGAAGGTGTGGCGTGAATTCGGCAGAGCTCGTGAAGCCGAAGAAGGCCAAGGCCAGAACCGGCCGAGGCCTTTGTCGAGCGACGAGGCGTCGCGGTGATGAGATGAGGGCCGTCACCGCCCTCACCCCCGCAGCGGAACGACCGCGGCGCGGCGGCGGCGCGCGCCGATCAGCGCTTCCACATGGGCCGACACCCGTTCGAACGCATCGCAGCGTCCCTGCCAAGCCGTGTCCTTGTTGTAGCGGGCGATCAGGTCCGCCCGCACGTGGCCGATCGCGAGTTCGGCAAGATCCTCGGGCACGCCGAGCCTCGACATCAGCGTGCGCGCGGTGCGGCGCAGGTCGTGCAGGCGAAAATCGACGCCGGAATCGCGCTGCAGCTTGGCGACCAGCTTGGTCCAGCCTTTGATACGGCCCCCGGTGATCACGGACGGAAACACAAGCTTACCGGTCGTGACTGGCTCGGCGGCGATGACCGCCCGCATGAGCTCGGTCAAGGGGACCTCATGCTGGGCGCCGGACTTGGCGTGCTCCGGCTGCACCACGATGCGATCGGCGAGGATGTCACGCTTGCGCTCGAGCTGGGCCAGCTCGCCGCGGCGCAGGCCAGTGAGCAGGGCGAGGCGGACGAGGGCGCCGAAGCTGCTGAACTTGCCGGCGCTGTGCCACACGTTGCGGATCTCATCGTCGGAGAGCGCGCGTCCGCCGTTGCTGGCGGCTTTGAGCCGTTCGGCGCGCGAGCGTTTGGGGTTGCGCAGGCCGGCGAGGACGTTGCTATGGACGCGGCCTTCGCTCACGCACCACTCGCAGAACGTCCGAGAGAATTTGCGCAGGTCCTGTGCCGCGCCTGGCCGGCCGTCGGCTTGGATGGCTTTGATGGCGGCGACGAAGTCCTGGCGCGTGATTGCCGCGACCTCCTTGCCCATGACGCGGGCGAGGCCGCGACGCAGGCCGCTCATGATCACCTTGGCGTTGACGATGCGGCGGTCCGTGAGGTCGCGCGCGTAGTCGCCGTCGTCGGCGAGGAGCGCGCGCAGCGTCGAGCTGTCGCGGCGCTTGGCTTCCTGCCGCTCAGCGGCGGGATCTTCTTTGCGAGAGACCTGCCCGGCGAGATCGCGGGCGGTGTTGCGGGCATCGGCCAGCGAGATGGTGCCGAAGGTATTGATCTTGACCATGCGGCTGTTGGCGCTGCGGCCCGCGCCGCGAGGCCGATACATGAACCAGAACGTCTTCGAGCCGCTGGGGAGGACGCGCACGCCGAGGCCTTTGACTTGGCTGTCCCACAGCCAATGCTTGGCCTTGCCGCGTGGCACGGTGGCCTTGGCGATCGCTGATTCGGTGAGCTTGTGGCCCCGCGTCATGGTGTACTCCTCGTCGGTTACCGTCCCGCCGCGAGCCAGCCAGCACATAGCCAGCACCGGCTGCCGTTCCGTGTCGTCTGGCGCGGTATGGAGCAATATGGCGAGATATGCCGGAAAATCAAGGGGAAATGGGCACTTAGCCACGGTTTTGCCTGGCGCGGTATGGTGGGCGAAGGCGCAGGGGCTTCCCTTCACACGGGAGAGGTCGTAGGTTCAATCCCTACAGCGCCCACTGTTTTTCAACGACTTATCGGCAGTTGCCGGCAGTAGCCGGCAGAACATCACGTAAACACGCGCGCTCGACCCGTGGAGAATCCGTGGACTCTGTTCGCGGATTGTCCGCTCAACGGCCAAGCGCGTTGAGCGCGTCGACAGTGACGCGGGCGCTGCCGCGCCGCGCTTGCGTGATGCCACCGAGCAGACGGCGGCTCACCACGGTCGCACCATCTCGAACATGGTGGATGCGGTTGAGTGCCAGTTCCTACCTGAGTTGAGTGCCAGTTCCTACTTGGAATGCCACGGACAGAAGCGTGAGCTCGGCGGCGTGACGATCACTCGGGGAGACTTGACATCACCGGGCCCATTACAGAAGGGCGTGTACTCATTAAGACGCGCAGATCGGATGTCCGCTTTCGGGGGTAAAGCGGACAAGAACTTGGATGGATTGAAGGTCGAAATGTTCTGATTGACTACCGGTTTGGCGAGGCTGATCCAAGGCGCATGCCTAAGTTTGAAGGATAATGATCTGAGACATCGCTCTGATTCCTTTTTCGGTCAACCGATCGGCAAGTTCGCCGAATTGACGCGCCGTCAGGCTCACTCGCTCTTGGTCGCGCCCTCTACGCGCTTGTCAGTTTTCGTCAGCGTCCAGAGCTGGCCCGAGAAGTCGCCGCAATAGCGGAGCTGCGGCTGGTTGTCATCCGGGCCACCGTTGAAAATGTCCAGGCACATACCGGGGCCGCGAAACTTTGTGGTCAGGCGGGCCAGGTCGCCGTTTTCCATGATGTTCCAGAGCTGGCCCGGGAAGTTGCTGCAATTGACGAGGTGAGGCTCGCTGTCATTCGGGCCACCGTCGAAAATGTCCAGGCACATGCCGGGGCCGCGCAACAGCGTGGACAAGCGAAAGGTACCGTCGCTGTTCTCGACGAATCTCCAGAACTGGCCTGGAACATTCTGATCCGGCTCCAATCGCGTCAGGTTGTCCTTCGGACCACCGTTGAACACATCGAGCTTCATCCCGTTGCCGCGAAACTGGGTGCTCAACTTGTAATAGAAGCTTTGGTCGATGGTTTGGGCGGAGATTGGAGTCAAGAGCCAAGCGAGCCATAGCGCGATGGCCGAGACCAAACACAGGTTATTGGTCATGACGAAAGTCCTGGACTGGGTAGGGCTCAGTCTACCATAGGCAGTGCCGCCAGCCTTTTTGGGGCAGACCTGAATTGTTCTGAATCGGCTTGGGTGCTGCCGAGCTCCCAAAAGGATAGCATGCTGGCTGTTCATGTCCGCTTAGTGCCAGCGGACTCATGCACCGCACAAAAGCATGTACGAGTTGCCCACCCAACGACGAACCAGATCGGCCGCCATTTCAGGCAAGCGATCGTTGCCCAGTGATATTCGATTACAACGTTCCGCCTCGACATAGCCGGTTTCGCTCAATCCTTCCCCGCTCCGCAGCCCCGTGCGCACGGCGAATATAAGCCAATCGCCACTGGATCACGTCGCCGCTCTGCGAGGAGTGGCGGATGATGTCCGAACGCCGGTCTTTGAAGATGGGCTCACTCCAACGACCTTGCGACACGCAGACCGTCGGTGTTGTTGCGCTCCTCGGTAGCCACCCCGTTTCGGCTGGCCGATCGCACCGATTTGGCGCTGTCGTTCCACGATCCGCCCCTCAGTGAATGCAGCCGGCAGTCTACGCGGGTGCGCGCTGTGCCGTCGATCGGGGCATCGCGATAACTGTTGGCGTAGCAGTCCTCGACCCACTGCCAGACATTTCCGAGCATGTCATAGAGTCCGAATCGGTTTGGCTTAAAGCTGCCGACCGGGGCGGTCGTCAAATAGCCGTCGTCGCATGGCAGCACCGTCCATTCCGGATGGGTCTTCTTTGCGGTCTGGTCGGCGCCGTTGCCAAAGCGGCAAAAGTCATCGTCCTGGTCGCCAAAGTAATAGCGCGTTGTGCTTCCTGCGCGCGCCGCGTATTCCCACTCAGCCTCGGTCAACAACCGGTAGGCCTTCCCGGTTTTGCCAGACAGCCAGGCCACGTAAGCCTTGGCGTCGTTCCAGTTGAGGCATACTGCCGGATGCGACGGGTCCTGCAGGTAACCGGGATTGCGCCATGATCGACCCGGCGTTGGGGCCCACTTTCCATCCGTCCAGGCCGAGCAGCTGGTGCCGCTCTCGTGACCAGTCGCCTGCACGAAGGCCGTATACTGGTCGACCGTCACGGCAAACTTCGCAACCGCGAACGGCTTGGCGATTCGCACCTCGTGCTGCGGTCCCTCATCATCGTCGCGATCGGCTTCGTTCGCAGGGGAGCCCATAGCGAAGCTGCCTGCAGGGATGATCGTCATGACAGGACAAGTCGGGCAGTCCCGAAACGAACTCGCGTCGCCTGTGAAGACGCCGCGCAGCCACACGACCGTGCCGAGGCTGGCGGACACCAGCAGCACCACGACGAGTATTCGAGCCGCGCGGGCGCGCGGTTTCGCCGGCCAGAGCACATGACCGAATGTGCGGCTCGCCGCGCGCGGCGCTGCGCCGGGGGCTGCCGCTGGCTGAGTGGGCCCTTTGGAAGCGATCACGCCGCGTAGGTGTGACACCAGTCGCTCTACGCCTTGGCCCCAGTCGCCAAACAGATCGATCCATTGGCGGGTCGCAAGCTCGTAGGCGAACGCCCCCTTGGGAGCCACGTCTTCAATGCGGACCGGTATGACTACGAGTCCGTGCTGGCTCGCAATGGCCAGTTCCTTCTTAATCTCGCTCGACCTATTTGCATTGTCAGAAAACACCAGGATCATAATCCTTGCCGAGCTGATGGCCGTCACTATGCTTTCCTGGAAATTTTGACCGGGCGCGACGTCACGCGCCGCAATCCAGCAATCAAATCCACGATCTTCCAGCGCCGTACAGATCCGTGCGGCAGCCTGCTTGTCCCGCGAGGAATGGCTAATGAAGATCGATCTCGGCATCATGTCCGTTCCCAGTGGGTGGCCGATCAGCAAGCAGCTGGCATGGAAAGAGCGAGGATTTTGTAACTGATCGCGCCCAATCACGGATAATGATTAGTTCGCTCGCATTAGGTCCGTCTCAGTTGCACACAGGGGCGTCCCGATCTTGTGAACGGTTATTGCCGGCAGCGGTGTCGGCTCAATAACCCAACCACCTGAACTTTGAGGTGCGCAAATGGGGCGCTCACGATCTTCCTCGCTAAGTTGCTCGGGCTGTACTGCATCATCGTGGCACTGGAGGTTGCCGCATCACGTGGCAGCAGAGATTGGCAGTCCGCGTTATCTGCGGATCCAGTGCTCCATGTCCTGCGCTGCCGCGCCGAGCCTTACGAACCCGTTCCACCCAGTCTCGGATACCGTATAAGTTGCGATTCCGATCTCGCCCCCGGTCACAAAAGCAGCCGAAAAAATATCACCGTCGAGCATGCCGACGCCCTCGACCGATCGTCCGTTCATCGTCCAAACAACCCGGAAGGTCTCGCCTCTCCGCTCGACGCTGGCTGCCCCAGCGACACCGCCGCGAGTTACATTGTACTGTCCGGTGGGATTCGCGAGCGACACTACATTGAAATCGCGGATGTACCATTCACTTCGCTTGTCGCGCGTGGATTCCCCGTAGACCCCGAATTCGCCACCAGTCGCCGGAGCCTGGATGCTGGTCTCCAACGCCTTGGCTCCGTTGAGATAAAGAGTTATGAGGTTGTTCAAAGTCGTCGCTCTGATCTCGTTCGTCGCATTCGGTCCAGAATTGAGCTTGGCGAATTTCGTCGCTGGTGCGAGCGTCGTCCAGGCGTTGTTCGCCAGCATTCTGACCGCGAAGGTTCCGTCGGGACCAACCAGAGCAGTGAAATAATTGCTGGTGTCGGTTCGCCAGAACATCAGGCCGCCGGCAAGATCAGTATTCGGGTCGGCGGGTGACTTGATGTCCAAGCAGAAAGTCGCGCTCTTAAGGCTCGATTCCTTTACGTTCACGGACGTGGTGCCGTTCGGCTCCGGCTTCAGCACAAGTTGTCCATTGGCGAAATAACTGTGGTTACCGTCGACGGCCCATCGAGAGGTCGGTGCTTTGAAATCATCCTTGAAAGTCACGCCCGCGTTCGCGGCGCACCCGAATGCCGCGTGCGCCGCGACAACCTGAATTCCGAAACATGCTGCGAGCCCCCGCGCCAGCCTTACCAAATCCATGATCAGACCTATTCGCACCTCCAACCACTCTCGACCCGTTGCTACCGAGGTTGACGCAGCCAGGTCTCCGCGACAACCTGGCCGCCCGTCTCGGAGTTGGTACGTTTGCCGCTCCAATCGATGCCGGAAGGGGCGTAGGTCGCAAGCTCGACCTTGCCCGCGTTCTCGTAAGCGACTGCAAACGTGGCTCCCCGAAGCACGCCGGTACCCTTCATCGATTTGCCATTGATCGACCACACGACCGCGTAGGCGTCGCCGGCCTCGTCCACCGTGACCTTCCCCTCATAGCCCGAGCCACCGACGCTGCCGCTTACCTTGTAAATCCCGCTCGGCTCGAGCGGCAGCGCCGTTGCGCTGAAGTTCAGAACTCGCCACTCGCTGCGTTGACTGCCTCCGGACTCGGCAAACAGTCCGAAAAAACCGCCGTCCTTAGGGGCCAGCACATCCATGTCGGTGACGAATTGGCCGTTGAGATAGACCGCAAAGACGCTGTTATCGGACAACGAATAACGCGATGCTGCGCCAAAGACTTCGACGAGCTTTTTCGTGATAACCTTGATCTCATTCACTGCGCCCGGACCGATCTTGAATTTCGGACTGGCACGCGTCAGCAAAGTCTGCCACGTGTTGTCCTTCTTGCGGCTGACGTGGAACGTACCGTCAGGCGAAATCATCGCCGTGAACAGGTTTGCCGCATCGACCATCCAGAACATGATTCCGGCGGATGTATCGGCCGGCCCGGTGGGAGACTTGAACTCGGCGCAATAGCTTGCTCCGAGCAGCTTGAATCTCGGAATCGGCAGGCGCCAGCCGTTGTTGAGGTCGGGCTTGAGCGCAAGTTGCCCGTCGGCAAAATAGAGATGGTCGCCATCCGGCCCCAGCTCCGCGTTCGACCGGCTGAAGTCGTCCCGGAATAGCGCGAACGGATCAGCCTGGCACGCCAATGCGGTATGGGGCGTGACGGCGGCGAAGGCCAGCAGGGCGAGCAGCACGCAACCGCACCCCGCACCTTTCACGACTGACCTCCGCTCCCAATCGCACCGCCTGTGATTCACGGCATCACTCCCAGACGATCGAGCGCGGCTCTGATCATCCCCTCTCCAGCATTATCGGGCCCGAGCGTGAGCGCCTTGCGGTAGTCGCCAATTGCCTCCTCGCGCCGCCCGGCGTCCTCGTAGGCGCTACCGCGGCCACTGTAGAGGTCGGCGGCGGGCGGGCCGATCTCGATGGCCTTGCTGTAGTCGGCAATAGCGAACTCGAGGTTGCCGATGGCAAAATTGGCGAAGCCGTCGTGGCGGTTGTGGTACGCCTTGCTCTGATACGCTCTCGCGCGTTTCTGGTATCCAGGTACGCTGCGCGGATCGAGGGCAATCACGGTGCTGAAGTCGGCAATCGCTGGGTCGAGCCGGACGGGGATGCTCCCGATGTAGGCAGCCCCGCGGCCGAGATAGGCTGCGACATACTTCGGTTCAGCCTCGATGGCATGGGTATAGGCGCTGATCGCGGAGGCCCACCAGCGTTGGTCCTGCTGCGCCTCCGCGACCTGCCCGATCATGTAGTAGGCCGGCGCCCAATATGTCTTGGGATCGAGGTTCGCGCCTTGTAAAAATCCGCGAGCGCAGCGTCGAAGAGGCGCAGCCCCTGCTTGGCACGGCCGCGATCGAAATAGTACGCCGCGTTGCGGAGGTCCAACCTGATCGCCTCGTCAAAGTCGGCTAGCGCATTGGTGAAGAGGCCTTGATAGGGGTCCGGGACAGCAAGCGCGTTGGCGAGGGAGGCAGCGCCGCGGTTGTAATAGGCGACGGCGTGGCCGATCTGCGTCTGGCTCGGGTCCTTGATGATGGCCGTGCAGGCGTTGATCCGGGTCTGGAAGTTGCCGCTGATGCAATCCGAGAGAGTATCGGCGACCGCCACGGCTGACAGCACGCCGAGCGCGAGCACTGCCGCCAGCACGTGGACGAGGCGCGCCATTCGGCGCGCAAGCCCGCCAATTCGGTGCCACTCCATCACTTCAAGTCGTCCGGATTCAGGATTTTCATGGTCTGCACCTTCGTCAGCAGCGTCGGGTCGAGCTTAGTGCGCGGCCTGCAGACACGGGACCGTGGCCGCCGGCCAGGACTAAGACTGCTGCCATCGTGCGCTTCATTGAAGCAACCTTTCCCTGCAGAGATTGCTCGACCTATCACAATGTGATTTTGGCTCAGGGTCGAGAAATAGACAATAATCCACATGCACAGAGACGCTCGCGTTGTCCCTCCAAGGTCGCCAAGCCTGTTTCGAATAATCAGAAAATGAATGACCTTGTCACGTCCGAAGTATTGCTGCCCCGTCAACCGGCACGTGCGCTCCGCCTATTGTGACATGATCGCCGGTGAGCCGTATTTTTCTTGGCGGCCCGAGCGAATTGTGCGTTAGTGTTTCTTTGTAGATTGATCGTTCCAACCTATTCGGGGGCACTAAGCGCGATTCGTCGACATGGGTGCCGCCACGCTGCCCGGCTCGCCCGCCGATTTCGGCAAGCTGATCGTGGATGAAACCGAGAAATGGGCGAAAGTGATCCGGGCGGCGAACATCAAACCCGAATGAGTCAAGCGGCCACGTCAATATTCTTCGTTCTGCGAATCCTTCTAGCCAATCTCGACGTGCCGCCGACGCTGGTCGCGCGTGCCGACCAGATGATCGAATAGCGGGTTTTTTGCTGCGGTGCGTTAGTCCGCTTTTGGCACAAAGCGGACATACCGAGACAGTCGGCTATTTGTCCGCTTTTGGGTGCGGGTTCAACTGGTCACTGCAACACTGCTCGTAGTCTATCGGCAGGGGTTTCGAAGCCCAAGGTCTTCCGCGGGCGTTGATTGAGCCGCAGCGCGATCCTGTTCAGGTACG
>Ga0306920_100003072_pt1 | contig 21155 bp, 17 predicted proteins | sample flu12Cox44000170_FD_204666 | JGI IMG/M metagenome (GOLD analysis project Ga0306920, IMG submission 204666) | Lab enrichment of tropical soil microbial communities from Luquillo Experimental Forest, Puerto Rico - flux4day.12C.oxic.44.000.170 (v2)... | ecosystem: Environmental > Terrestrial >... | reverse complement strand
TGGCTTACGTTCGCCTTTTAATTGCTGATCTTTCTCAACCGGGCCGATGTTGGGAACATGAATCGGTCATTTGTGGCACCGCTGGAGCAACGGAGTTGCAAGTTCTGCAGCTCGGCGTTCGGAGAGAAGGTGGAGGAACAACCCGTTTCACCGGACGCGCACTTGGACACCCCAAGCCACAATTTCACGCCTGTTGAACAAGCATGGCCCCTCAAAAAGATTCTGGCAGCTACTGATTTTTCCCCTATCTCGACCCGGTCGATCGCATGGGCAGCCCTCATCGCCGCTCAATGTGGCGCAGCCTTATCCATCCTGCACGTAATAAACGTCAACAGCCGAGTGTCATCCGGAACCGCACATGAGTTCATGAAGACTCTCTGGGAAGATGCCTCAGCACAAATGCAGCGACTGGCTTCCTCTTTGTCCGAGCAAATGCGAGCCGAGACGATGTTGTCGGAAGGGTTGCCCTGGGAAGAAATTGTCGAAAAGAGCCGGCACTTCGATCTTCTCGTCTTAGGCCAAAGCCGCCCTCGCACCCGATTCAAGATTTTCTCAAGCCACACGGCCCGCAGGGTACTTCAGTACTCTCAATGCCCTGTGCTGTTGATAACATCGCAAGAAAGGCTTTATCCGGACCGCCAGGTTGAGGTGGCCTCATCACGAGGGGTCAGTGCCGCACTTTCGGGATACTGAAATGTGCGTCGCTGACCCTGTCGTCGAAGTTCAAGTCATATACCAACCGCCGTTTACGCTAATCGTCTGGCCGGTGATGTAGCCGTTGCTGGCCAGCATCACGACTATGCCGGCGACTTCCTCCACAGTCCCAAACCTGCCAACAGGAATAACGTCCGCTCGAGCTTTGGGGTTGCTTGTAATCATCTCGGTTTCCACAAGGGCAGGAGCTATTGCGTTGGCAGTGATGCCTTCCTTTGCCAGCAAGGCCGCCAGCGAATGGGTCAGACCGATGGCTCCGGCCTTGGAAGCAGCGTAGTGCGGGCCGATAACCCCGCCCAGTTGCGCGGCCACGGATGACAGGTTGATTATCCGGCCCCATTTGCGCGCGCGCATGCCGGGTAAAACGGCCTGGGCGACAAGGAACATTGACTTCAGATTGACTGTTAAAACCTCATCCCAGTCGCGTTCCGTGATCTCTGCTAGCGGCTGGGGGCGACTGATGCCAGCGTTGTTTACCAAAATTTCAATCCCGCCTAACTCCCTTTCAACCGTCCCAACCAACCGCGTAACCTCCGAAGAAAGTGACACGTCGGCCCCAACCGCCAGCGCCCGGCGGCCTGCTGCTTGAATCTCGGCGCAAACCGCCTTCGCCTCAGTCTCCCGGTGCTGAAAATTGACAGCTACGTGGGCACCCGCCTTGGCTAACGCCAGGGCCGCCGCTCGCCCAATGCCCCGACTGCCACCGGTAACGAGCGCAATGCGACCTTCCAATGTATTGCTGTCGGCTTTGCTTTCTGCCGGCATGGTAAAGGTCACTTAAACAGTTCAGCAAAAAACTGCTTCATTGCTTCCCATGAGCGCTGGTCGGCGCGTTTGTTGTAAGCGGCGCCTTTCGAGTTGTCATCTCCAGCGTTCCAGTCGGTGAAGGAGTGAACGACCCCGCCATAAGCGACTAACTGCCAATCCACTACGCCATTGCGCATCTCGTCCTCGAACGCGGCCACCTCCTTGGGCGGCACGTTTGGATCGTCGGCCCCGTGCAACACCAGAACATTAGCCTTGATGTTCTTTGCGTCCCCCGGTGTGGGGCTGCTTAGACCTCCGTGGAAGCTGACGACGCCGGCGATATCGGCTCCGCTACGGGCCAATTCCAAGATCGTGGTCCCGCCGAAACAGTAACCAATGGCAGCCATGCGCCTGGGGTCAGTAAGCTCATGGCTGCGCAAGACTTCCAGGGCGGTGTTAACTCTCGCCCGTAGCAAAGCCCGATCGGTTTTGTATTTGCCGGCCTCGGCTGTCGCGGCTTGCACCGTTTGTGGCCGAATGCCTTTCCCATAGATATCCGCGGCAAATACGTTGTATCCCAGCCGCGCCAGCATTTCGGCCCGTTTCTTTTCGTAATCACCCAGCCCCTTCCATTGGTGAACAACAAGCACGGCAGGCCGCTTCCCTTGCAACGCATCGTCGTACACTGAAAGGCCTTCCAGGACGGTGTCACCCTGTTTGTACTCAATTGTTTTAGAAACGATTTCGCTCCGGGCGTTCATGGCTAAAAACAGAAGAAGTAAGAGTATGGGCCTCATGAAATTACCTCTAGCTCAGGCGGTGGTAAATTCAAGCCTTCGTGCGTCTTGACGGGGCCGCGACGTGGGTAAGATGCGGCTTTTACCTTGAGCATGACTTTCCACGTCTGCTACCCATTTTGGATGCAAATGTCGGTGACTAGATTTGAAATAACGCACGGCAAGTTGGGTTTTCGTGCCTGGTTTCGGTCTTTTACTTTGTTCGTCGCTCTGATTCACTTGGCACATGCCGCCCCGCTGCGTGGGTTGGACTTCAGCTTTATTGTCACCAACAGCACACTGGTGATAACTGGCTATAGTGGACTTGGAGGTGTTGTTACGATACCTGCTTCAATAAATGGCTTGCCGGTCACCAGTATTGGGCCTGGAGCTTTGGCGCGTATCCCGTTCACGAGTTTGACAGTACCAGATACCGTTACGACAATTGGAGAAAGCGCATTCGCTGACTGTCTAGTCCTCACAAACATTACGCTTGGGAAAAACCTGACGACCATATCGGATTCTGCGTTTGCAAGCTGCTCAAGTCTCCCTAGGCTGTCAATCCCCGCGAGCGTGACGTCAATAGGTAAACGCATGTTTCTCTTGTGTAGCGTTCTTACCACAATCGACGTAGACCCGCTCAACCCAACCTACAGCAGCATCGATGGTCTTTTATGCGACAAAAGTGGATCTTCGTTGATCGCCTTTCCCCCTGGAAGGAGTGGGAGCTATACGATCCCTCCGGGCCTAAGTGCTATCGAGACCAACTCCTTTGAGAGCTGTTTACAATTGAAGGAGGTCACAGTAGGCAGCAACATTACCAATATTGCAGAATCTGCATTTAATCTGTGCCAGAACCTGGCGAATCTGAACATTACCAACGGCCTCAAAAACATTGGGCGATTTGCTTTCTACTCGTGCACCAGCCTGACAAACATTTCGATTCCGGACAGTGTAATTGAGCTTGGAGCCTCTGCATTTTATGGCTGTACAAGTTTGGCAAGCGCGAGAATTGGAAACGGCCTTACGACTATTGAGGATTCGGAATTTGTGGATTGCCTCCACCTGACGAGCGTAACATTCGGGAACAGCATCACTAATATAGGGCAAAAGGCTTTTTATGATTGTACTTTATTGGACAATGTCATTTTCCCGAATAGTCTTCAAACTATCCAAAGCTACGCGTTTTACTCGTGTCGGCTGAGCAGCCTCACGATTCCCGACGGTGTCTTCGGAATTGAACCCTTTGCTTTTTCCATGGATGCAAACCTGAGCAGCGTAAAACTTGGAACCGCAATTACAAACGTTGAAGACGGGGTATTTGCGAATTGTTTCCAGCTTCGGAATGTGCTGCTAAGTGAAAGCGTTGAGCGAATTGGAGCTGGCGTCTTTTCGAGTTGTCGGGCGCTGGGCAGCATTGATTTGCCTGATACTGTCGTAGAAATAGAAACCAATGCGTTTTCTGACTGTAATCTGACGAACATCACATTAGGGCCGCACCTGTCTGATATTGGGCCTTCAGCCTTCGAGAATTGTCAACTCGTCACTCTTGCTCTCCCTGAGACCGTCACGAACATCGGCGACTATGCCTTTTCGCAATGCCCTTTGGTGAGCATGAAGCTTGGCACAGGTTTGAAGACTATTGGACCGTCTGCGTTCTCGGGCTGTCTCAACATACCCGCCGTTACGATCCCTGCCTCCGTCGAGAGCATAGGGTTTAAGGCTTTTGCTTTTTGCAATAACCTCACAAACATTAGCGTAGACTCTGCGAACGCTCATTTTAGCAGCTTGGATGGTGTCCTATTTGATAAGCTCGAGACTGGGCTTATCTCCTATCCAGCAGGCAAGGTGGGAAGCTTTTTTGTGCCCTCTGGGGTAACAAACGTCGAAGACTTCGCCTTCGCCTGGTGTGCCGAGTTGACCAATTTATTTTTCCGTGGAGACGCACCCGTTATTGGTTCGGACCAATTCTTTAACGCGCCGAATCTCGTCATCTATTACCTGCCCAAAGCTGCGGGCTGGGGTCCTTCAATAGCAGGAAAGGACCCCCTGCCGTGGGATCCGGAGGTGCGAACAGATGATGGAACTTTCGGTCTCGTTAGCAATCAAATTAGCTTCAATATTACCGGATCCTCGAATCTGTGGATCGTCGTTGAGGGGACTACGAATTTGTTCGCTCCGGTTTGGAGTCCACTGGCGACCAACACTCTCTCTAGTGGCTTGTTTAATTTTAGTGATCCAGAATGGACCAACTACGCCACGCGATTTTATCGCTTTCGTTCCCCTTAGACCTCGGTAGGAGCCTCGCCCCACCGTCTATGCCATTTCGTCAACACCTACCAGGGTGAATCGTAGAATCGTAGAACAAATCACCTTTGATTTGCCCTTTCCCCGACTTGCTTGTTCCAAATCCGATGAGGTAATTGTCAGAAATGATTTTGCCCGCCGGCTTGCAACCGTCGTCGGTCCTATTGGGCCTGCACAGTTAGGCGAGATAGCGCTTGAAATGCGGGTTAGCGGGATCGACTTTGGATGCTATGAGCAACAACCGGATTCGAGAGATTGTGGTGAGAAGGGTACGACTCCGGGAAGACCTTAAACCGTTAAAAGCCTATTGGCTTCCTGGCTCAGATCAGCCGGACTGGTTGTTCATTACACACGTCACGGGTCAGAAAGGCTATGAGTCGTTTGAGTTGCAGAGCGTGAGAGTGTGGTCCACGGAGTGCCAGCCGCCAAAGGCCGGAATGATCGCCTGCGCGCCCTGCGAATCGTTGCGAATTGCCAAAGACGAGGCGCATGCCGACTTGGGCGTAGAGTATGTTGAATGGGAACCGTGCAAAGTTGAAATCACAAATCCCGACGGAACCATCGACTGGGGTCGCGCATTACCGTGCGCATATGCGTAAGTCCGTTTGCATTGGGATTGCCGCTGCCGGGCTATTGGTGTTGGCGCCGTTTGCGTTGATGGTTTATGGATCGAACAGCCCTGTCTTTCTAACTGTAATTGGCAGCACGCCCAGCGGCATGGTCGATGACAATGGACAAGAGTTTCAGGTTCTTACGGTTCGGATCAATAATCGAGACTCCGGGCGACTAACTTTAGCAGAGGACGGAATATGTGCTGAGGCCAAGGTTTCCGGTTACTGGGTTGGGGCACAGGATCTCTCTACGGTTCTTGACGTAGGAACCTACAGGGACCTGCTGGTGTTGGTCCCTTATAATTCTGAAGGTTGCCGGCTTGCCATTGAGTATTTGCCTGAACCTCTAAACCTCAAGGCGATGCGTATGTGCGGCAGGCTTGGGTTGTGGCGGCTAGCCTGGTGGCGAACACTCGCGACCCACTGCTTTCCCGTCGGGTGGCTGGAGCCACTCCGGAGTGATTACGTTGGAACTTCACCTCACTGGAAGCAGGTCCGCCCCGAGGTCTCTTGCCGAGTCGCGTCAACCAACACCGGTCAAGCGCCAGGCTTTTAATGACGGGTCACTGAGCGGGGTTAACTTTCACATCGTTCCGCGTCGTTAGCTTTCCAGTTCTCGTTCGGGCTTGAGATCAATTAAAGTGGGCTTTTTGGGGTCACCGGGAAGGAGTTTGCCGTCGGCAATCATGAGTTCGACGACGTCGATCGCGGCCCTACGGCCGTGTTCGGTGAAATAAAACCACCAGGCACGGTCTCCGCTCACGACTACGTCGCCGTGACTGCCTGGCAGAGTTTTGTCTTGCATAGTCCAGTTCAGGCAATCATCCGAATTCCAGACGCGCATTCCGTTCTGCCAGCAATCCGCGACGAGCCAATACTTGCCTTTCCAGTGAAAGGCTTTTGGTCCTTCGCCATTGTAATTAGTCACGGCAGTGCCTTTGGTCTCCCATTTCATTAAGTCGGCGCTGTCCGCATATGATAAGCTCCTCATCGCACGCTCATCCTTGTACCACATTCGCCAGCCGCCGCCGGGAACTTGCATCACGCACGCGTCGATCGTGCGATCGGAGTTGAGGTCCACCTTGCCCAGAGAATCCCATTTAATGCCATCAGCGCTTGTCAGGTGAACAATTTCCCGCGGATGGTTCCAGTCGTTGAAAACGCCGGGCACATAGCTAAGGAACATGTGATACCGGCCCGTAACCCAGATGACTTCAGGAGCCCAATAGGTGTAATCATTGGGATGCTGGTCTTTGCCATAATCGATTTGGGCGGTGCCCCTGTATGTCCAGGTCGCGCCGCCGTCGGACGACTCGGCCATCCCGATACTCGACCCGTGAACCCAGCTGACGCCGGGAGCATCGGTGGCTGTGGCACGGCGGGCGGTGTAATACATGAACCACTTCTTCGCTTCGGCGTTGAAACAGAGCACCGGGTCGGTCGGCGCATCGAAGGGTGGGTCGCGATATAACGGACGAGGGGCCACTTTCCCCGTCGCAGGTGGCTGGCTGGATTGAGCGGGTGAAAAGATTGCGCCAAGCACAAGAAGTGCAATACAGACGGCAAGTTTCATTATTTTATTGGTTTAAACTGAGAGCGCCCCACATTCTGAACTATTGGACTTTTCCGACTAGCCACCGCAAAACTAGCTGTGATCGCAATTGCATGGCAATGGCAAATGGCAAAGGATTCCCGAAGGAACGCTAATGAACGCTAATTGGCGCTGATGAGGATTTTGGACGCTCCATATATTGCTTCGTGACATCTAGCTAACATGCCGCGTTTTTGGATTGGATGCGTGGTGCTCTGCTGCTCGCTTCTTTCGAGAGATGCTTTCTCGATGTTTATGTATTACGAGACAAGGACGGTCCCTCTGACCCGCCTGTTGTCGAACCTTGAGGCACGCTTGACCAAGAACACAAACGACTTCGAAACCACTTACCACCTGGCCAGAGTGCATTCAATGGCCTATGCCACCAATCTCGATGAGATAACGGTTCGCAAGAATAACGAAACCATTCCCGTTTTTGCCGAGCTAGGGATGGACGCTGGAGTGCCCGAGACTGTGGCGCAGCCAGGAAGCGCCGAACTTCGTCGAGCCGCGATGCAGAATCTCACCAATGCCATCATTCTTTACGAACGCGCGATTCTCCTGTTGAAACAATCAACAAACATCGCGCAACACCAATGGCTGATTGTGCCAACGCAACTTGGCTTCGCTTGGTGTTTGGACCAGTCCGGGCAGAAGGAAAAGGCAATCTCGGCTTACCGCAAAGCCCTCAGAACATCATGGAAGACGGAGGTCACAGGCGACTTCGATGTTTCAAATGTTCGGAAATGTGACGTTCTGGATTTTCTGGCGCGACGGTTACGAGGCGCTTCGCGTTCTTGATGATAACGGAGACGGTATCCTCACCGGTGAGGAGTTGCGAGGACTGGCGCTTTGGCGGGACTCAAATGAAAATGGTGTCAGCGATCCGGGCGAAGTGCTTCCCATCGAGAATTTCGGGATCACAAGTTTATCCTGCACGAGCCAGGAAGATTCCTCAGGCATGCTCTTGAATCCTGATGGTGTTGTCTTCAAGGATGGAACGAAACGCGCAAGTTACGATTGGGTTGTGCCGTCGACGGGCGGGGAAAGGAAGGGAGACCCTTAAAGCGTTAAAACGGCGTGGCTTTTCACTTACGCGCGGAAAAAGTCCATGAAATGCGCTTAAGTTGCGTAAGTTGTGGTCCCTGCATTGTCAAAGCTGACTTCGCAGATTAGCTTTTGCGAACACTATGGCCTGGGGAATGACCAGGAGCAGTGTGATGGCGCGTTGTGGAAGGTGTGACCTGCGACGCTGTGGGAAAGGAGTTTGCAAGGTTCCAGAACTTGGCGGCTTCACACTCATCGAGTTGCTGGTGGTGATTGCCATCATTGCGATTTTGGCTGCGTTAATGTTCCCTGCCCTTTCACGCGCCAAGGACAAAGCGCGTTCCGTTCAATGCCTCAACAACCAAAGACAGATAAACCTGGACTATTCGATGGTGCGGGACCTGGGCCAGGGCAGACTCGATGGGCGGGAACTTTGGGATTGGGAAGTCCAGGAGATCGGACTGCCACAACGAGGCATGTGGATTTGCCCAAACGCGCCGTTCGTGCAGGATCGAGCGGCCCTCGTCACTAACAACGGAAAGACTATCCAGGGAACAGTCAGGTCCGCGTGGTGCCAGTACTACTGGTATGGTTGGATGGGGGCGGTTGCCGATTGGGGACCTCCCGAATTTCGAGCTTCGAGTTATGCGCTCAACGGCTGGCTGTTTTTTGCCGCCAGAGGTTCGCCCACGGGGGAACTTTTGCCTGGGTTTTTCATAAATGAAGCGCAGGTGCGACAACCTTCTCTTACCCCGGTCGTTGCCGAGGGGACTACCGATATGGACTCTCCCAGTCCGGATGATTGGCCATCAAAAGATTTAGTGAGTCCAGTAATGGGCATGACAGGCGGAAGCCAAATGACATATGTCCTGGTCCCTCGCCACGGGAACCGCCCCAACCAGTTTCCTCATCGCTGGCCAACCAACCGGCCTTTGCCCGGCGCTGAGAATGTCACGTTCGTTGATGGTCACGGCGGACTTGTGAAGCTCGATGACCTTTGGCAGCTTTACTGGTCCGTGGATTGGCAGCCGCCGACGAAACGGCCTGGTCTGTAGTAGAAGGAAATTGAAAACTGAGTATTGAGATTTGGTTGATGGTTATTTGAAGAAGACTCACCGATAACCAATAACCATTTTTCAGCAATCAATTTTCAATCTGACTATTTCCCATTCCTGGGACGACAGGTTCCCATCTCCGAGCAACCTTTCCGACAGGTTTTTCTTAACCATCGTCATTGTCTCCTTACCATGAGGATCTTATGAATCTCGATTCCGATGGCACTCTCTTTGCCTGGCCAACCAAAGTCCCTTGAGCAAACCTAGTCAAAAGCATGAATGAGATACGTTTCGCTTTTCGTCAACTGCTTCGCAGTCCGCGCTTCGCCATTTTGGCGGTAATCACACTTGCCATCGGGATCGGGTCGACCTCCGCTGTTTTTGGTCTCATCCAGGGCGTTTTGCTGTCGCCGCCTCCCTACACGCGCCCGGACCGTGTCGTGCTGGTTTCTCAAAAGCGCACCGATGGCCAGCCAATCAACGAACGGTGCACCAACGGAGAATGGAGGGAGTGGCGCCAGGCAACCAATAGCTTCGAGTCAATGGCGTTATACTCATGGACCTTTAACTTTCTCATTCTCCCGGAAGGCAGTGAATCGGTTGAAGGCCTGGTGGTAACGAAAGATTACTTCAAAGTTCTTGGGCTGAAACCGGTGCTGGGTCGCGAGTTTGGTGATTCAGAAATCGCCGCGCGCGGCTCGGCGCCTAAGGCAATTATGCTGGGCCATGATCTTTGGCAAAAAAAGTTTCTGGAAGATAAAGAAATCGTGGGCAAGACCGTGCGCATCAGCCGCATGCCCCCGCTCCAGGTCATCGGCGTGATGCCACCAGGCGTGCGGTTCCTGCCGGATTCTTCCAATGTGAGTGAACCCAACTACGACCTTAACAGCCGGGTAGATTTTTGGATGGTCTACGCTCCTGACGAAACGAAACCAAATGATGAAGCCGGGAACATCGTGGGGCAATTGAGAGAAGGCGTAACACTGGGTAATGCACAGACCGAACTGAAAACAATCGCCGCCCGGCAGGCGCGAGCTGAGCCTGATTTGGCAGCCGTCACTGCCGGAGTGCGTTCGTTATCGGACGATTTGAATCGTGAAGGGAAGCGGTTGCTCCTGCCGTTGCTTGGAGCCGTGGTTTTGGTGTTCTTGATTGCCTGCGGGAATGTAACCGGATTGTTACTGGCTCGGGGCCTGCAGCGGCAACAGGAGTATGCGGTGCGTTCCGCGCTGGGAGCAGGGCGGCGCAGAATCTTTCGCCAGGTCCTGATTGAGAGCGCCACCCTTGCTGTAGTGGGTGCCGCTTTGGGCGCCGGTTTGGCGATTGCAACAGTTAACCTTTTCAAAACAATCGGCGGACACGCAGTGCCAAGACTGGATTCCGTGACGGTGGGGTGGCCTGTTTTCGGCTTCGGCCTGGTAGCCGCGCTGATCGCAGCCCTGATCGCGGGATTGTTGCCTGCGGTGCGCGCCGCATGGCTATCGCCCGTTGGAACTTCCCGGGGAGGACGAAGCAGCGCTGGGCGCACGGAGCGGACGCTCCTTCGGAGCGTGACCGTGCTGCAAACAGCGCTGACTCTGGCATTATTGGTTGGCGGGGCTTTGCTGATCCGCACCGTTCATAACCTCGCCAGGGTTCGTCCCGGTTACGACACTGAGAACATTTTGGCGATGACGGTGACCTCAGTGGAACGCGATCATTGGAAGGAGTTTCATACACGCGCCTTGGAGCGCGTCGCCGCGCTGCCGGGAGTCAAACACGCCGCTTTCGTTTGGGGACTCCCTTTGACTGGGAATAAGTGGAACGGTGATATGGAAATAATCGGGCAAGCCACCTCGTCGAAACTTGAGGACAAAATCCACCTCCCACTAAGGTCCATCACACCGGATTACTTTGAAGCAATGGGAATCCGGTTAGCTTCTGGCCGAGGCTTTAGTCCCTCGGATAATTCGGATGCGCCCCCGGTTGCGGTAATCAACGAGGCGCTGGCCCAGCGCTATTTCCCTGCAGCCGATCCGGTCGGCAGGAAGATGCGGTTTGCCGGTGACACAAACCGCACCATTGAGGTTGTCGGAATCGTTTCAAACACAAGAACGGAAGCCCTTAGTGAGCAGGCTAGCCCCGAAATCTATTTCCCTTTCTGGCAGAGCGGAGCTTTCTCCAAGCATTTGATTGTCCGAAGCGCAGCAGATCCGCACCCGCTGATCGCGATGATCCGACAGGAACTCCACACCATTGAACCAACTGCTTCGGTAGAACATTTCAAAACCATGCAAGACATCCGGCGCGATTCGGTTGCCCCACGCACATTCGCGATGAGACTCTTGTTAGGCTTCGCCATTATCGCTTCGGTCTTGGCCTTGATCGGGATTTACGGCGTGCTTTCGTTGTCGGTCGGGTCACGCACCAAAGAGATCGCCGTGCGCATTGCGATCGGGGCACAGCGGTTGGAGATTTTCCGCTTGGTTCTCGGTGAAGGTTTCAAACTCGTACTCCTGGGACTGGTTTTAGGGGCGATTGCAACTGCTTTCTTGGGCAGGCTTTTGGCGACATTCCTGTTCGGAGTCACGCCAACCGACCCGCTGGCTCTACTAGCAGCAGCGCTGGGATTCACCGCGGTGGCCTTGATCGCCTGCTGGCTGCCAGCTCACCGCGCCATCAAAGTCGATCCGATTGAGGCCTTGCGGTACGAGTGAGGACATTCACAATTTACGATTTACGACTTGCAATTTGCGGATTTGGTTGCCTTTGTTGTGCCGCCGGTTGAGACCAGGACCTCATGGTCGTGGCAAATTTCGAGTAAACCCCGGAGAACGGTTCCCAACATCAGGTGAACGAGCCACCGGCAAACTTAAGCGCGTCGACATACGCTCCCATCGTCTCGAGCACATCCTCCGGGTAATGCCGGCCCTTCTCAGGCAATAACGGGGCCAGCCGCGAATTTTGCGAGAAGATGTTTCACGGTTTCTCGCCGGTGCTTAAGCATGTGCTTGAACTCAATGGAATCCGCGCGGCTGAGCTCCAGTTCGATTTCTTTCAAGCAACTTTCCAGTTCCTCGCGCAGAACCTCGGCTTCTTCGGCAGTAATTTCAAAGCTTTGCATATAATGCCTCCGTTTATGATTTTCGGCCGCCAACTGCGACCATTCGCCACTTAAATATAGCACCGCCTGGCAGTCCGCACCTCATCGGGACCTCATTTAAGAACCTCCCCTATGCCTCAGCAGGTCCGTTTAAGTACTAAACTGCAAACAGGCTGAGAATCCCGTGACCACTGCGCCATTCAAAATCTCACTTTCATGTCTGAAAGAACCATTTTACGAAGACCGTTGGCCCGACGCGCGCAAACGGGTCGTTGGGTGATTCGGCTTCTAGACAACCTAAGCCCACAGGATAAGTTGTTCGGTGTCTATGAGCCAGAGATGTCTACCGGGTTTCCTGCGTATTTGGGCAACGATTTTACTGGCTGGTTCGGCTGGTGCGCTTCTGGCCGACGAAGGAATGTGGCTGTACAACAACCCGCCTCGAGCACTCCTAAAGGACAGATACGGTTTTGCTCTTACAGATCATTGGCTTGAGCATTTGCAGCTATCTTCGGTTCGATGCGGTGGTGCTTCGGCTGAGTTTGTATCCGAGGACGGTTTGGTGCTGTCCAATCATCACGTCGGTTCGCGGTCCCTCCAACGTTTGAGCACCAAGGAGCATAACTATCTTCGCGACGGGTTCTACGCCCGCACGCGTGACGAAGAAAAAGTATGCCCGGGTCAGGAACTCACCGTCTTGATGAGCATCGAGGATGTCACACCGCGAGTCACGTCCGCTATTAAGCCGGGGATGTCCGATGAGGAAGCGTTCCGGGCCCGGCGCGCCGTCATGGCTACCATCGAGAAAGAGTCGGAAGATAAAACTGGGCTGCAGAGCCAGGTAGTCACGCTTTACGGTGGTGCTCAATACCACTTGTATCGTTCTAAAAAATACACGGATGTCCGGCTCGTCTTCGCCCCTGAGGAACAAATCGCATTCTTTGGTGGCGATCCGGATAATTTTGAATATCCGCGCTATGACCTCGACATCTGCCTGTTCCGCGCCTACGAAAACGGAAAGCCAGCCAAGGTGCAGCATTATCTTCAATGGAGCGCATCCGGGCCGGATGAAAACGAGCTGGTGTTTGTCTCAGGCAATCCGGGGCGCACCGACCGGTTACGAACGCTGGCCGAGCTGGAGTATCTGCGTGATATCGCATACCCGAACACATTACGAAGGCTATATCGCAATGAAGTTCTGCTCACAGCCTGGAGTGCCCGCAGCCAGGAAAACGCCCGGCGTGCCCGCAACGACCTGTTCGGCACTCGAAACTCTCGGAAAGCTCGTGATGGAGCACTCGCCGGGTTGCTGACTCCCGGAGTATTCGACCGGCTGCGCGAGGCCGAGCAACAGCTTCGTTCTGCGGTCTCAACCAATGAATCGCTTGCCGGCATCCTGCCCGCTTGGGAACGTATCGCGCGCGCCCAAAAGAACATCGCCGCTCACACGCGGGACTATGACATGCTCGAGCGTGGATACAGCTTCAACAGCGTCCTATTCAATTACGGGCGGGAACTCCTCCGCGCTGCCGAGGAACACACTAAACCGGACGGGGATCGGCTCCAGGAGTATCGCGAATCCGCGCGGTCGTCGTTTGAGTTCAACCTCTTTGCCCAGCAGCCCATCTATACTGACCTCGAAACCGTCAAACTTACGGATTCTCTTACGTTTCTGGCCGAAGCTCTGGGAGACGACAACCCGCTCGTGCGCAGGATTCTCAATGGGCAATCTCCACGAACTCGGGCTGTCGCTGTAGTCCTGGGTTCAAAGCTGGCCTCTTCCGCAGTCCGCTGCCAGCTCTACGAAGGAGGGCAGACCGCCATCGCACAAGCCGCTGACCCGATGATTGATCTGGCCCGGCTGGTCGACCCGGAGGCGCGCTCGGTTCGCAAGATTGTGGAAGCCGAGGAGGAGGCCATTCGCCAGGGGCATGCCAGAATTGCCAAAGCTCGTTACGTTATCGAGGGTCCGGACCATTACCCGGACGCGACCTCAACGTTGCGGCTGGCATTCGGCACTCTGAAGGGCTATGAACAGGAAGGAGAACAAATCCAGTTCAAAACTACATTCGCTGGCCTTTTTGAACGTGCGGCCGAGCACCAGGACAAACCACCGTTCGAGCTGCCGGAACGTTGGACCAGGGCCGAAAAAGATTTGAATCTCGCCACTCCGTTCAATTTCGTTTGCACAGCCGACATTATTGGGGGTAATTCCGGCAGCCCGGTCGTTAATCGGCGAGGAGAGTTTGTCGGCATCATTTTCGATGGGAACATGCAATCTCTGGTCGCAGACTTTCTCTACACCGAGGAGCAGGCTCGCGCTGTCGCGGTACATTCCAACGCCATCATTGAAGCGCTACGAAAAGTTTATAGAGCCGATCCCCTCGCCGACGAGTTGCTTGGCAAGAACATGGGGACTGCATCAATTCAAAAGTAAGGGCCGGCAAGCTCAGAAAGGGAAAGGCTTGCACATTCTAACAAGTCCCGCCTGCGTGAACATTCCTGGAGGGAGGTTGCCGGTTGAGTCTTAAGCCTGTAGCGTTGGTGACCGGCGCTTCAACTGGAATTGGACTGGCTTGTGCCCAGGAGCTTGCCGCACAGAGTTATCGCGTATTCGGCGCTAGCCGAACCGCGCCGGCCTCCAACTTTCTCATCGAATGGGTGCCAATCGACGTGGGCTCCGATGATTCCGTCCGTGAAGGAGTCGGGCGGATTCTTGAGAAATGTGGCAGCCTGGATTTAGTCATAAACTGCGCCGGTTACGCGGTTGCTGGTGCGCTTGAGGACAGCACGATGGAGGATGCGCGTGAGCAGTTTGAGACGAATTTTTTCGGCGTGTTGCGCGTCTGCCGCGCGGTGTTGCCTGCCATGCGCCAGCGAAGGTCCGGCCTGATTGTAAACGTTAGCTCGCTGGGAGGCCTGTTTGGCCTTCCCTTTCAAGGACTCTATTGTGCCAGCAAATTTGCCTTGGAAGGTTACACCGAAACGCTGCGCTATGAGATGAGCCCTTTCGGAGTCCGGGTGGTTCTCCTCGAACCCGGAGACGTGCGTGGCACAGGGATCACTCGCAATCGAAAACACGCTCGCGGAGCCAACGGCAATTCCGCTCATCGCGATTCATTCCGTACGGTTCTGCAGGTAATTGAACGCGAAGAGCGCGATGGTGCGTTCCCAAAAGCCGTCGCGGCCTCGCTTCGCCATATCTTAAAACAGCGCCGGCCGCGGCTTCGTTATACTGTCGGCCATATGCCGCAGCGGCTCGCAGTCCTGGCGAAGCGCTTGCTAATCGGGGCTCATTTCGAAACTATTATCCGATCTTATTACGGTTTAGGGGGCAGAATTGGGCGGACCGATTGATCGTGCCCGGGTCGAATCCCCTCACGATTCGGTATCATCGCTCAGTGATCACAAAGTGATTAGAAAACGGTCTCGTCCGCAAACAATCTTCGATTTGGCCAAATTTCAACAAAAAAAGCCGTTCCGCATCACACGGAACGGCGTTTTTCAGCCAGGCAAGCGCTGCACTGCCTAGGCCGTAAAAGATTTGCCGCACCCGCAACTTTGACGGGCGTTCGGGTTGGAAATCTTGAATCCTCCTGAGGTGAGGCTGTCACTGAAATCGACGACAGCTCCCAGCAAATATTGTGCACTAAACGGATCAATCAGAACCGTCACACCCTGCGACTCGCCAAAAAGATCGTCCGGCCTCTTTTCGTCGAAGGTCATCGAGTACTGCATCCCTGAGCAGCCACCCTGCTCCACGTACAAGCGAAACACTTTGCCTTCGTTATCCGGTTTCTGAAGCAAGGACTTTATCTCATCAGCCGCGCTTGGGGTGACTTGAACGACCGGATCACTTACCGCACTCACATCCATATAGTTTCCTCACAAAGTTAAGCCTCGACAGGAAGCGTGTCAAATCGCGGAGATCATCGCCGCGTCTGCAGCGTCTTGATTTTGTCGTCGAGTCGCAGCGGAGGGAACATCTGTTGAAGGCGCAAGTACACATTGATGGCGTGATCGGGCATTTTAAGCCGCTCTGCAAGCCGAGCTTCTTCTAAACCAGCTTTCCTGGTCCAGAATGGATCCGGACTCTCGCCTTCACGAAGAAAACTGTTGTCGTAAAATACACGTTGGTAATGACGCAAGGCCGCGTTGAAAAACTCCGTTTGCTCAGGATCTGCTTTCGTCTCGCCAATTTTTTCCAGGACGAAACCCATGCCGACTTCAGCGATGCTGCGCGCGGATGCATCGGCGAGAGGTGAATCAATGACTTGCTGGAAGTCGTTTGTGGCTGAGCCGTAATCCTGAGAGACGCGAGCTATTTGGAGCCGGCAAATAGCTTTTTGCCCCCAGGCAAGAGCGGCAATGGGCTTGTTCGTATAGGTGTTGCAGACCAGGTTAAACAGGTTAAATGCGGTTTGATAATCATTGGTGCCGTTTCTGCTCAGAAAAGTATCGCCATAGGCGAAAAGTGCCTGAGCGCGCAACTCGCCGGGGCAATTTGTTTCATTCCACAACAACCGAAAGTATTCAGGGGCATGCTCCCAATCCTGGCGAACGACAGCAGAGCGGCCCGCCATCATGCGAGCCGGGTACGCGAGCTTCGACGAAGGCCAATTCTGGTACACAAGCTTATAATTGATCTCCGCCTCCTGCGGGTTGCCAAGCCCGTAGTAATAATCGGCTACCCGCCATTGAGCGAGCGGCGCGTACTCACTGGTGGGAAACCGTGCGATCATGTTGGTAAACTGGGTCAGGGCATTGGTATCGCGTCCGGCTTCATCATAGGCGCGCGCGCGCAGGTACTCGGCCTGGTCTTGTGCGGGGGAGTTGGTAAACGTGGCCAGCCAGCTGTCGTATTGGCGAATCGCTTGCTCCCAGTTGGATTCTTCCTCGTAAGTGCGGGCGATGGCGAGCTGGATTTGCGGCTGTAAAAGCGAGTTGGTCGATGTTCGGGCGACCTCCCCAAACAGGGCGCGCGCCATGGCGGGGAATCTTACACCAACATGCTGTCCTGCCAGGGACACGGCGCGCTGGGTGTATAGACCGTCGGGAAATTGGGTCATAATCCTGGCCAGAGCATTGGTTTCCCGAGTATCGTCGCCCGCCACCTGGCTGGCGCGGACCATTTGATAAAGCGCGCGCTCTGATAAGTTGGTCCGTACGTCAGCAATATCATTAAAGCGGTCGACGACGGCGCTGTAGTTGGTGATGGCCGCCAGGTAATTGGTCAATTCAAACTGCGTGTCGGCCAGCTTGAAAAAAGCCTGTGCCTGTTCGGCGGACGGAGGCAATAAATTAATCGCGTTTTGGAAAGCCGATTGGCTTTTCTCGACATTTCCTGCAAGCCAATAGCACCAGCCCAAGTTCAATTGTGCTTTGCCCGCCAGTGAACTGCGAGGGAACCGATTACCGAAGGAGTCGAAAGCGGCCATCGCTTGTTGCAGAAGATTAGTTGCACCGGGGGTGTTCGTACTCACGACACCAAACTGGTTGGTCATCATCGAGCCGGAATCATACTGTTTCAATCGCAGTTCACCCACGGTCAGAAGCGCTAAATCGCTGCACTCATTGGTTGGAAACTGCGTGAGAAATGACTCAAGCGTCTGCACGGTCTGGGGAGTTCTTCCAAGAGCCAGAGAGAGCTGTGCGATCTTCAGCAAGGCATCGCGCTGGCGGTCGGCGGGAAAACCGGGTGCCAGAGTCTTTTGATAAATATCCAGAGCCTCGCTTCGCCTGCCCGATTGTTCCAGCAAACCGGCTTGGAAGAAAATGGACTGAGCTTGAAAAGCCGGCTGGCCGGTGGCATCAGCCAGCACCAGCAGGTTGGTAGTGTTTGACATGGCCTCGTCCAATCGTTTCCCGGCCACGAACACGCGGCAGAGCAAGTATTGGCGTTGCCAGTTGTTGGTGGCATCCAGGGGAGATGCCGCCAGATACTGCAACGATTGCTCCGCAGCCGGAAGGTCGTTTTGGGCCAATTGTGCCTCACTGAGCAGAAGATAGCCGCGGATCACATCCGGATTTGCACGGTTTGTGGCAGCTGCCAATTGCAGAACGCTATTGGTGCGACCCAGCAACTCAATGACCTGAGGCCATTGAGACAGACGCATCCGGGCCACTGCCGCGTCCACCATGCCGGTTAAACGGTGTGGTGACGCGGGGAAGTCGCGCATTAGTTTGGTGAAATTGGTCTCAGCTTGAGAGAAATCGCCTTTGGCCAGCAACGCCTCACCCTGGCAAAGCAAATACCAATCGGCCAGCGCGCCAGCCTGATTCTGATTCGCCGCCAGCAGGCTGAGCGCGCCTTCATAGTCGTGCAGTTTCAGGCGTGACTGGGCCTGGTAGAGAACCGCTTCAGGCCGCTGAATCGAGTTCGGAAATCTTTGAATGAAATCGCCAAAGTATGCTTCGGCGTTTTTGTAATCGGCATCGACATAGACCTTTTCAGCGGCGCTAAACGCCTGAGCTTCGTTAGGAGAGGCAGCCCAGAGGGGCGAGATTGTGAAGAAAAATACAAGGAGCAGAAGCAGCCCATGGGTGGGCCGAGGTTCCTGCCGAGCCCTGATCATCTCAGTGGAAGAAACAGATTGCAGGTGCATCAGTCTGCCAAAAAATTTGAGCTCAGCAGGAGCCTCGCCCCACCGATCTCTGAGGAGACAAGGTCGCGGTTGCGTATGGGAGTCCAGAAGACGGCGGGCGCCGTCTGATCTTTTGGCGATCAAGGACCTCATCAAACGGAGTACATCCAAGTTATTTGTTAAACCTGAAGTTCACCAGGTCGCAATCATGCATGATGTATTGCTTGGTTTCCAAGCGTTGTTTACCGGCTCTTTTCGCCTGGGTTTCACCACCGGCCGTCATGAAATCTTCGAAGCCGATAATTTCCGCGCGAATAAAGCCCTTCTGCAAATCCGTGTGAATTGTTCCAGCAGCCTCAAGAGCCGTAATCCCGTTGCGAATTGGCCAGGCGCGGTTCTCCTTGCCTCCCACGGTTAGAAAAGTGATGTAGCCGGCCTCGCGAAACGCCCGCAGAAGCAGGGCGTCAACGTTTTGAAAGTCATCGGCGGATGCGACCGAAATAGGTTTGCTGGTGAAAAAATTATGCGCGGCGATTGCCTGGAGATCTCCGTCGGAAAGGCCGGAACCACGCAATAGCCCCTCCCCTTCCAGCAGGGTTTTTATTTTTTCTAACGCGGCGCGCTCAGCCGGCTGGGGGTCCCGTCCCAAACGTGTTTCGACAAATTCCAGATCTTTCAGGATGAGATCGGCCTTGTTTTCCGACGAGGCCAGGATGGCATCAGCATCCAGGATTTCGTCTTCGCCTACGATGTCCACCTGGGCATAGGTTTTTTTGTCCGCTTCCACTAATTTGTCCGCCTGATCGAGACGCGGATCCTTAAGGTTGTGCTTGCCGAGTTTGATTTCCGAGATGCCAAACAATGCGATTTTCATTCCGTTAATGCCCGTACGTATACATCAGTGTTTGGATAATGACTGGTCCTGGGAACGGACTCAATCGCCAAAGATGAGCCACGGATGAGCGGATGCGGCGCACCCGCAAGGGTTAAAAAGGTTAAACTCTGTGGTCTCTCCGGACTCCTGTTTAACCCTGGTTCTTTGCGGTACCGTTCAAGATACGCTGAAGGTAGGCGCCGGTGTGACTGGATGTGGCTTGAGCGACGAGTTCGGGTGGGCCCTGGGCAACGATCTGGCCGCCGGCATTACCGCCTTCCGGTCCCAGGTCCAAAATCCAGTCGGCGGTTTTGATGACATCCAGATTGTGTTCGATCACCAGCAACGTGTTACCAGAGGCCCGGAGTTTAAAGAGCACCTCGAGGAGTTTGGCCACGTCGTGGAAGTGCAGTCCAGTAGTGGGCTCGTCAAGAATGTATAGAGTATGGCCTGTAGCCTTGCGGCTGAGCTCGGCGGCCAGCTTGACGCGCTGAGCTTCACCTCCACTTAGAGTAGTTCCTGACTGACCCAACCCAATGTAGCCCAGCCCGACTTCGGCCAAGGTCAACAGCGGATCATAAATTTGTGGCACCGCTCGAAAGAAGGTCACAGCCTCGTCAACGGTCATGTCAAGGACATCGGCGATATTCTTGCCCTTATAATTAATCTCCAGAGTCTCACGGTTGTACCGGCGCCCATTGCAAGCCTCGCAGGTCACATAGACAGGCGGCAAAAAGTTCATTTCGATTTTGATCAAACCATCGCCCTGGCATTTTTCGCAGCGCCCGCCTTTGACATTGAAGCTAAACCGCCCTGACTCATAGCCACGGATCCTCGCAGAAGGCAGCCGGGCGAACAGGTCGCGAATGTGGGCGAACATCCCGGTGTAAGTCGCCGGATTGCTGCGCGGTGTTCGGCCAATCGGGGTTTGGTCGATAACGATCACCTTGTCCAGATGCTCGAAACCCTTCAGCGCCCTGTGTGCACCCGGTCGTTCTTTCGAGCCGAAGAATTTGCGAAACAAAGCGCGCCGCAGAATGTCATCCACCAAGGTGCTCTTACCCGAACCGCTGACGCCTGTGACGCAAGTAAGTGTGCCGAGCGGAATGCGCGCATCGACATTTTTCAGGTTATTCTCTTTCGCTCCCAAAATCTCCAGCCAGCCGCGATCAGCAGAGGGTTTAATGCGTTGACGAGGGATGGGAATGGAAAGCTCGCCTGTAAGATACTTGGCTGTAAGGGACTGAGGCTGAGCCAACACCTGTTCGAGGGTTCCGGCCGCCACCAACTCGCCGCCACGCACACCCGCGCCCGGGCCCAGGTCGAGAATATAATCGGCATGTTGGATAGTGTCGGCGTCGTGCTCCACAACCAGAACCGAATTGCCCAGGTCTCTCAGTCCTTCCAGGGTCTTTAGTAACCGGTCATTATCACGTTGATGCAGGCCGATGCTTGGTTCGTCCAAAATGTAGAGTACACCTACCAGGCCCGCGCCTATCTGCGTCGCCAAACGGATACGTTGAGCCTCACCGCCGCTCAGAGTGCCGCTCTCGCGATCGAGGGTGAGATATCCCAGTCCTACATTTTTAAGAAAGCCAAGGCGCGAACGGATCTCCTTGATCACGTCGTGGGCAATCTTCTCCTGGTAATCAGTCAACCGAAGTTCCTGGAAAAACTGATCGGCTTGCTCAACAGACATGGCGCAGACATCCATGATCGAGTGGCCGGGGATCGATATCGGCCGCGGGGAGCGCGTGGGTCGCTCCT
>Ga0306920_100003070_pt1 | contig 21162 bp, 26 predicted proteins | sample flu12Cox44000170_FD_204666 | JGI IMG/M metagenome (GOLD analysis project Ga0306920, IMG submission 204666) | Lab enrichment of tropical soil microbial communities from Luquillo Experimental Forest, Puerto Rico - flux4day.12C.oxic.44.000.170 (v2)... | ecosystem: Environmental > Terrestrial >... | reverse complement strand
CGTTCTCGCAGACGATACGGAAGCGTCCCGCCTTTTCGAAGCAGCCATCGCCACCACAGCCGGACATTCGCCTTTCACGCGAGCGCGTCTGCGATTGGCGTTCGGCGCCTGGCTTCGCCGAGCCCGGCGGGTGAAAGAGGCGCGGCCGCTATTGCAGGCTGCGATGGAAGCTTTTGACGCACTAGGCACTTTGCCGTGGGGTGAACGAGCGCGTCAAGAACTCCGGGCAGCCGGCGCGACGATTGCGCGCCGGGCCCCCGAGCGGCGGGCTGAATTGACGCCCCAAGAGTTACAGATCGCACTGATGGCCGCGGACGGGCTAACAAACCGCGAAATAGGCCAAAAGCTCTACTTGTCGCATCGAACCGTCGGCTCGCATCTGTATCGAATCTATCCGAAGCTTGATATCACGTCGCGGTTTGAGCTGCGGGATGCTTTAGCAAGCGAGGGAACTCACGCTTAGGTCATCGGGGAACCGTCGAATACAGTCATATGACTGATGCCGGTCGTCCCTGCGACTCCTAGTATCAGGCTATGGGTTATGAGTTTGCATCGTTTTTAAAAACGCGTCGGCAGAGAATCCCGCCTGATAGCATGATGCTCGGATCGTGGGAGCGTTTGCCGGTCCGGCGTGGACGCCGCGTAACTCAGGAAGAAATCGCCGAAGCCATAGGCATAAGCCGTAACTGGTATCGTCGTCTCGAGAGCAACGATGCCCCGCGTGCATCGGCGAAACTGTTGGACCGCATCGCTAAGGCGTTTCAGTTCACGCCCGAAGAACGAACGAAACTCTTCATCTTGGGAATTCCTGAAATCGCTCGTTAGGCCACTTCGAAGATTGCTTCAAGTTCGACCGGCGCGTTAAATGGAAGACTAGCCACGCCGTATACCAGTCGGACCGGATTTTTCGCTTTGCCGAACACGTCGCGGAATAAGTCGGAAGCGGCATCGGCGATCTTTGGATGCTCGACTCGATCCCCGGAGGTCGCTAGCATTACGCCGAGCCGCACAACGCGTGTGACGCGATTTAGCGATCCGAGATGCTGCTTAGCAGTCACAAGAGCGTTCAGCGCGGCAAGGCGCGTTGCGGCACGGCCCAGCGTCGTGTCGAACTCGGCACCAATGCGCCCGCGGTATTTTACGTCGCGACCGAGCACGGGTAACGCACCGGTTACGAAGAGCAAATTGCCGGTTCGCACAGTCTCGACGTACTCGCCAAACGGCGTCACCGGTGGAGGGAGCTCGAGACCCAATGAGAGCAGCGCCTCGTCGGCGTCTACGTCTAAATGCCGGCGTACCATTCGTATCCTTGATCCTCCCAGTATCCGCCCTTGCCGCCGTAGAGTTTGGCTAAGGTTCCGACGACCTCGATACGCTGGACCCACTTCGCGCTCTTGTACCCAAGTTGCGTTGGCACGCGCAAACGAACGGGCGCGCCATGGTCGGCCGGAATCGGCGCACCATTCATCCTTAGCGCTAACAGCGTTTGAGGATGGTTCGCCTGATCGAGATCGAGACTTTCATAGTATTGCGCGCTTCGCTCATCGCGATCCATGCAGTGAAAGACGACGTAACGAGCATCCTTTCGGAGACCCACCGCCCCAAGGATGTCGGAGAGGCGGGTGCCGCTCCATTGTGCGATCGCGCTCCAGCCGTCAACGCAGTCGTGCCGCGTAATCTCACTCGCCTGTGGCATCGCCTGCAAACGATCCAACGAAAAGGCTTGCGGTTTTTCGACGGAGCCGTCGACGACCAGACGGTACGAATGGAAGTGTGTGGCAACAAATCCGACGTACTGCGCGCTCGAGGGTGTCGGTAAGCTATTCACGGGGAAATCTGGGGAGATCGCTGACTGCGGATAGATCTGGGCAAGGCCGCGCGTACCGATGAGCGCGTGGTTGAGCGGCTCAGCGACGGTCAGTAGGCGGTGAAAACCGCTACCGTTTAAAGCAGTGCCGATTGGCGAACAGGCGACCAACGCAGATGACGTGGCGCTCGCAACGAACAGCCGCCGTTTCATGTTGTTTTACCAGGCACGATTTGATTCTCTTCGGGGCGATACCATCCGGTGATCATCGATGTTAGCTGGTTGACTATGCCTTGCGTAGCTACCTGAAAAACATGGATGAGCCAGAAGCCGATCAGTAAGATCATTCCGGTGAAGTGCCAGAGCCGCACGAATTGCCGCCCGCCGAACAGCCAGGTCAGCGGGTGCGCGATCGCGTTGATGCCCGGCGACATGGCAAGCCCCGTGAGTACCATCAGCGGCGCGAGTCCAAAGAGCACCGCGGTGTATGATGCTTTTTGTAAAGGATTGTATAAACCGTACGGCGGCGGCTCCTTGCGCAGCTTCAGGTAATAGGCTTGCATCGGCCAGAGCTTGGGTAGATCGCTGGGCCGCAAAATAATCTCTTTCAGGTTCCGCTTGCGCGCGCTCGAGATAAGCCAAATGAGCCAAGCGATAACGGCCGCCCATCCAAAGAAAAAGTGCCAGCGGCGCCCGTCGGCGAGATCTTGATACGCGGGAATCGTGATCCAGCTAGGGAACGCGCGCGCGGCATAGCCGCCGATCCCGTCGGTCGTCCAGCCAAGCCATCCCGTGGTAGCGAAGGTGTGGCCGAAGAGGGTCGCCGTGCCGAGGCCGTCGACCGGCGAGTCGATCGAGAGAACTCGGTGTGCCGGGTCGCTGGCGTCAGACGCGTCTAGGTGAGACGTCGCATTGAAGATCTGCATGCCGCTCGAGACGAGCGCGCCAAACGCGAGGACCCAGAGCCAATGGCTGATGCGGGTTGCGAGCGCGTACTTGTAAATTCTCCGACAAAGTTCCACGCCGTCAAGCATAGCAACTCCGGCCTCGTTCGTCGGGCAACAAAAAGTGGCCAGACATCCGGCGCGCTCCGTGCTACCTTCACTCCCACATGATCTCGTTCAATAAGGAGCGAACTCTAATGTCGAAGCAAAAACTCAGCGGCGCGGCCTTGACGGCCGCTGCAGCCTTTTCCCTCGTTATCTTGGCCAACGCGCCGGCCTCGTCAGCCGGGCTGCCGAACATACACGTTCGCGGGACGATTTCCAACGTCACGGCGAACTCGTTAACGGTGGCGACGAGCCGAGGCACGGTAACGCTTGCGCTTGGACCTCAGACTAAAATCCTCGAGGCGACCCAATCATCTCGTTCGGATATTAAGCCGAACTCCTTTATCGGAGTGACCAACGTCCCGGGTCCCAACAACGCGCAAGCCGTGGGCGTCCTGCTCCTCCCGGACGCCTTTCGTAATGGACCGGCCAATGCCGGGTGGGACTGGCCCGCCGCCGGCAGCGGTTCGAACATGACGAACGGCACGGTGCAACTGGCATCGCACATGACCAATGGAACGGTGCGGCCCGTTTCGCACATGACGAACGGAACCGTGTCGGCAGCATCGGGCAGCGGGCCGCTCACGGTAACGCTCAACTACACCAGTCAAAGCGGCTCGGAGCTCATGACAATTCCGGCCGACACACCGGTAACTCGACTCGCTTTCTCTAATCGATCGGCTCTGAAGTCCGGATCGCATCTGTTTGTCTTTGCCGCCAATAACAACGGGCAGCTCGGCGCGGCAATCGTCGTCGTCGGTGCACCCGGCGTCACTCCCCCAATGTAAGGAGGTGGCTCAATGAACCATAACGTTAAACCAACCATCGTAATCGTGCATGGTGCTTTCACCGACGCGTCGAGTTGGAACGAAGTCATCGAACGCCTACAGCAGCAAGGCTATGACGTCATCGCTCCTCCCAATCCGCTACGCGGCGTAAGCTCCGACTCGTCCTACATCGCGAGCTTTCTCAATCAAATCGACGCTCCCGTCCTACTCGTCGCCCATTCCTACGGCGGAGCCGTGACGAGTAATGCTGCAGCCAAAGCCTCAAATGTCGTCGGCTTGGTGTACGTGGCCGCGCTGATTCCCGAGGAAGGCGAACGGAACGCAGACGTGCACTCGAAGGACAGCATCCTCAATCCGCTGCTTATCGAACGCCAATATCCAACCGGCTCGGACGGACAGACGGCACCCGAGTACTCACTCGATCCGGCTCACTTCAGAAGGGCCTACGCCGCCGATGTTCCTGAAGAGCGCACTCGGCTGATGGCCGCCGAGCAGCGTCCCATCGCGGCCGCCGCATTCGCTGATAGCTCGGGACCCGTCGCCTGGAAGACGCTGCCATCCTGGGCAATCGTCGCCACTGAAGACGTGGCTGCCGGGACCGACGTCATCCGTTCGATGGCCGAGCGGGCCGCCGCAAAGATCACCGAGCTGCGCGGCTCGCACGCAATCATGATCTCGCAGCCGCAGGCTGTGACCGACGTGATCCTAGAGGCAGCAGAATTCGTCTGCAACCCGGCCGTTCAGACGGTGTAAGCTCTTTGGCGAAAAGGTCGTCGACGGTACGGCCCCGTCGACGGCCTATCTACTTAGTACAGTAGACCTCTTACGTGCTGGGATCGTACAGCGATGCCACCGAGTTGAGGGAACTTGCCGTTGCACGTTTGCGACTGCTTACCCCGGGGGACGTGCGACTGCCATTTGGTTGCCAGTTGGCGTTGGTCGGCGTCGATTTGGTTGGTGTGCCGCGTTCGGCGCCCTTTCAGAGGCTGGAGGACGACGCGGCGGCAAGATCTTAGTCATGGCACCGTTCGAGCCATCGACGCAGGTCCTGTCCCTTGCAGCATGCTCCACAACGCCGAAACCTACGCAAAATCTTCCTACGGTACGCCGAACGCCATGGCGAGAAATGCTGCAATGTCGTCGGTTAGGGCTTGCGGTTGATCGTACATCGCGAAATGCCGTGAATTCGGGATCATCGTTACGGTTACGTGTGGCGCATTCTGAACGATCCCAGCGTAAAAATCTCGTTTCGCTTCGATCGTCGGAAGGTGGTATTGCGCATCGACCGCTGCCTGGTACGGTGCTAGCAGCAGAATGGGAATGCGTGCCTGTGTCAGCGCGGGTCGCAGATCGAGTGTCAGATCCTCCTCGAACCATTTGCCTGTCGCCGGCGGATCGCTCTTAGCGGCGAGCGCCGCGATGGCATCGACGTCTTGCGACGACGTTACCAGAGACGGCAAGACGCTCGTCCGCTGGAACTGCGCGAACTGTGACGGGGACATTGTCGCCATACGCTCGGCCAGACGCGCCGCCATCACCTTCACGCTTGCTGCCGGCATGACGACTGCGAGCGGATGAATCGGTAGACCGTCGACGGAAACGACTCCGGCAAGGCGCTCGGGGTGTTGCGTCGCCAGCATGAACCCCATCGTGCCGCCGAGGCTATGGCCGACTATAACCGGCTTGGTGATGTGTTTTTCGTCGAGCAATCGCCAGAAGTCTGCCGTGGTAGTTGGAAAGAGCGGGCCGTCGATCGCTGGTTCCCTGTCGAATCCCGGCAGCGTTAACGCGTAAATCGTGTAGCGGGATGCAAAGTGCGCGATTTGACCGCTCCACTCCCACGGCCCGCAGGTAAGTCCAGGTATAAAGATGAGCGTTTGCGATCCGCTGCCGTACTGCGTTACGTGCAACGAGCCGACGTCAAACGTCGCGACAGGCGTCGGCGCCGACAGCGGAACCGCGGGACTCACCGCGCGTGGAGCGCCGATGAGAAGCAGAATAGTGGTAGAAAATGCAAGCAAGACTCTCACGTCAGCGTCTCTACCTACTGCCGGTGTCGCTTACCTCTCCCGTTGCCGTCGCGAAGGTCCCTGCGATCGGCGTTTACGCGGGCGCTGGTGGGCTTTTCCGCCTCAGCACGTTTATGTGCCGCACGTCAGTCGAAACTGCGATTTGCGGCGGCGAAGTCGCAGCCTAAGTTGAAACCGAGCCGCGAGATAGCCGCGGCTCGGTCGGGTCACCCGATAAGGTGCCGAAGAGTTAGAGGGTACTAACCTTGATTTCCGGGTGGTACCCGGTCCAGCAGGGGGTATCGAGCTGCAGCGCTCCGCTTCCATTTCCTGTTTGGTTGCAATAGAAAGACGGATTGCCGAAGTTTACAAAGACGCCGTTTGGATCGATGTTGCTGCCGACGAAGCCTCCGTTGCCCCACGCGGAAACGTTGAGCGAGTCGTAGCCGCATCCGCCCGGGCCCGTGAAACATTGAGTGTTCTGACCGTAGGGATTATAGCCCGCGTCGCTGGTGTTGTACGCGACCGTAACGATCGCATTTTGCGGCAGAATCACGTTCGCCCGTTTGAAGTTGAAGTTGATTCGCACGGACAGGCCGTTGGCGCACTTATTGTCGACGGCGCTGTAGAACTTACCGAGATCGGATCCGAAGCACTTTTGGTTATTCGCCGACGGGCGGTACGGGATGAAGAACTCGTTGGTCTCGCTTGCAAGCAGCTGACCCGGCGCCGGCGCACCGCTCGGCAAGTTCGTCACGCTGTAGACGTTAGCCGTGATCGGCTCTTTAAAGTTGCTGCCCGGTGTCGTTAGGCAGTTATTGGTGTTCCAGAACCCGTTCTGGCAGCCCCAGGACGAAAGAATCACCGAGACCTGACCGAGATGAGCCCCAGTCCTGCTGAACCCGACGCCGTCGCCAAACTCCTTGGTCGAGCAGCACTCGAAGCCTTCGCTTGCGATATAGTTGCTGGTCTTCCCCTTCGCGTTGACGACGATGCTGTCGTAAAGCGCACCGCTCGACAATAGCTCAGGTCGCGCCAGCATTGTTGAGTCGCCTTTTCCGATGACGCTGCGATTGCCGCTTTGGCCGGCGAGTGCGAGCATCGCTTTCGCCTGGGGTGCAACGGCTACGCCGCGCGCCGTGTGAGCGGCACTCTGTGTCTTGCCGGCCGCGGGCGTCGATAGCATCGAGCCCTGCGAACAGGCGCTGATAGAAACGGCAGCTGCTGCGAAGAACGCAACACGAAACTGCCGAGGGGAAATGATCATAACAAAACTACCTCGCAAATCTCACTGAAGTGTGTCAACGGCGCCTTCCATTGCGTGCAGAACACGGTTGGGGGCCGTCATTATCAACGAAGGTTGCCTGCCATAAGTTCCCTCGGTCAGAAAGTATCCGGCGACAACAAACTGATCTTGAAGATTGCGAAGATTGGGCATCTCCAGCGTCCTCGAGATAATCGTCCTCAGACTTTTCCAACACCCCAGCAGCGCGGAGCTTGATGACACGATCATCGGCCTGCGGCACCGGCGCGCTGCTAGGACGTTTCACTGGCCACGAATTGGTCATGGACGAACCGAAACAGGTGCTTCCGAGGCGAACGAACCGAATCGAGAGGCGAAGTTTTCTCGCACGAAATGCGCTCAATCGCACGAGACGAAATCAGAGCTCGTCTTCTTGAGACCAGTATGCCCAGCAAAGCCTAGGGCGGACTTGGGCCGAAGGACAACGCCTGAATTAAGATTCCGACAAACCCGATCGCACCGATTACCGCGAGAACAAACGCGACGATCAGGGCGTAAGGGCGCCGCTCTTCGTAGGTATAGCGTTGTTGCGCGAGCAGTCGCAGTTCTCGGCGATACGTGGCCGAGGCGGAAAGTATCGCAAAGATTCCAAGCGCCATGAACGCTAGTCCGACGATTGCGGTGAGGTGAGTCGCGCTGCGATGGCGTTCGGCGGAGATGATTTCAACGATGCGATCGATACCAAAACCAAACCCAATGAGGGCGAGGCTCGTGCGAATCCACGCGAGCAACGTACGATCTGCCGCGGCGCGGTTGCGCTCTTTCGCGAGCTCGCCCCGGTCGTCCGAACGGCTTGGAGCTACGGGTTCGTTCATCCCGGTGTTTTTGGAGAGAGTCTGCGCTGAAGCCCGCTTGGGCGGTGCTACCTTTAACAGGCCGTGAACGTCAAAATCGTCCCGGCTCGCTGGCGAACCCGATCGAATGCCGTTGCGAACGCCGTTAAATCGCTTGGGCCGACCGCGGCGAGATCCAGCGTGGCTGTATCAAGGGGCTCCATATAAAACACCAGGAACTCGTTTTTTCCAGCAGCGTCGTATGTGGCGTAGCGCACCTTGAGCCATTCGTCCGGCGCGCTCAGACCGTGATTCACGAGGAACTGGTCCGTTAACGCCGTCTCGGCGTTCGGCGACCGTCGGACGTTCAACGAATCCGCGGCGGCGAAGGCGTTGATTTTCAAACGAACTCCGCCAACCTCGACTCCGGGCTGCAAAGGGTAGTCATAGCGGTCGCTTGCGCTCGTCATGTGCTCAGTTTGCACGACTACCATCACGCTTACGGCGTTGCCTCGTTCCTCGACGAAAACCGTCCGGGCGCCGGCGCTCTGCGGAAGCGTGAAATCGAACGAGCCCATCGGTTGGAAGCGGTTGGGCACCGCGAGACAGACGCCGTTCCAACGCACGTCCCGGCCGTGCACGGAAGTAACGGGCTGGTCCGCGGCCACGATCGCGCAGCATAGCCCCACGCAGAATAACAATGCCAGGCTCCACTTCATTGCGGTTGTCCTTCCGGCAGGGTCTTCGATGATAGTTCGTTGACTTACCTTGGCGGAGCGGCAGTGGACACGCTCTGCAAAATCGCTTCGCTTTCAGGTCTGCTACGAATGACCGACTTTGACTGTTACGCGGGTCCTGAAGCTTTCTTCGCGTACCGGACGGCGCAGTCTTCGGCAGCGATCCCTGCGCGCTTCTAGAGCGTTTTGCTGGTCGCACATTGGTCACGGACGGACCGAAACGAGCACTTCGGAGACGAACGAACCGCATCGAGATGCGAAGTTCTCTCGCGCGAAGTGTGCTCAATCGCACGAGACCAAATCGACCGAACGAGAATTCACAGATACGCTCCCGCCACGTTGGTCCAAAACCTGCTTTCATGCGAGCTCGCGCCGCGCGAACGCTGATCTACACCACTAACGCATCACTATTATTTGCGGGCAAGATCGTCGAGCAGACGTCCAGTATGGCCGCACGCTAGCGTTTGAGGGGCTCTTCGCACCGAGCGATACGGATTTGGACTCTGACGTGGTTGGGTGCCGCCGTATGAAACTATACGCGGCGATGTGTTACTTGAGCAGGCTTTGGGAAGGTCCAAGACGGTGGCCCGCTTGGTTTACATCACAATATACCCACGTTATACTCACGGTCCGAGGCGCTCGACGTAGGATCGGTTCCTGCCCGGAGGGCTAGTTAGTGCTCATTATCTCGATCGTATTTACGTTCGCTGCCCAAGATGCCGACAAAGCGGAAGCGATTCTTCGCGAGCTACGTGACGCGTCGGTCAAAGAACCCGGGGTCGTTCGGTTCGAGGTCGGGCGCAGTCAGGAAAAGCCGAACGTTTTTGCGCTGTGGGAGGTCTATCGCAACCAAGACGCTGTCGATGCTCATCGTAGCACGGAGCATTACAAGCGACTGGTAGTAGGCGGCGTCCGGCCATTGGCTCAGCAGAGCAATGTCGAGAGGGTGATCCCCATCTAACGGCGGGAGAAACACCATGAACTATGACGAATCCATCACTGGTCTGGTAGTCGTTGATCCTTATAACGATTTTATCTCGGACGGCGGCAAGTTCTGGCCCCATATCCGGGAAGTCGCGGAAAAAGTCGGCTGTGTTCCCAACATGTTGCGCATTCTCCAGACGGCGCGGCGTGCTGGACTGCAAGTCCTCTTTGCACCGCATCATCGATGGCGGCCCGGATCCTACGACGGGTGGAAATACTGGGCCCCTATTCAACACCAAAACGATCAGACCCACGCATTTGAAGACGGTACGTGGGGTGGTACGTTTCGTGAAGAGTTCAAGCCGCTCGCAGGAGAGGTGGTCGCTCAGGAGCATTGGTGTTCCAGCGGTTTTGCGAATACGGATCTCGATCTTGAGTTGAAGAAGCACGGGATTCACAAACTCATCGTCATTGGCCTCATCGCTAATACCTGCATCGAATCGACCGTCCGTTTTGCTGCCGAGCTTGGATACGAAGTCACGCTGGTCAAAGATGCGACCGCTTCACTTACGTGGGAGGAAATGACCGCAACCTTTGAAGTGAATCTTCCGCATTACGCGGCTGCGATCGTAGCCACCGACGATCTGCTGCACGCGTTTTCTGCCCAAAGCGTATCGTGAACGAGCTCCAAGGACAGACCGTCGTCGTCATCGGCGGCAGTTCGGGCATTGGGCTCGAAACGGCCCGCCTAGCGCGCGCGGCTGGTGCCGAGCTCGTGCTCGTTGCCCGCATGGAGGGACGACTCCAGAGCGTTGCGCGCGAGCTGCAGGCTCGTAAAGTGGCAACCTTCGACGCGGCCGATCTGGGTCGGCTCGAGCAATTTTTCAAAGACTTGCCCAGCCCAGTCGATCACGTCATGCTAACAGCCGGCGGCCCGGCGTACATGCCATTGTCTGCGATGAATCTTGACGACGCGCGGCGGCATTTTGACGAACGGCTGTCGGTAACGCTCGGCACCGCGCTATTTTCGCGCGGAAAAATACGTCCTGGAGGATCGCTGCTCTTCGTCGGCGGCACCGGCGCCCGCCGCCCGGGCGTCGGGCTCGCGATTGCGACAACGCTTACCGCAGCGCTTCCGGCACTTGCTGCGAACTTAGCCGTCGAGCTCGCCCCAACGCGCGTCAACGTCATTGCACCAGGCTTCGTGGACACTCCGCTCTCAGCTGCGCTTCTGGGCAATCAAATCGATGTTAGGCGCGAACAACTGCGTGAAACGTTGCCGATCGGGCGCGTAGTCGGTCCCGCTGACGTCGCCGCCCTGGCAGTGCAGATCATGAGTAACGGTGCGATCACCGGCGCGACGCTCGACGTTGATGGTGGCCAACAGCTCGTCGCTAGATGAGCGAAATCTCGGTTTTCTGATTGAGGGAGATATAGTGATGAAACAGTCGATCGGAGATTTTCTGATTCGCCGCCTGGAAGAAGCCGCCATTCAGCATCTCTTCGGCGTTCCCGGCGACTACAATCTTGAGCTCATGCAACAGCTCGAGGATCGCGAAAGGCCAGCCTGGGTCGGAAATTGCAACGAGCTCAACGCGTCCTATGCAACCGATGCGTATGCACGAATCAACGGTATCGGAGCGCTCATCGTGACGCACGGCGTCGGCGCGCTAAGCGCGATCAACGGCATCGGAGGTGCCTACTGCGAACACGTTCCGGTGATTTGCATTGCCGGCTCCCTTCCACTGCGAGCCATCGAGCGTGGAGATTTGATGCACCACACGATGTGCGATCGAGAAAAAGGAGACCTACTTCGTATTTTTTCCGAGGTGACGGTCGCTCAGGGCCGGCTGTATCCGGTAAATGCCGCAACCGAGATCGATCGGCTCATTTTGACGGCCTGGCGCCAAAAACGTCCCGTCTACATGGAGCTGCCCTCCGACATCGCCCATCTCGAAATCGAGGTGCCCGACCGTCCCCTCGAGCTCAAGATGATGCCAAGCGACCAGGAGAGCTTGAAAAGCTGCTCGGCAATGATCCTCGAGCGACTGCACAGCGCTAAGTCGCCGGCGTTTCTCTTGGATCTGGATGCGATCCGCTTCGGCGTCTGTGCGCAGATCATGGAACTCGCCGAACGATATCAAATGCCGATCGCGACGCTGAATTGTGCCAAGGGAGCCGTTCCCGAGACGTCCGCTCAATTCGTCGGAACATACGCGGGCGCGGTCAGCTCGCCCAAGGTGCGCGAGGCGATTGAAGGAAGTGACTGTTTGCTGACGGTTGGCTACCGGCGCATCGAAACGACGACTGGCTTTCTAACCGAAAAACTTCCTCCTTCCGCCATTTACCTGAATTCAAGCTACGTCGACACGGCCGCGAAGACATATCAGGGCGTTTATATTTCGGAGCTTTTGCAGTCCTTAGTCGGCGCATCCTCCGGCATCGTGACGAAGAAACAGCCGGCTCGCCCGCTGCAGCAGTTAGACTTCGTCCCATCGGACGAGCCTCTCACGCAAGACCAGTATTGGAAGGCGATTCGCAATTTTTTCCGCCCGGGAGATGTGCTCGTCGTAGAAGACGGAACACCGAGCAATGGTCTGAGCCCGCTAACGCTGCCCGAGGACTGCACGTTTATCTCGCAGGCGTTCATCTACTGTTCGATCGGCTATGCAACTGGCGCGCTGCTCGGAGCCATCCTCGCCTCCCCGGGACGGCGTCACTTTCTGTTAACCGGCGAAGGCTCACTCCAGATGACCGCACAAGAGATCTCAACTGTCATGCGGCATGATCTTAAGCCATTCATTTTCGTGGTCAAGAACGAGGGCTACACGGTAGAGAGAGCCGTTCTCGGTAGGGACGCAAAATACAACGACGTCGCTAACTGGCGATACTCCGAATTGCCGAACGTCCTTAGTATTGATGGTAAGGCAGAAACGTACGTTGTGCGTACCGGCAATGACTTGCAGAAGGTCCTTGATTCTCCGCATTCGGGCATGGTCTTCGTGGAATGCATCACCGGTAAGTACGATGCGCCACTCGCGTTGATCGTCGGTGGTCACGGGCTCGCCGATAGCGATTACGGAGTTCCGGGGCCGCAAGCAGCGGCCAATGCGCAAATTGAAATGCCAAAAGCAGATGGAAAGCTGACAACTTCGTAGCGCGCGGCCTCAATGCTCAGCCAAGTCGCCGAGCATCTCGCCCAGGGCCATTTCCGCGTCTCGGGTTTGGAAGCCGCGCTTCATCGCGGCTTGGATTCGGCTTTGCGCTTCGGGGCTGCGCACCCCTTCGCCGAAGAGATCCGAATCACGACGGAAGTCCTCGACCGGTGCGAGCGCGATCGCATTGACCCGGCCTTTGACCGTAACGTGCCCGGCGGTCGGAAACGCAGCGATCCGATGAGCGAGCGATTCGACGAATTTACCGAGCGCCTGGGCCGGCAACGCTCGGTTGATCCAGCCGTATCTTTCGGCCAACACCGCGTCGTAATCTTCCGCGCTCAACATCACTTCGAGTGCCCGAGCGCGGCCCATGAGACGCGTAAGATGTTGAACTGCGCCTCCACCGGGGATTTGGCCGAACGCCGGTTCAAATTGCCCGAAGACCGCCGACTCTTGTGCGGCGAAACGCATGTCGCATGCCAGCACGAACTCGCTGCCGGCCCCGCGAACGCGACCCTCGATCTGCGCGATGGTGACGAGACGGCTTGCGCTCAAATAGCGAAACAAGAGCGCAATCGACGGTTCGCCGGTTAACTTCGCCGCTTCTCGTCGATACTCGGTAATCCGAGTCACGTCGACGTGCGAAATGAAATAGTCGGGGTCGGCGCTCTTGAACACGAGTACCGCAACGGTCGCATCGGACTCCGCTTGTTCAATCAACGCGACCAGATCGCGAACCAATTCTGGCCCGAGAAGATTCATCGGCGGCGCCGTTATTTCGGCAAATAGTACGGCTCCGTCCATTCGGAGGTTCAGCGTCTCTAAAGCTTTGGGCATAGAACTCACCCTCTTAGCGACTCCGGAACGCCACGCTTCGCTTGTGCTCTCCGAAGGCCTTGCGGACTGTGGCCCGTATTTACGACCGCATGCCGTTTGCCGCGCGCCTGTTCGTAAAAACGGGGATTACTTATCTCGTCATTACCTTCGTCGGCGGAGCAGCCCTCATGATCATGGAGGCCGCGGGACGACCAGCGCCATTTATCGTTTCTGTCGAACATGGGCACGCGGGTTTCGTCGGGTGGCTTGTGAACACGGTCATCGGCGTCGGGCTTTGGCTTTTGCCGTTAAACCGTGAGCGCTTTCCCGAAGCGCAAGGGCGATATCCCGAAGGCGCGGTCCGGGTTGCATACTTCGCGCTAAATCTTGGTCTGGTAGCGCGTCTCTTGTGCGAGCCCTGGTTCGATGCAACGAAGGCAGCAGCAGCCGGTGTTCTGCTCATCCTAAGCGCGCTTGCGCAGCTCTTAGGCATCGGCACCGCCGCGTGGGTGCTCTGGCAGAGAGTTTTCCCACCTCCGCTGCGTCCAGGCCTGTAAGCCCCGTAGTCAGCTAGTAAGAGCCTCCGTGATGATCCTCATCGCGGACTTAGTTCGCGATTGAACGTAGGGTCGGGCGGTTGCGAGAGGTATTTGTGTACGCGTACGCGCGCTTCTAAAGCTGCCACCGAGTCTCACTCATCCGACGCGTGCGCTTCCGCGTCATGAAGCATCATTTCATCGGTTATGCGGAACCCTTCAGACTCGTACAGTCGCCTGCCGAAGACCGAGGAGTGAAGAGTCACAACGCGGATTCCCAGATGACGGGTCTCCGCCAAGCAAGTTCTCAGCAACTGCCGCGCAATGCCGCGACGCCGGCACTCCGGATTCGTATAGGCGTTCAAGACGTAGGCCCGCAGCGGTCGCGGATCGTCTAACGTGGGTGGCCAGTCTAAAAGGAGAACCGCTATGCTTGCGATGGGGGCGTTATCGATTTCGGCAATCCAGGCTGAGCATTTCCCGCGACCGATCAGTTCCTCAAACCAGCGCCGCGACCGGCGTTCCATCGGGCCCATCAGCGGGTCATCGCCGTAGCCCATGTCCTCGAACATCCGTCGCCGATGCAGGGCGAGGATTGACTTATCCGCGGGAGTTGCCCGCCGGAGCGCATAACCAGTGCGGATCGCCTTCTTGGGCATCGAACTATGACTCACGCCTTGTAGCGCTGCAAATAAAGTATGTCCCTAAGGAATACTTCTCAAAGACGACGTCTTCAGTCAACTCGCGCAAGTCTTCCCAAGGTCGCGTGTCAAGTTTACCGAGCACCGACCAGGCACTCGACGCGGTAACGATCGGGCGGAGAAGGGTCCCGAGCAATCCTTGCGGCAGTTTCCCGTCCATAATCACCAGCCGACCGCCAACGCGCAAACACCCCCACGCATGCCGCAGCGCTGCTTGCCGCTTTGGAATGACGCTGTAGGATAGGCTAAACAACGCCGCATCGACCTGCTCCGGCAGCGTGTAGGCATCCGCGCTAGCACGTACGAGTGCGACATTACGCCACCCTCGTTTGCTGCATCGTCGATCGGCGACGGCGAGCATGTCAGGTGAAATGTCAACCCCGTACAAAACACCATTCTCGCCGATTGCAGCCAGAATCGAGCCAAAGTTCGCACCTGTCCCGCAGCCGACCTCGACTACCCGTTCACCGGCTCGAAGATCCAGCCGTTCCACTGCTCGCGCTCGAAGCCGCCGTGGCAAGGCAAATATGAGATTGAACAACGGGTAGATCTTTGCCAGGCGCCGGTATCGCCGGCGGATAAAATCATCGTCCACTTCGTACCAGGTCTGGAGAAAACGATCAGATGATTCCGCCGGATACGGAGCGCACGAGGCGTGCATGAGTTGATGCAGACGAGGTAGTTAGACGATGTCGTCGGGTGTAGCGTGATGCTCGTCCCATTGGTCGTCACGGTTTGCGTCGGCGCTAGCCTCGCCGTACTTTTCCTGTTCGAGTCGCACGGCTATTGCCGGATCGAGTGGCTGGTCGTCACGCGGGGCGACGTCGGGGACGATGACGTCGTCGTCGCTGTCGGGATATGGAAGCCCGTCGCTTTTCATGGCGCTAAGATATTACCCCAAGAATGGTCGAGGTTGGTACAACTTGAGCGTTTGGGTCCATGCCGGCGCTTGCCTCCTCATTTCAGGATGCTGAACACTTGACGAAGGGATAGTAGGAGCGTCAAAAGAAAGCCACCTTCCGCTTCCTTTTTTTATGCATCGAGGAGAGAGAACAGAATGAGACCCTTCACTCGTGTTGTCGCCGCGGTAACGCTGGGGGTCGCGACGGCGGCGGCCGCAGCCGGACCAGCGCAAGCGGCTGCGCCCATTCTCATCAAGAGCTGCCAGGTTGCCAAGCCGAGACCATTGAGTCATATGGCCGGCGGTACGCATATCGTTTACGTAAATCTGGGTAAGCAGACGGCCGCGAGCGTGACCTTTCTCGTAGGCTATCGCAACGCGGAGCACAACTATCTGCGGCGCGTTACCGACGCCGGATCGTTCGCCCCCGGCGCGACGATCGACCATACGCTATCCCTCTACAACGATGTGACATACGCTGGAGCGAACACGTCAAGCTGCATCCCGATTCAAGTCAAGTGGGCGGGCGGCACCGTCTGGATTGCACCTTCATCGCACTAACGTCTTAGTCTAAGAGTGCGCAGAGCCGATCCAAGCAATCGGCTCTTTGCGCTTCATAGGATGAGTAATGCGGTCGTCGAAGCGCTGAGCCGTGCGCATTGGAGCACGGACGCTCGTTTCGTTATGGTTATGCGCCGCGGTAACTGCCGCGGTTATTGCGCACGTTGCCATCGACGTTCTGGGCGATTTCGCGCTCACCGCGGACAGCTACGATAACCTGCGTCACGGCTCGCGCGAGCTGGCCAGCTTCGTCGCCTTCATACTGGCGGTAACCCTCGCCCTACGTGGGCTGCGCGCCTGCTGCGAGATTGCCGCCGCCAACCGAACGCGAATCCTGTTGCCGGCTCATCGCTTGCGCGATGGGATCGGATTCGTTTTAGCTGCCATCGCGGCGGCCGTCGTCCTCGTCCCCGCCATGGAATGGCTCGACGGGCGTCTCGATGGCACTCCGGTGCTCAGTCTTAGCGCGGAATTCGGGGGCTCGCTGAGCTTGGGTCTCGGCACAACGATTCTCTGCGCTGCCATTGTCGCGTTTGCGGCCTACGCTATCGCGCGCTGGCTGATCTCCCATCGCGACTCGATCGCGACGATTATCGAAACCCTGCTGCGCCGCTTTAACGCGAATGCTTCCGCCTCCGGTTACGAACGCGCACGCCGCATTGCTGCTCCTCGCCGCCGGACCGTACACGCGCTGCGGCTTTCGAAACGTGGACCTCCTGTAGCGATCTTCGCTTAACACGTTCTAATAGCAGCACCCTCGTCTTCAGGAGCAACCCATGGGAATTCGCATCGCCTGCGTTCGCGCAGCGTGCGTGGTTTTTTCACTCGCAGTAATTCTGCTCGGCGCCGCCGCTCGCGCTGACGATGATTCGACGTTCAAAGTCAAAGGTATCGTAACGGCGAATGACGGGACGCCGATCGCTGACGCGTCGGTCATCCTCGCGTCGCAGAGTACGGTTGAGCGCACCCACAGCAACAAGCACGGACACTTCGAATTCAAGCACGTTGCCGCCGGAACGTACTCGCTGCGCGTCGCTGCCCGCGGCTACGAAACTCCGTCGGAGCGAACGGTTACGATCGGATCGTCGGATGTGGAATTGGCGATTGTGCTGTCGCCCGCCACGACGAACTCGCTGATGGTCATCGGTCAGGTACGCGTGTCGGCCGGTGAGACCGTTTCGACCTCGTCGGCGCCCTCGGTTTCGTTGAGCGCTCAGGATGCAGCTGCTGCGGGTATGACCGAAGCCTCGTCGATGGTTTGGCAGCAGCTCTCGACGACGCCCGCCGTACCGATGGGCGGGGGCAGCAACGCTGCGGTCGTGTTTGCGGTGCGCGGGCCCGACCCGACCGAAACGCTGGTCGATATGGACGGACACCAAGTCAATAACGGAAACACCGGCACGTTCGATCTGTCGTTGCTCGACCCGGCCGCCCTGCAAGAGGTTCAAATCGTCTACGGCATCGCGCCATCCTCGCTGATTGGTCCGAATACGATCGGCGGGGGCATCAACATCGTAACCCTACAACCGACGATCGCGCCACACTCACTCCTTCGCATTTTTGGCGGTTCTTATGGAACTTTCGGTGAAACGCTGCAGACGACCGGAACGGAGGATCGTTTGGGCTATGCCGTTTCGCTACACGCGACGACGTCGTCCGGATCGGTCAATCAGACGATCCCCGCGGGTGACGGGCTGCAGAGCGTAGGCAGCGGCTCAAGCGGGAACTCAATCCTGACGAAGTTTCGCTATCAGCTCGGTGAGCCAAATAGCTACGGCTACCTTCAGCTCAATTTTCTCAATCAGACCGTTACGAGGGACGAATCAGCATTGCTCACCACGTTTACCCCGGCGGGCTTCACCGGCGCCGGAGGCGGCAGCGTAGATGCAATGGCTCCCGGAAGTTTTCAAAGTTTCAGCGGTACATTTCTTGGCGCGCACCAGTCAAACTATGGTCTCGACGCGCAAGTTCCGCTCGGGAACGAAACGGTCGACGGCGCTCCGGCTACCATGGTGAAATTCAGTCATTTGACTTCGCTTGCGTCGCAATCGGTCTCCGGACCGGGTACCGACGCGCTGCCCTATCTCTATAATCAGCGCGATCTCTTAGGCGACGATTGGCTCGAGCTCGACCATCGATTCGGCAGCGGTCTGCTTTCATTCAAATACGATCTCGGCACCGAGACGCTCGCGACCGACTACGTCCAGGGGCAAGCGCAATCCCAGGCGCTGCCCATCGGCCCAGCGGCTACTACCTCGACGCTTGCGCGAGTCTCGCTATCGCAAACTCAGCGTTCGGCCGTCTTGCGTTATACCGCCGATCCGACGAGTCAAACCCACTATTCGTTGGCTCTCTATCAGAGTGATTTTAGTACCTTCGGAAATAGTTTCGACCCTCGCGCGGGCTTCGTCTGGACGCCTACGGGTAGTACGGCCATACGCGCCTCGGTCGGCACAACGTTTCAAGCCCCGCAGCTGTCGGAACTTGTCGTGCCGCCACCGGACACGCGCGTTCCGATAGGCGGAATTATTTTTATCGGCAATCCGAATCTGAAGGCGGACCACGCAACCGATTTCGATCTTGGCGCCGAGCAAATTCTCGGAGGGCGGAAAACGCCGCTGCATCTCTCGCTCGATCTCTACCAAACGAACTTACGCTCGCCGGCGAATCAGCTCGTCGTTTCACCGATTCCGAACTGCCAAACGCCCAGCAATCCGACGCCGTGCCCACTCAGCTATCCCGTAAACGCCGGCAACGGCGTCTATCGCGGCATCGAGATCCGCGCGGATCAACAGCTAAGGCATGAGATGCACGTGCGCGCAGGTTGGAGCGTCAACAGCTCGTTCCTAACCGTGATCCCGCCGTCCATCCAGGATGGGACGCTCGTCGCGGGTCAACAAACCCTCGGCGAGCCGCTGCACAAAGCGTATTTCGAGTTTGATCGAGGTCCTACCGCCGGCCTGGCGTTCGGTGCTCGACTGAATTACGAGGGCTTTTATAACGAGCTGAACCGCTCGCCGTATGCCACGCTCGACGCGCACATCGCTTACCGGCACAGCGGCTACGAATACGGATTGTACGGAACGAATCTCACCAACGTCTACAGCAATCCGTTCACGATCGTCGGCGGCGGCGTACCCTACGGGGCACTGCCGGGCCAGCCGATCACTACGCCGAACGCCTTCGTGCTGCAAGGCGCCGCAGTAAACTTCGTCGTCACAAAAATAATCTAGACCTAAGGTCGGTTTGGAGCGAGCGGGTATGCCGCCCGAGCGATTAACCTGAGAATTAAGCGAGGGCGGCATACCCCGAGTTCCAAACCGGCCCTTAAAACAAAATCGTTTGGAAGTCGCCGACGTGTTCGAAGCCGACGCGGCGGTAGAGCGCTACCGCCGGATCGTTGAAATCGTTGACGTAGAGCGAGACGCTCGGTAACGATTCGAGCAGCCGGTCGCAGATCGCGGCAAGCGATGCCGTTGCAAGTCCCTTGCCCCGCAGCGCGGGCGGCGTCCAAATCCCCTGCAGTTGAACGGTCTGTTCGGACCACGGCCCAATATTGCAAATAAAGCAGATTTTGCCATCGATCGTCCCCACCCACCAGAGCTTGCGCTCGATCATTTCGGCAACTCCGGCGGAATAGTCCGACGATGCGCGCCGTGGATCGATTCCAAGCTCTTGACGAACCATTTGCGCCGAGCCATCCGCGACGGCGCCGGTCTCCTCCAGTCGCGCGTGTCGAACGATCGTGCGAGGCTCGTAGGCCGCAAGCCGCTCGCGATCGACCATCATCACGAACTGCCGATCTCGGACAAGCCGTGGCGGAGCGTGCCATTTACGAATGAGCTGCCAAAATGCGCGGACCGTTTCGCGCTCTCCGACGATCATGCGCTCGCCGCGCCGTCGCTTGACATGATCGGCTAGCGGGCTCAGCGCGGCCGGCTCTGCCGCGATCGCGAGTTGCCGCCCGCAATACGCGACACCGGCGACTTCCCGCCCGTCAACAGCTGCCACCACGTCACTGCGCGCGCGCGGCGGAGAATCCAGTAGAAGTACGTGAGCGATGAAAACGTTGAGATACGGCGCGCGTGAAAGATAGCGAAGCACCGTTTTTTTGTTTGTGCGCGATATCGGCTCGACGCGCACGCTATTGGCCGCTGCCGGAATCGATCGCAACGTTCATCAAGGGCTTGCTGGTCGGCTCGCGGCTCCCTCCCTCGGGTTCGAGCGTAACGGAGACTGCCACCGTCGTGCGCGCGTCGGCCGGCAGCACGATAAGCGCCACTCCGCGCGCGTCCGGCAGAAAGGTCGGGCACGGCGCTACACGAGTGGAACCCCTGGCGAGGGTCCAGGCCTGATAAACTCTTCCGCGCGGCGGCTCCGCCAGGGCGTGCAAGGCTAGATACATATGGCTTCCACGTGTGATCACGTCGCCGTTACCGATCGCGTAATGGCGCGAATGGTTATCCAAAATGTCGAAGAGCGCGGTGCGCTCGCGAGCTAGACTGCGAGCCAGTGCAGTCGACCGCCCGGAAAGAAGGGTGAGCTCGCGCTGTTGCTGTTTGATCTGACCGAGGAGCGAGATATTCGCGATGGAGGAGATCAATGCGATGGCAAGACAGGCCGCTGCCACGAGATATGCCGGCCATTGCGGTGTCTGCTTCACGAATCGTATCTTCCCATGGGCGCTTCGAGGCCCTTTGGGCGAAGACGTCGTACCTCTGCGCTATGGAGCCGTTGGAGCTGCTGCGCGCTAAAATTTCGGGCTTTCCGGGCTACGACGGCGACCTCGACCGGCGGCGTTCGGATGAGTACGTGCGCGCATATCTCGGCGAGGCGCTGGCGGAACTGCAAGCACGCTCCGGTATGCTCCCACACGATCTTGGGGAACGTCTCGATGCGCTGTTGTTGCGGCTAGAGTTCTCGGCGCCGCGAACGTTCGGTGCGCATAACAGCGTCCTCGGAATTGCACCGCGGCAATACGACGGGGAAATCGCTGCCGAGGATTTGGCGACGATCGAGCTCGCCGAGCGCGCGAAGTCGATTACCGTTGAGACGCTCGGCGCATATCTCGATGAAGTGACGGCCGAGCTCGACCGGCG
>Ga0306920_100003069_pt1 | contig 21165 bp, 24 predicted proteins | sample flu12Cox44000170_FD_204666 | JGI IMG/M metagenome (GOLD analysis project Ga0306920, IMG submission 204666) | Lab enrichment of tropical soil microbial communities from Luquillo Experimental Forest, Puerto Rico - flux4day.12C.oxic.44.000.170 (v2)... | ecosystem: Environmental > Terrestrial >... | reverse complement strand
CTCCGCCGCCGAATACGCCTCGGCGTGCAGATAGCTGACCTCTTTGAGCTTGAGTGCACCCTCCATCGCCACCGCATGGCCGGCCGCCCGACCGACGAAATAGGCATGCTCGCAAAGGGCGAGCCGCTCGGCCAAATGGGCAATCTCCGGCTCGCGCACGAGGATGCCGGCGATCTGCTCCGGTAGTGCGGCGAGGGCGGCGAGCAGACGGCTGCCATCGGCGGTCGACAGATCGCGGATGCGGCCCAAATGGATCGCCAGTAGTGCAAAGGCGACAGCCGTGCAGGTGAAGGTCTTGGTCGACACGACGGCGATCTCCGGTCCGGCATGTAGGTAGATGCCGCGACCGCACTCGCGCGCGATCGTGCTGCCGACGACGTTGACGATGCCGAGCACGCGGCCACCCTTGCGCTTGACCTCCTGCACCGCCGCCAAGGTGTCGAAGGTCTCACCCGACTGGCTGACCGCGATATAGAGAGTGTCACGCTCGATGACCGGGTTGCGGTAGCGGAATTCGGAAGCCGGCTCCGCATGCGCCGGCAGCCGTGCCAATTGCTCGATCAGATGGGCGCCGATCGCACCTGAGATATAGGCCGAGCCGCAGCCGAGGATCTTGATCCGGCGGATGTCGAGAAGCTCGTGCGCAGCAAGCTCGATGCCGCCCAAATGGGTGGTTTGAAAGCGTGGTTCGAGCCGTCCGCTCAAGGTGCGCGCGACCGCCTCGGGCTGCTCGGCGATCTCCTTCCGCATAAAGTGCGCGAATTCGCCCTTGTCGAAAGCCTCGCTGGTCCAGGTGATCGTCGACGGGGTCTTGGCGGTCGGGCCGCCGTCGAGCATTGCCGTTTCGAACCCGTCGGCGCGCACCACGGCGACCTCGCCGTCGTCGAGGTAGACGACATTGCGAGTGTGCCGCACCAGCGCCGCCGTGTCGGAGGCTACGAACATCTCGCGCTCGCCGATGCCCAGCACGACCGGACTGCCGTTGCGCGCGGCGACGATCGCCTCGGGCCGCGCCGCGTCAAGCACGGCGAGCCCGTAGGTGCCCGTGACCAGCCGCAAGGCCGCGCGCACCGCGTCGTCGAGCGATCGCTCCGGCATCGCCGCGATCAGATGGGCCAGCACCTCGCTGTCGGTATCCGAGCGAAAGGCGACACCGGTGCTCTCGAGCCGCGCCCGCAATGCCGCGGCATTCTCGATGATGCCGTTGTGGATGACCGCAATGCGGTTCGCGGCGTCGCAATGCGGGTGGGCGTTCCAGTCGCTCGGCTCGCCATGCGTCGCCCAACGGGTATGGGCGATACCGGGCGACCCCTTGAAGCGGGACGGCAGCCGCCTTTCGAGCTCGCGCACCCGCCCCTTGCATTTGGCGAGGCGCAGCTCGCCGGCATGGGCGACCGCGATCCCGGCCGAATCGTAGCCGCGGTATTCCAGCCGGTGCAGTCCCTCCATCAGGATCGGCGCTGCGTCTCGCTTGCCGATATAGCCGACGATGCCGCACATCTTCGGGTTTCCCTCAGCCGTAGATCATGCGTCGGAGCTGGCGCTCGCTGTAAGCCGGGGCGCGAAAGCGCCAGCGCTCGAGCTCGGCGGCCAGACGGAGGAAGATCTCGCTGTTTGGCAGACCCTCGCGCTGCAATGCGCGATGGCGCCGGGACACGAACTCTTCCGGCCGTTCGTCGAGAAACGCCAGCACCTCGTCGACGAGGCGTGCCGCTTCGGCATGGCTCAGCCGAGTCGTGCGCACCAGATAGACGACGAGGTCCTCAAACTCGGCCAGCTCCGACATGACGCAATTTCTTCAGACTGAATGAAAGGAAGCAACATTTTTGCCCGATTCCGGGCAGCTCTTAATGTATTAGCTCAGACGGTGTTGTATTTTCGAGCTCACCGATTGCGCCGATGATCCTGCGCCAGCACGCTGCGCCGACAGGATCGCCGGCTGCGCAGAACTCATTGGCCCGTCTGGCGCTCTCTTCTTGCGCCGTCTCGCCATACCACCACAGCATCAGATAGGCGGCGCGCCAGATGTCGATCTCGGTCATCATGCCGAGAAGGATTAGCGACCCCCGCCTACAAAACGGTTACCGGCGGAAAAGCAACCGCCTGGGAGCGCTCACCAGCGCGTATCGAAGTCCTCAAAGCTGTGCGGAATGCGTCGGATGTCGGCCAGCAGCTCCTGTTGCAGGCCGGCCTGCGCACCGGCAGGAAAATTTATTTCGATCGAGTCGGCAAGCCCGCCGAATCGGTGATTGATCGCCCTGGCAATATCATCATAGGTGCCGCACGCGGCGAAGATATGCACGACCTCGTCCGGCACTTCGGCGGCCATCTTGTCCCAGCGGCCCGCGAGCGACATCGTGTGCAGCTTGAGCCCGAGCTCGTCGAGCCCGTGCAATGACAGGATCGGCAAGTAGCTGCGCGTCGAGCCGTAAAAGGCGACGCGCCGGCGTGCCTGTTCGAAGCCGCTGGCGACCGATTCTGCGTCGAGACCGGTGACGACAAACCCGCCACCGAACACGTCGAAATGCGCTCGGCTGCGCCCGCTGCGGCGCATCCCATCGGTGAGGCGCGGCAGTGCCACCTCCTCGAGATAGCGGCGCGAGCAGAGCGGATGCAGGCGCACCCCGTCGCCGACCTCGCCGGCGACCCGGAGCATTGCCTCGCCGACCGCGGCGATCGTGACCGGCACCATCGGCAACCCGGTCCGCTCCGGCGAGAAGTCGGGTGTCATCAGGGTGAGCTTGTAACGCTCGCCCCGGTAGTCGAGCTTTTCGCCGGTCTCCCAACAGCGCCAGACCGCGCGCAACGCCTGGACATAGTCGCGCAGCCGCGGCGCCGGCGGGCTCCAGGGAACGCCGAACCGGCGCTCGTTGTGGGCTCTGACCTGGCTGCCGAGCCCGAGCACGAACCGCCCTTTCGAGTTCGCCTGCAGATCCCAGGCCTGGCTCGCGATCACCGTCGGGCTGCGCGGGAAGGCGACGGCAATCGACGGTGTCAGCTCGATACGCTCGGTCGCGAGCGCAGCAATGGCGAGGGGCGCGAAGGGGTCGTGACCGAGCTCGACGGTCATGACCGCATCAAAGCCGACCGCTTCCGCCGCCGCGGCGGAGGGCCCCGCTTCGCGCCACTGGGCCATCGGCAACATCGTGAAAACGCGCATCCTTCCTCCTCGTCGCGATATGATAGCGATCAGACGGAGGGACGGTCATGTATGTCGGCACTCAGATCAGGCCCCGTGACGACAGCGACTACCGGATGTGGGCCCAGCTTGGGGTGCGGCATGTCTGCATCGACCCACCGGGCGACCCGCATCATTGGAGTCTCGATGATCTATGCCGCCACAAGGAGCACGCCGAATCCTTCGGCCTCTCGCTCGACATGGTGCAGTTGCCATTGTCGTCGCGGCCGATCGAAGAGGCGGAGAGCCCCAACATCCTGCTCGGCAAGGAGCCCGAGCGGCAGCGTGAGATCGACAGCATCTGCGGCCTGATCGAGCGGCTCGCCGCGGCCGGCATCCTGGCCGCCAAGTACAATCTCAGCATCATCGGCATTCCGCGCACCGAGCGGGAGACGGGGCGCGGCGGCTCTCGCAACGCCGCCTTCCGTTGGGCTCGCGCCAATCACGACGCCGCACCCACGTCAGCAGGCATCATCTCCGAGGACGAGAACTGGGAGCGGATCGATCATTTTCTGGGCGCCGTCATCCCGGTCGCAACCGCCGCCAAGGTGCGTCTCGCCTGCCATCCGCACGACCCCTACACCCCGCCCGGCTATCGCGGCGTCACCCGCGTGCTGGGCACGGTCGACGGGCTGAAGCGGTTTGTGACGATGCACGAAAGCCCTTATCACGGGCTCAATTTCTGCCAGGGCACGGTCGCCGAGATGCTCGACGACCCAGCCAACGAGATCTTTGAGGTGATCCGCTGGTTTGGCGAGCGCGGCAAGATCTTCAATGTGCATTTCCGCAACATCAAAGGAAAGAAACTCGACTTTATGGAGGCCTTCCCCGACGAAGGCGATATGGACATGCCCCGCTCGCTCGCCGCCTACCGCGATGTCGGCTACCCCTACATGTTGATGCCGGACCACGTCCCGCAAATCGACGGGCGCGACCCCTCAGGGGTCGCCTTCGCCTATTGCTACGGCTACATCCAGGCATTGCTCGACGCGCTGGCGCCGAGGGACTGAAGCCAAGGGCATCGCTGGGCGGCGCCGGCAATCATACCTGCCAATCCTCGATCTGAAGCCCCATCACACGTCCGAATTCCTGCGTGTTGTGTGTAACGAGAATCATGTCCCGGGCCACAGCTTGTCCGGCGATCAACACGTCATAGGGGCCGATCGGCGTTCCCTTGGCCGCCAGCAAGGCCCGGACCTCGCCGGCCTGTCGGGCGTCCTCTTTGTCGAACTCGAGCACGACGAACTGGAGCGCATCGATCAGAGCCAGGTTCTGTGCCGCCCGTCTGCTCTTAAATGCACCGTAGAACACTTCGTGCGCGACTATAGCCGACACCGCTACGTCGCCCACCCTTTCTCGCCTTGCGCGCTGCGCCGTTTTCGAGCTCTTGCCATTGAGCAGAGCGATGACGGCGTTCGCATCGAGGAGATAGCGCATCAGCAAAACAATTCGTCGAGCGCGGGACGCTCCTGCTCCTGGGGCCTTTCGCCGACCGCCAGAACGAAGTCATCGTCGAGCTTCCCGGCGATGGCATCGAGCCAGCCCCAATCCTCCGCCATCGGCTCGAGGATGACGGCACTGCCGTGACGTCGGATGCGAACCTCCTTCCCGCAAAAGCGAAAGTCTTTTGGGAGCCGCACCGCCTGCGATCGCCCTGACCAGAAGAGCTTTGCTGTTTCCATTGTCCGCACCGTAAGATACTAATGATATATAGCATCGTATCAAAGGGGAACAAAGCCCCGTACGGGCCACCGGTCCTCACTGCATGGCTCGCCCGGCATCAGATCAGAGTTCGCGTGAGGAGATACCCGAGATGACCCAGACCGTTGCCCGCCTGCTGGCCGAAAGCTTCGAGGCGCATGATGTCGACCAGGTCTATTGCGTGCCGGGGGAGAGCTATGTCGGGCTGACCAGTGCGCTGATCGAGAAGAATTCGATCCGCGTCATCGTCTGCCGCCACGAGGGCGGTGCCGGCTTTATGGCGGTGGCCGACGGCAGGCTGCGCGACCGCGCCGGGGTCGCTCTGGTCTCGCGCGGGCCCGGGCTGTCGAACGCGATGGTCTCATTGCACTCGGCCTATCACGACGCGACCCCGGTGGTGATGCTGATCGGCCAGGTCGAGCGGCAGGATTTTGGGCGGCTGGCATTGCAAGAGCAGAACTATTCGCGGCTGCTGTCGGATGTGACGAAGCTGGTGATCGAGGTCAACGAGCCGGAGCAGGCGTCGGAGGCAATCGCCCGCGCCTTCCACGTCGCGGAGAGCGGCACCCCTGGCCCGGTGGCGGTGGTCGTGCCCGAGGACGTCTTCGACGCGGAGACCGACACCGCGGTCGTGCCGGCGCGGCCACGTGTCGTGTCGGCGCCGCGGCCAAATGATCTCGACCGGTTGGCAGTGATGCTCGAAGCCGCCGAGCGGCCATTGGTGCTGGTCGGCGGCGCGTTGTTGGCCGACGCTGTCCACGACCGCGCAGTCTTCGCCGATCTCAACCGGCTCTCCGAACAATGGCTGTTGCCGATCAGCCCGACGCATCGCCGGCCACAGCTGTTCGACGCCACGCACCCACACTATGGCGGGTATATGGGCATTCGCGTCCCGCCGGCGCAAATCGCCGAAATGAAGCGCGCCGATCTGTTAGTGGCTTTAGGCGAACGGATGACCGACTCGGTCAGCCAGTCCTACAGCTTCCCGACGGCACCGCAGCCGCAGCTGCCGTTTGTGCACGTCTGGCCCGACCCCAACGAGGTCGGCCGGGTGTGGCGGCCCGACCTCGGCATACCGTGCAATCCCTACGAGGTGGTCAAAGCATTATTGCGGCGCAGCGCGCCGGCCGACGCCGAGAAGCGGCGTGGCTGGGTCCATGGGCTCAACGCGATCCACCGCAAGCTCTTGGCCAAGGAGTGGGAGTCGACCGAGGACGGCATCAACTTCGCGGCGGTGGTCTGCGAAGTCGACAAGCACCTGGCACCCGACGCCACGGTGACGACCGATGCCGGCAATTTCGCCAGCTTTGTCCACCGCTATATCGGCTTCCGCCAGGGGCAGGTGTTTCTTGCCTCGGTGGTCGGTGCGATGGGCTCGGGCATGCCGATGGCAGTTGCAGCGGCGTTGCGCCGGCCGGGCACGCAGGTCGTCGCCTTTGTCGGCGACGGCGGCACGTTGATGACCGGCAACGAGATCGCCACTGCCCGCCAATATGGCGCCAACCCGATCATGATCATCTCCGACAACGGAATGTACGGCACGATCGGCATGCACTCCTATGTCCGCTATCCCGAGCGGCCGTTGATGGCCGGCACAAGGCTGACCAACCCGGATTTCGCGCAATGGGGCCGCTCGTTTGGTGCCGAGGGGATCACGATTAGGAGCGAAGACGAGGTCGCCGACGGTATCGCCGGTGCTTTTGCCGTCAGGACCAAGCCGGTCGTCGTGCACTGCCTGACCTCGGCGATTCAGATGAGCGCCTGGCGCCGCTACACTCACGCGCCGACCCTGCCCTAGCTCGCATCTTACCCTCCCCGCGGGGGCGGGTAGGGAAGAGCGGCGCGCTACCGCTCCCCGGCGGCGCGGTAGGCGTCGAAAATCAGGCGTACCGCGTGCGAGCATTCGCTCGCCGGGATGGGCGGCGGCTCGCCGCGGCAGTAGGCCTCCAGCGCCTCCCGGACCGCGCGGGGGTAGCCGGCCACCCACCCCGGCGGTTGCGGGATCATCTCGTCGCGGCCCGGGCCGACGATCTGCAAGCCGCCCGGCACTTGACGCAGCAACATCCGCTCTCCGGCGACCTTCTGCTCGCCATCGGTCTGGTTCGCCGGCCAGGTCGGCATCGTGTAGCCGACCTCGTTGTGAACGAGGATGCCGCTCGGCGTACGCATCGTGGCGAGCGCGTAATCCTCGACTTCGGCGCCGTGCACCCGGCGGCTGACGACGGCCGAGACCACCTCGGGCTCCTCGCCGGTCACAAAGCGGGCAATGTCAAAGCCGTGGCCGCCGAGGTTCAGCAGCGCGCCGCCGCCGGCTTGCGATTTCTCGGTCATCCACGGCGAGTCCCATTCAACGTAGCGCTGCATCGTCGGACGGATGCCGCGGTAGTGGATGTGCGAGATCCGCCCAAACTCGCCGGACGCGATCATCCGCTTGACGGTCACCGCCCAGAACGAATAGCGGACCATGAACGGGACCGTCACCCAGGCGCCCTTCTCGGCGGCCAGCCGCGCGAGACCTGCCACGGTATCCGGGTCGGTGCCCCACGGCTTTTCCATCAGAAACGGGATGCCGGCGTCGACCAGAAAGCGAAAGGTCTGCGGCATGTCGCAGTGCCGGCCAAGCGCCACGACAAATTCGGGCTTTGTCGCCTCGACCATCCGGCGATAGTCGGTGAACGGCGTGCTGGCAAAGCGCTCGGCGCTATTTCTGGCGATCCGCTGGTCGCGGTCGGAGACCCCGACGATATCGCATCCGAGATCGCGCAAGATCCGAAGGTAGGCCGCGTCATATGCCGAGTGCCAATGGCTAACGTCGATCGCGGCGACGCGCTTGGGCATGCTCACGGCGATCCCCCACGACAGAGTGTTCGCCGCGACGCCCGCTTAGAGCGCCGCGGCGGGGTAAGCTATTCCGCGGCGGCCCTTGCCGGCTCGATAAACCGCGATACCCACTTGTTGCGGCGCCTCAGACCCTCGCGATACATCGCCTCGAACTCGGCTGCGGGGAAGGAATGCGTCGATGGGCGCGCGAGCAATGCTTCCATCCATGCTTTCAGACGCGGGTACTTCTCGATTTGGCCAAGCTTCTTGACCCGGTCGAGAAAGTAGTAGCGCTGCAGGAACGGCGCGTAGGCGGCGTCGACCAGCGAATATTTGGCGCCGTTGAAAAGGGGTCCGCTGTCCTGCTTTTCGAGCGCCTTTTCGACCCGCTCGAACGGCACTGGGATCTGCTCGACCGCCTTGTTGTAGTCGGCCTCGGTGTCGGCGTAAGCGGTCGCCGTCACGATGCTGGCAAAGGTCGGCACATAATCGGTCCAGGCGCGGTTGACCGCCCTCTCGACCGGATCCGCGGGATGAAGCCGCGGGGCAATCGTCTCGTCGAGATACTCGTTGATCGCATTCGACTCGAACAGCGAGATCTTGTCGTCGACGGTCAGCGCCGGGACCTTTTTGTGCGGCGAGATCGCGAGAAACCAGTCGGGCCGATTGTCGGGCTCGATGTGCCGGAACTCGAACTCGGTGTTCTTCTCGCGAAACACGATTGCGGAGCGCTGCACCCAGGGGCAGGTCTTAAAGCTGACGAGCATGTACTTTGCCATGATTTCCTCCAATCAGTTTTCAGAGTGAGGGCATGATCTCCGATTAGCCGAGCTTCTCATCCCCCTTCGGGAGTCGGGCCGTAGGGCTGGGTGATCAGCTCCATCAAATGGCCGTTCGGGTCGTCGAAATAGACGCCGCGGCCGCCGTAGAGGTGATTGATCTCGCCAGGCCGCTCGCGCCGGAAATTCGCGTAATGCTTGACCCCGCCAGCGCGGATGCGGGCGAGAGCCGCGTCAAACTCCGCTTCGCTGACGAGGAACGCGAAGTGCCGCGGGTGGAAGTCCGTAGAGTCGGAAAAATCGAGGGTAACCCCGTTGCCGGTCTTGACCGGAACAAAATGGCCCCATTCGGGTCCCGCCTCCAGATTCAGGATGTCGGCAAGGAACTTGGCCGAAGCCCATTTGTCCTTCGCCGGAATGATCGTGTGGTTCAATTCGACACTCATTTCTGCTCTCCTTGTTCAATCGCTTACTGCACCCGGTCGGCAAGCCGCGACAAATGATGCGCCGGGTCGCCGAACATGTGTTCGATGACCATGCAACGACGGAAATAGTGGCCGACCGCATATTCCTCGGTCATGCCGATACCACCGTGCAATTGGACTGCGTTTTGCGCAACAAAGCGGCTGGCCTGGCCGACCCCTACCTTGGCCATACTGATGTTGTGCGCCCGTTCGTCGCGATGGGGCTCGTCAACGGTCATTGCCGCCAGCATCGCCATGCTGCGCCCCTGCTCGAGCGCGATCAGCATCTCTGCCGAGCGGTGCTGCAATACCTGGTTCTGGCCGATCGGTTTGCCGAATTGCTGGCGTGTCTTCAGATATTCGAGGGTCATTGCGTGCATCGCTTCCATGGCCCCCACTGCTTCGGCTGAGGTCGCGGCGATCCCGGCCTCGACCACTCGCTCGATGACTGTGAAGGCCTTGCCGGGCTCGCCCAGCGCGTCGTCGCGTGCGACCTCTACACCGCTCAATGCGATCTCCGCCGCCTGGGTACCGTCGCGCATCGGATGGGAACGGCGCGCGACACCATTCGCCTTAGCGTCGACCAGAAACAAGCCGATGCCGTCGGGATCGACGCGCTCGCCCGAGAGCCGCGCGCTGACGATCAGCCGGTCGGCGCCATCACCATGCAAGACGACGCTCTTGGCGCCGTCAAGCACCCAGCCGCGCGCAGTCGATTTTGCCGTCGTCAGCACATCGCTGAGGTCGTAGCGCGCCTGCCGCTCGCCGTGCGCGAAGGCCAAGGTCATGCTGCCTTCGGCGACCTGCGGTAGGATCGCCGATTGCTGCGCCTCGCTACCGGCGAGGCGTAACGCCGCGCCGCCCAGCACCACCGTCGCAAGATAGGGTTCGAGCGCCAGCGCGCGGCCGAACGCCTCCATGACCAGCATGACCTCGATCGGGCCGCCGCCAAACCCGCCATATTCCTCGGCAAAGGGCAAGCCCAGCAGGCCCTGCTCGGCGTAGCGCGACCACAGGGCCGTGCTCCATCCCTCCGGCTCGGCGAGATAGCCGCGGCGCTTGGCGAAGTCGTAATGGTCGGCGAGCAGCCGGTCGACACTCTCGCGGAGCAGACGCTGCTCGTCGGTCAGCTCGAAATCCATGTAATCAGGCCCCTCTCGCGCAGGGCTCCTAACCCCACCCCTGTTCCCGCTCGCGGGAAGAGGAAGGGACCCGCGTCAGCGGGAGGGTGAGGGGCATCACAGCCCCAATACGGCCTTGGTCAGAATGTTCTTCTGAATCTCGTTGGTTCCGCCATAAATCGAGGCGGCGCGCAGGAACAGATAGCTCTTGGTCGCCTCGCTCGCCCAGGCGGGGCCAAGCTCCGGCTCGTTGCTCAGCGCCTCCAATTCCTGCGCCCAATCGGGCATCGAGAGTGGTCCGCCGACATCCATCGCCAGCTCGGTTGTCGCCTGCAGAAGTTCCGTCCCTTTGATCTTCAGCGCCGAAGACAACGGGTCGGGCTTGCCGGCCTCCTTCTTGGCGTAGGCGGAGACGACGCGGAACTGGGTGATCTCGAGCGCCTTGATGTCGGTTTCAAGCTGGGCAACGCGCAGCCGGAAGGCTGGGTCGTCGATCAGCGGCTTGCCGTTCGCTCGCACCTCATGCGCCGCCTCTTTGGCAAATTTGACGCGTTCCTTCGATTTGCCGAGACGAGCAATTCCGGTGCGCTCGTGGCCTAGCAGATATTTGGCGACATCCCAGCCCTTGTTCTCCTCACCGACCAGGTTCTCGACCGGCACTTTGGCGTCGTCGAAGAACACCTCGTTCAGGTGATGGCTGCCGTCGATCGAGACGATCGGCCGAACCGTGATGCCCGGCGTTTTCATGTCGATCAGCAGGAACGATATTCCCTCCTGGCGCTTTTTCGCTGCCGGATCGGTGCGCACCAGACAAAAGCACCAATCGGCATGGTGCGCGGTCGAGGTCCAGATCTTCTGGCCGTTGACGACATAATGGTTGCCGTCGCGCTTGGCTGCGGTCTTCAGCGCGGCGAGATCCGAGCCCGCTCCCGGTTCCGAAAAGCCCTGGCACCACCAGTCGTCGATATTGGCGGCGCGGGGCAGAAAACGGCGCTTTTGATCGTCGGTGCCGAATTGGATCAATACCGGGCCGATCATCGTGATGTTGAACGAGGAGACTTCGGGCGCCGGCGCCAGCTGGTTCTCTTCGAGAAATATCATGCGCTGCACCGGCGTCCAGCCGGGCCCGCCATATTCCTTGGGCCAATTGAAGGCCGCCCAGCCGCGCTCATTGAGGATCCGCTGCCAGCGTACCGTGTCTTCTTTGCGCGGCGCATAGCCGAGCCGCATCCGCTCGCGGATGTCGTCCGGCAGATGATCGCGGATGAAGGTGCGGAGTTCGTCGCGAAACTTGAGCTCGTCGGAGGTAAAGCGCAGATCCATGCCGATCTCCTTTACTGACCGTCATTATACATCGTGGGCCCCTCGGCGCGATATCGCAACCCTGTGCCGCCCCCGAGTAGAGCTCATCGGCTGGGCTCTTGCGTCAGCGGCTCGCGGAGTCGGCGAAGCAAAACGACCTGGTCACCGACGGCGTACAGAAAACACGAGCCGTTTGCCCGGTCGCGGGTCGGGTCGCTATTGCAGGCATCGAGAGCTTGCTCTTCTGCTGGCTGCCGGCTCCGGTGACGGTAAAAAACACGCCCCCCGCCGGGGTGGTATGCTGCCGCTTTGGGGCCCGGTGCGGAGCAATATTCTAAAATGTCGGCGCGTTCGCGCATGGCGGGTCTGAAGCCGGGAATTTGTCCCGGGTCGAAGCTGCCGGCATAACGTGCCCGCGCCATGTCACGGCGCGGCCAATCGCCAGTGGTGGGGATTGGCTGCACCGCCTCGTCCACTGCGAGCAACACGCAAGGCTTGCCATAAAACACCTGGCACTGCTCCAAGGCCGCCGTCTCGGCGTCCTCGATGGTCGGGCGCAGGGCTGTGCGCCATGTCCCGGATGCTTCGGGCGAAGCGGCCTCTGCCTTATGGACGCGTGCCGCTTCATAACCGCGCACTCGTTCCTCTCTGATCTTCTCGCTTAGATTGGGCACCGCCGATCCCAACCCTGCCAAAAGTGCATCCCGGAGCGAGGACGAAGCGGGCGCTGCCGGCGGTGTTGTCATTGCTGCAGAGAGGCGCAACGGCAGGACCACCCGATCGCCGGCGGCAAAGAGGAAACACGAACCATTCTCGGTCTTGCGCAGGGGGTCGGCAGCGCAGCATCGAGGCTCGCCTCCTCTGCCGCGCGTTGGCTGGCCGCCCCGACAGCCGTAAAAACGCGACCGCCGACCGGGGGAAGGCGGCTGCCTTGGAAGCCGGTGCGGTTCGGTAATTGACAATGTCCGACCGATCGCGAAGGGCTGGTGCCGCTCCCGGAATTTGTGCCGGCTCGAAGCTGCCGGAATACCGGGCCCGCGGCATGTCGCGGCGAGGCCAGCTGCGGTCTGCCGGGATTGGCTGCAAGGTATTGTCGACCGCCACCAGGGCACACGGCCGGCCATAGTTGATTTGACAGTTCTCGAGGGCTGCGGTCTCGGCATTCTCGGCTGTCGGCCGACCAAAAGAGCGCCACAGCCCCGGAGGATCCGGCGAGGCAACCTGCGCGTTATGGGTCTGGCCCGCTTCATAGGCTCGCACCGCATTCTCCAGCGCCTTGCCGCCCAGGACCGGCACGGCCGAGGCCATCCGCGCCGACAAGCCCTCCTTCCATGAGGAAAGCGCCGGGGTACGGGTGATGAACCCAACAGATATCAACCGGCGCCAACGATTGCCGCGACGAGCAACACGGCCCCCGCGGCGAAGAGATTGCGGTTGCGTCGGGCGCGAGGTTCCGGCGGTGGCTCGTCGCGGCCCGTGGTCCAGGCGATCGGGTCAAAGATCACATTGAAGGTGCCGACCGGATCGGGGATGTTCTTGACATTGAGCTCGCCACGATTTTCAAACTCGAGGTCGAACTTGCCGCGCACCGCGTCACGGACCCCGGTCGAAATGGAAATACCTCCCGGCTCGGCAAGTGCTTGCAGCCGCGTGGCGACATTTACGGTGTCGCCGTAGACGTCTCCCGGAACCGTGATGACATCGCCGGTGTTGATGCCGATCCGGAAGCGGATGCGCCGATCGTCTGCTGCCGAGGCGCCAGCGGCGGCAACACCCGACTGTATCTCTATCGCCGCCCGGACCGCGTCCACCGCGCTGTCAAAGGTGCCGATAAAACCGTCGCCGGTCCACTTCACGACCGCCCATGATTGCGCTGGGTGGTCGGCGTGATCAGCGAGTTCTGAAAATCCTTCACACGATAAAATGTGTCCGCCTCGTTCTGCGCCATCAGCCGGCTGTAGCCGACGATATCGGCGACGAGCACCGCAAGCAGCCGGCGCTGTTCGGTCGAATGGCGTATACGGTCCTTTAGCGAAGAAGATCACCAGTGATCAAGGCGGCAATGCGGTGAGCCATTGGCCGAGGCACGCCTCGCCGCGGGATGCTGAAATCCGCGCCAAGCGTTCAGTGTCGCGCCGCAACGCTGCCAAAGAAATATACGGTGCGCGGGCGAGCTCGACCGCGTGGCCGACGAGCCAGCGTTCAAAGCCATATCCGCTGATCTCGGGATGGAATTGGCAAGCTAGCGCATGCCTCCCGAGGCTGAACGCCTGGTTCGGGCAGATCTCGGTCGAGGCGAGAAGTTCGGCTTCATGCGGTAGATCGAATGTGTCGCCATGCCAATGCAGCACCGGCACATCGGCAAAATGGCCTAACGGCCCATTCCGCGCGGCCTCGCTAATTTGCAGCTCTCCCCAGCCGATTTCTTTTGCGCGAGCCGGATAGACCCGTTCCCCGAGCGCGCGCGCCATCAATTGCGCCCCGAGACAGATGCCGATGGTCGGGCGCGCCGCAGCGAGCCGGTGCTCGAGCAACGCGAGCTCTTGGCCGAGAAAGGGATAAGCCGTGTCTTCACGCGCTCCAATCGGGCCGCCAAGCACGACGATCAGATCCGGGGACACCGGATCCAGTCCGCCAATATCTTCGATGCCGGCCTCGCAGTAGCTGATGGCATAGCCGCGGCGGCGCAGCACGCGGTCAAAAACCCCGAGGTCTTCGAAGTGAACGTGCCGAATGGCGACTGCAGTTTTGTTCACGGGCAGGAGCTCAGCCCGCCTTCAGCGACTTCCAATCGACGCCTTTCTCAAATGCCGCGGCGGCGCGGTAGATCGTGTCCTCGTCAAAAGCTTTGCCCACCAGCATCATGCCGACCGGTAGGCCGTCGACCAGCCCGCATGGAAGGCTCATTGCGGGATGGTGCGTGCAGTCGAACTGCGCGGTGTTGGCGAGCATCTCGAAAGCGCGCTGCAAGATTTGCTCGACTGGTGCATTGGGCTCGGGCAAGGGTGTTGCCACCATCGGCAGGGTCGGCATCAGCAACAAATCGTAGCGCGCCAGCACATCGTCATAGGCGCGGCGTAGCCGGCGCACGAGGTTCTGCGCCTTTGCGTAGTAATGGCCGCGGTAGCGTGTCACCATGTAATGGCCGAGCAGCATTGTGTTCTTGAGGCTGTCTGACAGCTCGTCGGCGCGATTGCGCCAGGTGCAGTGCCAGTCCAGCATCGAAGTGACGTAGAGCCCCTGCCAGTTGAAGCCAAAGCCATTGCCGAGCATCATCTGCATGGTCGCGCCCTCGGCCGCTACCGGCAGCCAGATCGCCGAGCCGAGCCGGTGCATCGGGATCGACACGGTGTCGACGGTCGCGCCCAATCCTCGGAACCGTTCGGCCGCATCGCGAACGATCGCATCGACCTGCGGCAGCGATTGTGAATGCCCAAGCCCTTCCTCGACTACCCCGATTCGCAGCCCCGCGGCGCCACGGCCCAATGCCTCGCGATAGGGCTTGGCAACGGCACCGCCATATTGGCGCGGGTCGAGCCCGTCCGGCCCTGCCAGGACTTCCAGCAGCAGCGCGTTGTCCTCGACCGTGGCGGTCATCGGCCCGGTGTGATCCAAAGTCAGCTCAATCGGCATGATGCCGGTGTATGGCACCAGCCCGTGGGTGGGCTTCAAACCGTAGATCCCGCAGAACGACGCCGGGATGCGAATCGAGCCGCCCTGGTCGCCGCCCAATGCCATCGGCACCTCGCCAAGGCCGACGACGGTGCCGCTGCCCGAAGACGAGCCGCCCGCCGAATAACCCATACGGTGTGGGTTATGCACCGGGCCGCCGGCGCTGGTGTGGCTGCCGCCGGAAAAGCAGAAATACTCGCATACCGTCTTGCCGACGATCGTCCCGCCGGCATCGAGAATGCGGGTCACGACGGTCGCGTCGACATCCGGCACATAGCCTTCCATCGTCGAGGCGCCGTTCATCATTGGCACGCCGGCGAGGCAGATATTGTCCTTGAGCGCAATCTTCTTGCCTCTGAGCTTGCCGGCGGCAGCGCCCGCGACCTCGGTCTTGACATACCAGGCGCCGTGCCGGTTCTCCTCAGGCAAAGGACGGCGGCCGGGGAGACGGGGATAGGAAACAGGAGGCAGCTCGTCCGGCGTCCGGTCGAGCAGGTTGTACGCCTCAAAAGCCGGCAAGAGAGCCTCGTGATGTGCCGCGAGGTCGGCATCGGTGAAGCTAAAGCCGAGCTCGGCGGCGATCTCGCCCAGCTGCTCCTGTGTCGGGACCTTGACCGTATTGAGTGACATTGCCGTTCCTCCCTCTAGGGACGTACTGAGCAGCCTCTTGTGTTGTTACCCGCGAAGGCGCGAGTGCAGGCGCTCCGCGATCCCGGCGATACGCTGGGGGTCGAATCGCCCTTCGTCGCCGCCATCGCGGCTCCAATTCATTAGAAGATTGTCGCCTGCGCGCCGTGGCAAGACGTGGATGTGAACGTGCAATACCGACTGTCCGGCAGCTGCGCCATTCGCCTGCGTCAGGTTGATCCCACCAGGCTGAAGGATCTCGTGGACGGCGTGCGCCACTTTGGCGGCGGTTGACGCAACCTTGCCAAAATCAGACGGCGGCATATCGAACACGTTTTCGAAATGCGCCTTGGGGATCACCAGGCAATGGCCGTCATTGGCCGGATTTATATCCATGAATGCCAGGGTAGCCTCGTCCTGATAAATTTCCTGGCAGGCGGCGGTTCCGGCGACGATCCGGCAGAAGATGCAGTCGCTGACGCTCATGTTGCGATACCACTTGGCGCCGCAGGAGAGCCGAGGCTCACCTGCCGGACAGGTCTAGGCAGGGGCGAGCGAGATCCCGAGCGCCTCGAGGTCTGGCGCGACGCGGTTGGTCAACACCCCGACCTTGCGCATGTTGCGGACCAGCCCGGCATGCAGGTCGCGGCGGAAGAACTTGCGGAACGCCGTCTCGTCGCCACCGGCCGCGCGCTGGCGCCGAAGCTGGCGGATTTCCTCGATCTCGGCGTGATCGAACCCCATGTCCTCGTAAGCTCCAAGCGGGAAGATCCCGCGCAGGGTCCGGTTCAGCGCCCAGACCGCAAAATCCTCCATCTCGCGCCGCTCGCTTTCGGTGGCTTCTTCGACCACCGCCGGCAATGACAGCATGCTGAAGCCCATATGGCGCGCTTCGTCCTGCAGGATGCGCCGGCAGATCACCCGCAGCACCTCGTCCTTCGACGATTCGGCGAGCATCCGGAACAAGGATACCGCAAAGGTCTCGGCGACGAGCTGTAGGCCGATCGTCTTCAGGTACCAGGCCGAGGTCCCGAGCAGGGTGTCAAAGATCTCTCTGACATTGCCGGCGAGCGGATAGCTCTCGCCGTCGAGACGCAGCGCCAGATACCGATGGAGCACTTCGTTGTGCCGGCCTTCATCGACCACTTGGGTCGCCTGGAACAATTTGGCGTCCTGTCCGTGCACGTTTTCGACCAGCTGGCTGCACACCAGCATCGCGCCATGCTCGCCGTGCATCAGGGTCGAGAGGCGCCACCGGCTGACATAGCGGTTTAGCTCGACCCGCTGGTCGGCAGAGAGGCGGTCCCAGAATTTCGTGCCGTGAATGTCGACGAGGTCGTCGGCGATCAGGCCGCCGTCACCCTCGAGCGGGCACGCCCAATCGATGTCGGTCGCCGCGTTCCATTGATCGATCTTGGCCTGCTCGTAGAGCCGCCGCATATCGGCATGCTCGCTGTCGTAACCATGCCGAAAAAAGGCGGTGTTGCTGGTCTCGATCTGGTGTCCGCTCTCCATCGAGCGCCTCCGTGCTGCCCGAACGCCGGAACAATCGCGCATTATACCCGAGCGGCGGACAGAACGATAGGAGACCCGGATGGACCCCAATCGCTGTCGTCGCTGCGGCGGGGACAACGACAAACCCGGTCGCGACGTGCTACCGTTCCGCGATGAGCACTGCCTTGCGCAAGCCACGCATGACCCGCGAGGAGTTCTTTGACTGGGCTCAGGCCCAGGACGTTCGCTATGAGTTCGATGGGTTCGACCCGGTCGCGATGACCGGTGGCACCGCGAACCACAGCCAGATAACCCAGAATATCCTGGTGGCTCTGCGCGCACGATTGCGCGGCAGCGACTGCCGCCCCCTGGGACCTGACGCCGGTGTAGCGACCGTCGGCAGTGCCGTCCGTTATCCGGATGTGCTCGTCACCTGCGCCAAAGTTCGCGGCGACGCCCAAACCATACCGAGCGTCGTTGTCGTCTTCGAAGTGTTGAGCTCGACCTCCGGCCGAACCGACCGCATCGTCAAGCTGCGCGAATACCGGGCCGTCGGCACGATCCGCTGCTACGTCATTCTCGAACATAGCAGCGTCGGGCTGGCCGTCTTCTCACGCCGGAGCGAAGACGAGGATTGGACCGCCCGAGCGCTGACGATAGAGGATACCCTCCAGATTCCCGACATCGGTATCGAGATCCCGGTCGCCGAACTCTACGAGAACGTCGATCTTTCCGAGACCGACGCTGCCGCCATTCCGGTGTCCGATCAACAAATGCTCCGCTGAGGCGCTGGCGGAGCCGGCCAAGATTCGCGCGAGCATGGCGGAAGACCTGATGAGCGAACCACGAACCATCACCGCCTACATCGACTACAAGAGCCCCTATGCCTATCTGGCGAAGGATCTCGCCTACGAGCTCGAACGCGACTTCGGGGTTCGGGTCGATTGGCTGCCCTATGTGCTCGACATTCCGAGCTTTCTCGGCTCGGCCCGGGTCGACGACAACGGAAGGGTGATCGAGGAGCAGCGCAACCCGCATCAATGGCGGCGGGTGCGCTACAGCTATATGGACTGCCGCCGGCAGGCGAGGAAGCGCGGCTTGGTGATCCGCGGCCCGCAGAAGATCTGGGACTCGACCCTCGCCGCAGTCGGCATGCTCTATGCCAAGCGCCAGGGAAGCGAGGTGCTGCGGCGCTATCACGATCTGACCTTCGAGCGCTTTTGGCAGCGTGAGCTCGACATCGAGGACTCGGGGGTGGTCGGTGCGGTGCTCGAAGAAGCCGGTGTCGACACTGCCGGCTTTTCGGCGTACTTGGCGGGGGAGGGGAGGGGGGAGCTGGAGCGGATTTGCCGCGCCGCCGAGGCGAAAGGCGTCTTCGGGGTGCCGAGCTTTGTCGTCGATGGCGAGCTGTTCTGGGGCCGTGAGCATTTGCCCGATATCCGCGCGATGCGTGCGACCTGAGCCGCGAGAGTTGTGCCCGCCGGAGGGCGAACCTATCATCGATCCGCGAGTGTGAAGGAGCCCCGATGGTTCAGATCGCTGAACAAATTGCTTCCCCAAAGACGCTGGAGGCCACCCTCACTTATTTTGTCGACACGGAAACCATGCCGGTCACCCTGGTCGGTGTGCCAGGGGGCAGGGACCAGCGCGTGGGTGGCGGTAGCTCACAGCCTCGCCGCGTCACGTTGCGCAACGGCCGGCCCGAGGCCGACGATTTCGTGCTGGAGCGTAACGGATTTCGCTTTGTCCATCACGACACCAAGGTCGTCGATTTTTTTGACGAGGATGAAGTGCGCCGGGTCTATTACCCGGAAATGCAAGCGCTGGTGAAGGCGGAGACTGGCGCTTCCCGCGTCGAGGTGTTCGACCACACCCTGCGCACTGCCGACGACGAACTGCGCCAGGCCCGCCAGATCCGTGAGGTCGTCCGCCGCGTCCATAACGACTACACCGAATGGTCGGGCCCGCAACGGGTGCGCACCTTTTTGCCGCAAGAGGCCGATGAGCTGCTCAGCCGCCGCTTTGCGGTCATCCAGGTGTGGCGGCCGATCCGTCATCCGGTAGAGACTTGGCCATTGGCAATCGCCGACGCGCAAAGCATCTCGCCGGAAAGCCTGGTGGTGACCGAGCGGCGCTACCCCGACCGTGTCGGCCAGACTTATGCGATTACCTACGATCCCAGGCACCGCTGGTACTGGTTCCCGGCGATGCGTCCCGACGAGGCGTTGGTCTTCAAGACCTACGAGTCGCAGAAAGCGGGCCGGGCCCGGTGGACCGCGCATACGGCCTTTGAAGATCCGACCACGATGCCCGACGCACGACCGCGCGAGAGCATCGAGATCCGCACGCTCGCCTTTTTCTGATCAGCGGGATCCCGCCAGCGGCCTCTCTGGGCAGTCGGAGACCCGAGACTACCTCGTTCCGAGCTGAGTGAGCTCGGGACCGCAACCAATGCATTTGGCCAGCGTGAAGGTCACCTTGCCGGTGTCGTCATCGGCTATGAATTTCACCGGCACGCCTCTTCCGTCGAGCCAGACGATGTATTTGGTGCTGCCGTCGACCTGGTATTCAACGGTCGGGATCGTCGCGCCGTCGATCTTTACCGTTGTCTCCTTCCCGCCGCCAACGCGCACCTGCTCAAGCTTGCCGTCATCGGGACGCATCATCGTGTTGGATGTCAGGAAGTTGTTGGACCATGGATTGGCCGGGTGAACCGAGGCGGGTGCCGTAATCGTGCCCTGTGACGACGACGTGATGACAAAGCCGTTGCCGCGCGCCTCGCCCTTGACCTCGACCGGACCGTCGCCCTTGTTGGTCACGCCATGAAACGAGATGAGGCGGTTGCCCTGCCAACGTTCGGTGCGCTGGGCATCCTCGCGGAACATTCGCACACCCAGCATGCTGACCTCGAAATGCGCCCGAGTCTGGACGGTTGTGCCGTCCCGGTTCGGCTCGACGGTGTTGCTGTAGGTGCCGATATCGCCAAATGTCGAGTGCGAAACCCGATAGATGAATTGAGCCGGCGTCTCCGCGACGGCAGTGCCGGCGCCACCGGCGCATACGAGGACGCTAGCGATGGCAGCGCCTTTTACGGCGCGAATGAGCAGCCGCGCGCACCGCAGGGTCCCATTCCCCTTGATCATGTCATCCCCCTCGCCAAGCAACGAACGCACCGTCCTAAGCCGGCGATCACCAGGCAACAATACCGCCCGGCCTCCGCGCATTCAAGAATATCGAACCGACGCCGGCTGGTGCTAGTCCGACGGCGGTGCTGCGGATTGGTCGCGAATGTCTCTGGCGACTTCTTTCTGCCGGTCGAATTCCTCCCGCCGGCGCCGCAACTCCTCGGGTGACAAGCGCTCGATGTTGGAATAGTCGAGCTTCCACGACGGATCTTCTCGCCAACGCAATGGTGATTGCACAGTGGTGCGGGGTGCGGGCGCCCATTCGAGGAGGCGCAGCGCGAGCTCCACGGTGAAGGCCTGGGAATGCGGGTCCCCCGGACGTCCCGCTGCGTTGCCCAGCGGGAAATCGCTGAACAGCAGGCGCGGCACCCCGACAAATTCCACGATGTCCTTGGCGCATCCCATCACGATTGTGGCGATGCCGTTCTCTTCCAGATACCGGGCGGCCAGACTCACGGTCTGGTGGCACACCGGTCAATTGGCGACGAGAACGGCGGCGTCGGCACCGTCGGCGCGGCAGCGCGCCAGCAGCTCGGGGCAGTCCTGCTCGAGTGTCGTGCGGTGGCTGCGGTTGGTCGGCGCTCCGTGAAAGCGCGGCGCCACCTCGCCGATCCGGCCCGCCGCAGCACAGCGCCGCAACTGCGGCAGCGGAAACCAGGTGTTGCTGTCCTCGGCGGTGGTGTGCTGGCGGTCGATGCCGAGATGAGAAATCCGCACATCGTGGTCGATGCTGCTGTCCCCCGAATAGACATTGTAAAATTTAGCAGCGGCGTTGTAGGGCGCGCCGGGACCCTGATCGCCTTTGTCGGGCTGGTACGGTGC